>Ga0157378_10000194_pt1 | contig 58958 bp, 48 predicted proteins | sample M65metaG_FD_115309 | JGI IMG/M metagenome (GOLD analysis project Ga0157378, IMG submission 115309) | Miscanthus rhizosphere microbial communities from Kellogg Biological Station, Michigan, USA - M6-5 metaG | ecosystem: Host-associated > Plants > Roots > Rhizosphere > Soil | place: USA: Michigan... | reverse complement strand
GTGAATCAGCTCGCGCAGATGGCGGTGCAGGGAACCGCGGCACGGCGTTCGATCACCGCGTTGCACACCGCGCTCAAGGATTACAAGAAGACCAAACTGCCCGACAACATCCAGAAGGCGCTCGACGATCTGACGAAAAAGGTCGACGACACCTGCCTCAAGATCGCCACTCCCGTGCAGTGCGGCCAGCCCGCGCCCGGCCTCGGATGGGCCGGTCCACCGGTGGTCTACACCGCGCCTCCGGTGACGCAGCGCATCACGCAGCTCCTCGGCGGAGTAGAGAACTACGCCGCCGCGCCGACGGCATGGCAGCTCGATCAGATCAAGGTCCTGCAGCCGATGCTCGCCGAGTCGATGACCGAAGTGCAGACGCGCAGGACCGAGCTCGAAGCGCTCAACAAGATGATGCGGGACGCGAATGTCGCCTACATCTCCATCCCGGCCGGCGGCGGCGCGGGCGGACGGCGGCCACCTCAATAATGTTCACGCTCACACTCGATGACTTCATTGCGGCGCGATCGCGGATCGCGCCGCACATCAAGCACACGCCGCTGCTGACCTCGCGCCAGTTGAGCGAGCGCACGGGATTTGATGTGCGTCTCAAGGCCGAGGTGTTTCAGCGCGTCGGCTCGTACAAGATCCGCGGGCCGCTCAACAAGTTCGCGCTGATGCCCGAAGAGCAGAAGGCGCGCGGCGTGGTCTGCTCCTCGGCGGGCAACCACGCACAGGGCGTGGCGCTGGCGGCGAAGATTCACGGCATCCGCGCCGTCGTCTGCATGGCCGAAAACGCCACGCCGTCCAAGATCGCCGCCACGCGCGGCTACGGCGCCGAGGTCGTGCTGCACGGAACGATCTGGGACGAAGCGAACGAGAAAGCGAAAGAGCTCGTGCGCGACGAGGGGCTTACCTACGTGCATCCGTTCGATGACAAACAGCTCATCGCCGGCCAGGGAACGCTCGGGCTGGAGATCATCCAGGACTGGCCCGAGGTCGATGCCATCATCGTCCCAATCGGGGGCGGCGGATTGATCTCCGGTGTCTCGATGGCGATGAAGAGCCACAACCCGAAGATCCGCGTGATCGGTGTCGAGTCGTCCGACGGCCCGGCGATGAAGAAGAGCATCGAAGCCGGCCATCTGGAGACCATCGATTGCAAGACCATCATCGACGGCCTGCGCGTGCGACGCGCCGGCGAGATCAACTTCTCCGTCGTCCAGCGCTTCGTCGACGAGATCGTGGCCCTCCCCGACAGCGAAATCTTCGACGCCCTGATCTGGATCATGGAGCGCTGCAAGCTGGTGGTCGAAGGCGCCGCCGCCGCCCCCGTCGGCGCGCTGCTGCACGATCTGGTGAAACTCCCGCCCGGCTCGCGCGTGGCGGTGGTGCTGTCGGGCGGAAACGTGAACCTCGATCAGTTGCGATCGCTCACGTGGAACTGACCGGAGATCCCAGATTCATCCGCGGCATCGCACTCTTCAACGAAGGCGAATACCTCGAAGCAAGCGATTGCTTCGAGGAGCTTTTCTTCGAAGGCAACCGCGACGAGCCGGACTTCATCCGGATTTTTCTCCAGTTCAGCGTAGGAATTCACCACGCGCAAACCGGCCAGTGGCGTCCGGCGGTGGAGAGAATTGAGGAGGGTCTGTTGCTCGTGGCGTCAAATGCGAATGACCGAGGGATCGATCTGGCCGCGCTGGCAGATGGGATGAGGGCAGGAGTCAAATCGTTGCGTGAGAAGAGCAAGCCGGTGTGGCCGGTGATTGTCGTTTCATGAGGTCTCACGCGGAGGCGCGGAGACGCGGAGAGGGGCTCGCCGATTGTTACAATCAATCGTGAAACGAGAGGACATGCCGATAGAGTTTCCCGAGAGGGATTGGAAAAACTGGTCACGACTTGCGCCGCTCCTTCTGAACCGTTTCTGCGACTCAGTAGTGGCTCGCGCCGCTGAGTTCTCAGCCGAAGGTGGTACAGGGCACGAGCGATACCTGGCCCTCTACCGCTTCATCGATGAGTCCAATCGGAAGATCGCCGACGTGTTCGACAACCGCCGCCGTTCGAACGCGCTGTTTCAGATTGCCGCTGCAGTATCGAACGAAATCATGTCCTTCGAAGAGCTGGCTTCATTCTCGGAAGAAACGCGCGAACGCGTTCGTGTGATTTGCTCATAGGAGAGATATCCCTCCCTCCGCGTCTCCGCGCCTCCGCGTGAAACCTCATCGGTGAATCGCTCGCGCCGACCCCGACCTCACCGCGGCATCGACCACACCCGCCATGCGCCGATCCGTCACCGGGCCGCGGGCGACGTTGCGCTGCATCACGTCGACGGCATTGCGCATCGTCCGGCCATCGGTGGCGATGTATTCGTGACCATTGCGGCGAGCCCAAAGAAAGTGTTCGCCGTAACGGTGCTGAATCGTCTTCAACGCCGCCGGCGACATCCCCTTGCCGAGCATGTAGGTGATATCGCCATCGCGAAGGACATAGGAATCGGGGAGAGGTTGCGCGGCGAGCAACACGACGATCAGCGAAAGAAGTATCGCGGCGGCGATTCGCATGTGGGTATCCCTCCGTGAATTAGACGGCCCCATCACCTCACGGTTAGCCAAGAATCGTGTGTTAGCGTGACCGTATGGCCGCTGGTTCGCCCGTCGTTCTCAGGATCGTCGCTCTGCTGATCGTCGCGCCGATCGCGGCGGCGGTCATCATCAGCACGCTGCTGCTCTTCGGCGCCGAGCCGCATCTGGTCTTTCTGCCGGGACTCTTCGTCAAGGCGAGGCTCGAAGCATTCGGCTTCCACGTCGCCAAGCCGGTCGGAGTGTTGGTTACGGTTTTCTTCTGGTGGGTGATCGTCGTATCGCTCTGGCTCGGCTTGCGGCGGTTATTGAGAAAGACGGCCTGACCTGCCTGCTACCATCTCCTAGACATGTTCGAACGAAATGCCGCTCATCAGACCTTTCTCGAATCACTCCTGGCGCGCGTCGACGGTGTAGCAGGAACGGTGCATGAGCAGCGCGGAGATGATCTTTACCTCACCGCCGCCCATAACATCCCGCCGCCGGTCGTGGCCATCGTCGCGCACGTTCCGCATGGGAAAGGGATGGCCGGCGTGGCGCAGGTCAAGAAGCAGCCCGTGCAGACCTGCAACCTGCAGACGGACGACAGCGGCACAATCAAGCCGGGAGCGAAAGCGGTCGGCGCGCAGGCCGCGATCGCGCTGCCGGTGTTCGACGACAGCGGCGAGATTCGCGCCATCGTCGGCCTGGCCTGGTCCGATGAACGGCAGCTCGCGGCGGACGTCGAGCAATCGATGATGACGATGGCCGCAGCGCTTCCGGAGTGAACCGCGCTTACTTGCCGATCCCTCCCGGCTGCGTCCTGCACCACGCCTGCAGCAGCGTTCTCCTGCTCGCCGACATGTCCCGCGTCCGCGGCATGAAGCGCGTCGTCATCCAGAGCGACAGATCCGTTCGTGTCAGGATCCCCGCGGCGCCCCCGGACACATCCTGCTCGTTATTGAGCTTGATGAATTTGTTCATGATCGGGTAGAGCACGTAGTACGTTCGCAGCACCTTCTTGTAGACGACGTCGAAGGTGAGCTTCTCGTTGCCGACCGGCTTCGCCGCTTTCGGATCGACGTAATACTGCGAGAAATCCTCATCGTTCGGCAGGATGCGCAGGAACATCTGCGGCGTGTTCGTCAGGATCGTGAACGGCGGATTGAGGAAGTCGTTGTAGCTCGGCGGCGGCGGCGGCTGATTGCCGATGGTGAAGGTGAACGTGAAGTTGCCCGGTGCCGAGGTGTCGAACGTCAGCGGCTGGCCGGGCTGAACGTTCTGCGCCACCTGCACTCGCGCGCCGGGAGTCTGCAGCGGCACGGTGCTGTAGCTCCAGACCGTGATCGGCGGGCAGGCACCGGCCGCCAGGATCTGTCCGTATTGATAGACGCTGATCGTGGCCGGCTCCGTCGTCCCCTGATTCCGGAACGAATCGCGGGGACCGTTCTGCTCCCCGTAAATCGACTGCTGGTTCGAGACGATGTAGTACTCACTCTCCTTGAGCACGTCGTGCCATTTCGCGCTGGCGAGGCGGAAGGTGGCCTTCGGATCGGTAAGCGCTTTCTGCGCGGCCGTGTTGGCGGAAATGTCGAAATCGAAAAGCCAGCCGCGCTGGTCGCCCGCGGCCGTGTTGGCGTAGGGAATGTCACCGATGGCCGCGCTCGTGCCGGCGCCGTCCACGTGCAGCGTCACCGGACCGAAGTCGTACTTGTCGTTCGTCGTTCCCTGGCTGTTGTCGGGGAACGTGCCGATGCACTCGACGGAGATCCGATTGCCGTTCTGAGACAGCACCGCCGGCGCCAGGGCGATCGTTCCGCTGCCGTTGTTTTTCTTCAGCGGAAGAGTCGAGATCGATGGCGGCGGCGCCACCAGCAGCCGCCCGATCGGGCCGGTGGTGATCTTCTCGTTCGCAAACAACGGCGCGATCGTGGCCACGAACTGCAGCGAGGCCAGGTTCTGTCCTCGGTTTACGTACATCTCCTCGATGGCAGCGTTCCCCCGAACCGGCTTGACGATGTTGTAGAGGTAGTAGCGGAAAATCACGCCGACGATCGATGGGTCCTCGAAGCCGGGGATGCGGAAGTTCCCGCCACAATCCGACCTCCGGATGACGTGATACATGTAGCCGCCCGCCCCTTGGTCCCCCTGCTGGTTCACATTGCGATAGAAGTTGATCCATTGGCAGGCGCCCTTCGAGGCCGGCCCCTGCAGCGCCACGAAATCGCCGTTCATCAGCGTCAGCTGTTCGATGAAAAACTGCGTGCCGGGAGGCGAACCTTCCGAGTTCAGATCGGTGATGCCGCCGTTGTAGGTGAGCGGCGCGCCGATCAGCGCCGTGATCGGCACCGACGGATCGACCGCGTTGTAGACCTTGCCCGGTCCGGTCTGCACGCCGATCACGCTGGCGGCTCCGCTGTTCACCGCCGAGGTCATGTCGCCGTAGTAGTTCCACTCGGCGGGGATGAGGGGCTCCGGAGGGCCGCCGCCCGCGGGCTTGAACGGATGCGCCTTCTGCACCCAGGCGATGAAGTCATCGTCCGACATATGGAAGGTGCGCGGCTGCACGAGCTTCGAGTCGATCAGCGCCAGCGTCTCGCCCGCGCTCGGTCCCTCGATGAGCGAATAGCCGCCGGCGAAGTCGTCGTTGTTGGCCGTGCCGGGGTTCAGCATGACCGTGCCCTTGATGTTGATGCGGGGATAGTCGAAGAGACTCATGAAACCTCCGCCGGTTTGCTTGGGATTTCCGACATCATGCCGGAAAGGCGGCGGCAGGCGCAAGGCCTCCGTGACGATCCCTGCCGGGCTGCTCTGTTGCCGCCCATCGTTACGTATGGACGATTCGTCTAAAATGATGCGCGCAGCAACTTCCCGGCAACGAAGGGAACCGTCATGCCGAACCGGTTTGGTGTCGACGAACGGCTGTACACGGCAGTAGGACGCTGGCGCGCGGACAAAACGGTGCGCGCACCGAGCCTGGTCATTGCGTCGCGGAAAGGATCGTTGCATCTCCTTTCTCCGGTGGCAGGACCGGACGGTGCGTGGAGCGAAGAGTCCGTGGAAGTCCCCGAGCTGCGCAGCGCGCAACTCACGCGCGTCATGGCCACGGCGCACGATTCGCACTGGGGCGATGAGCCGATCATCGTCCTGGCCTACGGCGCGGACGCCAATCGCCGCCGGTTCGTGGTGATCCTCGAACGCGCAGCCAGCGGCAACTGGCGGCGGATCGACCCGCCGAAAACATTTGACGTGGCCGATCTCGCCTATGCCGCCAACAGCGGCTTCGCGGCCATGCATGGCGGGAAGACCCGCATCCATTGGGCGGCGCGGCCCGGCGGCCGCGGCGTCATGGCCTCCATGTTCGACATGTTCGGCAACGATGCCTGGGTACGAGCAGCCTTCCCCTCGCAATCGGTGGGAAACGATTTCGTGGTCTCGCCGGTGGCCTGGGAGAAATGTTCACTGGCGCGGCTGGAGGGCGATCGCATCGTCTTTCATCCCGTTGCGGAGAGCGCGACCGACGCCGACTACCTGCAGCGGCATCGCAACGGATTCGCGCGCATGCACGTCGATTTCGGGACGTCGATCGAGTTCCGGCTTCCCCCGCCCGCGAACACTCCGAAGGTCTCAGGCATCACGCCCATCAACGATCCGGGTGCCTGGTGTCATGGATTGTTCGTGCGCACGGAACAGAACGAGATGTACGGCTGCGCCTTCGCGCACGGAAAAAGGCCGCATTCGGTTGGCAGGATGACCGGCGCTGCCGGCGGACCGGCGCAGCTGATCCAGGCGGCCGGCGCATTCTTCGACGGCGGCCACGTGCACATCTTCGGGCGTGACGCCGAAAAACGAATCTGGTGGGCGGAATGGCCGGCGGGCGCCAGCATCGAGGGCCTGGCCTGGACAGACACCGGCGAACGGGCAGACCTCATCGAGGCGCCGCAGATGATGGAGACCGATCCGTTTCTCTTCGTCGGGGCCGAAGAGGGGCCGGTCGACGTTCTGACGCTTCCCGCCGGCTCCACGACATGGAAACGCGTTCCCGTCAAACGGGCCACGGAGCTGCTCGCCCCCTGACACGGGCGCAACACGAAAGGAGAACCGATGACCGCTCTTGCGGATTTGGCAGCGAAGCCTGTTTCGATCACCGCCTCCTCGGCGACATTGAAGGACGACTTCTTCCCGAAAACGACGGCCTTCGAGCTCGGCGCGCAGTCGCGGCCGTTCGCGGTCGTTACCCGCTTTTCCGCGAAAGACCTGCTCGTCGATCCCGACATCCTCGTGGTCACGCGCGACGGCATGCTGCACCACTACATCGCAAAAGAACGGGGAAAGGCGGAGTGGCGCGAGGCGCCTCCCAAGGCGCTGCCCGAATTGCAGAACGGCACCATCCTCCGGCTCACCGCCGCGGCCTTCCCCACGTCCCGGATGGGCGATCGCATCGTCGTCACGATCGCGGCGGTCACGAAGGAAAACAAGCGAACCTTTCTCATTCTCTCCAAATCGGACGACGGCGACTGGGTGCTCGTGGACACGCCGGACGGCGAGCTGCGCAAGCGCCTGGCTCTCGCCGTTGCCAGCGGCTTCGCCACGATCGATGGCGATAAGCTGCAGACGTACTACGCCTGCCTTGAAGGGAGCCAGAGCGTTCACGCCTACGGGTTCGACAATGGCGGCCGCTTTTTTCTCAGCCAGTTCAACGCGGGCCTTCGCGGCATCGACCGGCTGGTCACTCCGATCCGGAGCAAACGGCTCTCCATCGCGCGGCTCGAAGGCAACGCCCTCTACTTCCATCCGGCGACGAAAACCATCGGTGGCGACGACATCCGCGACGGCATTCTGCAGGTGACGTTCGATCTCGCCGCGAAAAACGATTTCTACCGGATGGCCTCGGTCCCCGGCGCCATCAACGCGGCCCACCTCCTCCCGATCAACGACGCCAGGGGGTACTGCCACGGGATGTTCGTCCGCACGATGAAGAACGAGCTCTACGCATTCCGCATCGGCGATACGAGGCGCCGGATGACCGCCCTCACCGGATGGGGCTCCGACGCGCCGGAGCAGATGCAGGCGCCGTCGGCCGTCCTCGACGTCACCGCCGCGGTGAAACCGGATGGAAGCTTGAGCATCTTCGCCGTCGATCAGGCGCACGTTGTCTGGCACGGATCGCTGGCCGCCGGCGCTTCGTTCGAAACGATGACCTGGAACAGCACCGGCCAGACCGGCCGGGACGTCGAGACTCCGCCGGCCGCGGCGGGCAATCCGTTCGTCATCGTGAACGGACTCGAAGACGATCTCGACCGGCTCAGCGAAGGCGCGCCGGGGGAACAGTGGGCGCGCACCGGCATCGCCGTGCGCGAGGCCGGGCTCGAAGCCGATCGCACGGTCGTCCACGCCATCACCATCAGCGCGGTCGGCGCCGAAGGCTTGCCGGTACCGGAAGCGCGGCTGTCGGTTCGCGCCGACCGGCCGGTCATCGTCGAGCAAGGGAGCGTGCTGTATCAGCTGCGGCCCGAATATCCGCTCACGTTCATGGCCGGCGCGGAAGGGCTGCGTTTCCGCCTGCGCGGATCCGGGCTCGATACGCCGGCATTGCTGGTCCGTGCAGCCGGCCTCCCGGACGAGCGCTCGTTCCGGCCGCAGGACGCCGCCTTGCGGAAGCTCTCCGACGAGCGATTCGTCACCGCCGAGAATCTGAAAAAAGCGGATTTCATCGGAACCGATACGACGCCGGAAAAGGCAGCCGAGCTGGCGGCCACTCTGCGCAGCGCAGCGCACCTTTCCCGCGGGACCTCGTCACTCCTCGCCTCCGGCGACGCGGCGATCGCGGCGACAGGCATCCGTCTCGTCCGTTCCGCGCGGAGCGGGCGATTCACGCTCGCCGACCCGGCCGAAACCGTGATGGCAGACGGACTGCTGGCCGTAACGGCCCTCTCTCCGATGCAGTTCTGGTCCTGGCTCCAGGAACGGTGGAACGACGCCGTCGAAGTGACGATGAAAGTCTTCGAGAAGGTCGCCGAGATCGTGGTGACGACCGCGAAGGCGGTGGTCAAACTGGTGACCGATGCCGTGCGCTACATCGGTGAGGCAATCCAGACCGTACTGCTCGGCCTCTCCGAGATCATGGAGGACGTCGTCGACGCCGGCCGCAAGGTGGCGGAGTGGCTGGCAGAACAGATCGGTTGGGCGGACGTCATCCGTTGCAAGAACATCGTCAAGGATCTGACCGAGCAGTCGCTCACCGAGCTGGAGGCGCTGGTCGGAGAGCAGCTTCCGAACACGATCTCCCAGGGACTGCAGTGGCTCGAACAAAACCTCGATTCGATGTTCGATACCTTTCGGGCGCAGATCGGAAACAAGCCGGTCGGCCCAACGTCCGCGGTCGGCTCCGAGATGCGGAAAAAACTTCAGGAGCACAACTCGGCGGTAATGATCGTGCAGCACGACGTACCGAGGACGCCGCCGAAGAACGCCCTGCCGATCGGCGACGATCTCCGGCGCGACATCGATGAGCTCACCGCCAGCATCCGAGCCCTGAGCGATGACACGGAGATCCGCCAGGCGCTCGAAGCCACAACGAAATTCTTTGAAGGTAAGGGCACGCTCGAGAGCATGATCGGAACGCTGGCTTCGTCGTTCCTTGCCGGACTGCAGAAGCTGATTCGCGTCGCCTTCCGCCTCGGCAATCTGATTCAAAGAGCCGTGGCAAAGCTCATCGCCAAACTCATCGCCGGCCTGCGAACCTTCCTCACGACCCCGATCACGGCTCTCGATGATGCCTTCGGCTGGATCGACAACCTCTACAAGCAGATCTCCGGCGGCTCCTCTCTGACGGTCCTCGACCTCGCATCGCTTTTGTTCGTCGCACCGGGCGTCATCCTGTACCGGCTCGTCTCCGGAAAAAGCGCTCCGGCCGCGAACAAGCCTGCGAAGCTTCGCACCGCGTTCGGATTCGTCGGCGCGATGACGACCGCGGATAAGACGAAGATCGAAACGGCGCTCACCGAGGCCGCGGCAACCGCCGAGTATCAACGGTTCACCTACGAGTGGGCCTCGGGGGTGTGGTACGTCCTGCGCGGTCCCCTCAGCGTTCCCGAAAACGTCCTTGCGGCGACGGACTTCGACAAGCCTGTCGATACGAAAGCACGAACCGCATTCGAACTTCTCATGTTCGCCATCGACTGGATCATCGTTGGCTGGATGCTGATCGAGTTGCTCGCCACCTTCAAATCCGTGATTGCCGCAGCGATCAGGAACGCCAGCCCGACGATGATCGCGCTGCTCGGGATCCTGGCGGGGCTCGCCTGCCTGCCGGCGCTCCTGGTGATCGCCGGAGCAGTCGTCACCTGGTTCTCGTTGCCGGGAGCGGCAAAGACCTCGATCATCGCCCTCTTTTCCCTCGTCGCGGGGCTGACCATGATCGCCTACTCCATGTGGGCGGTCATCAAGACGCCCGATGGGCCGGATCACGACAAGATCGCCGGGCGGCAGCTGGCGACGATGTACCTCTACGGACGCAACCTGACCTACTTTCTTCTGCCTCTCGGCTGCCTTCTGCGAAAAGCCCCTCCTCCATGGAACGCCATCGGCGAGCTCTGTGTCACCACCGAGATCTCGGCCGACCTTCTCGGCTACACCGGTTACGGGCTGATGACGCTGGCCAGGCTGCAGTTCTGATCTCTCCGTATCCTCTGCGCCTCTGTGGTCGAATGCTTTTTCACCACAGAGGCACAGAGAGCGCAGAGATCAGTTGACCGCGTCGAGAAAACGATAGAGCGCGTTGACCGTCTTTGCGGCGGCTTCGCGCGCTTCTTCGCATTTCTCTGGGGTATCGCAGAGCGACTCCAGCAGCTCGCGCGCGGTTTGCGAGTGCAGAACGTCCGCGGTCATGTGGACGGAGAAGAAGGCGACGTCGCGCGGCTCGGTGATGCCGTACCAGGCGGCCAGGCCGTCGATCTTCGCTTTGGCCACCGCTGGGATCTGCGACTCGTACGCGTAGAGCGCGGCCAGACCTTCGTGCAGCTTCTCGCTGCGGGCGTGGGTGCGCATGGAGTCGATGAGACCGGCCGTCGCGTCGTTGGCGGAGGTCCCCTTCACCTCATCGCGATCGACGCCGAGGGCATCGCAGAAACGGAGCCAGAGCTCGGGATGATTTTCGGAGCCGCGCTCCTCCTCGATCAGATTCTCGAGCAGGTACTGGCGGATGGCGATGTCGTCGGTGTGCGCGTGCATGGCGCTGACGAACGTCGGGAAGGCCAGCGTGTAGGGGTAGTACTGCCGCGAATACTCTTCGAGCTCGCCGCGGGTCAGCTCACCAGCGTTCCAGCGCTGATAAAAAGGATGGTCGAGCATGTGGCGCTCATTCACTTCGCGGTCGAGGATCGCGATCACATCGGTCATGACGGGCCTCCAGAGTTGTGATGCCCCGGAGATTACCATCAGACCGGCACAGCGCGACCCGCCAGTACGGAAATTGCAGAGGGCGGTGACATGAAAACGAAGATTCACATCACAGCCCTGCTCGTATTGCTCCTCGCCGTCGCAGCCAATGCCCGGACCATCGTCGTTCCGGCAGGGACGCCGGTCCATTTCAAACTCCGGAGATCGATCTCCACCGCCTCGGCGAAGCCCGGTCAGACCGTGCCGGCCGAGCTGACCGCGCCGATCGTGATCAACGGTCAGACCGTGGCGCGGACGGGCGCACGCGCTACGGTCCACATCAGCAGCGTCGAAGCCTCGGGACGGATTGGCGGCTCGGCCAGTCTCAACTTCTCGCTCAGCTCGATTACGCTGGCCAACGGAAACACGACCGACGTTCGAACCTCGCACTACGCGCGCGAAGGGAAGGCGCACGCCAAGCACAACGCCACCGTGATCACCGGCGGCGCCATCATCGGCGCGCTGGCCGGCCAGGCCCTCGGCGGCAACCGCGATGCCACCGCGAAGGGTGCCGCCATCGGTGCGGGCGTCGGAATCGCCGGCGCCGCCGCCACCGGTAAGTTCGACTTCACCGTTACGTCCGGAAGCCGGTTCCGCCTCGTGCTGCGGTCGGCCGTCCGCGCAAACGTCTGATCCTCCCGCCATCTCAATCCACACGAAGCCCCTCGGAGCACCCGAGGGGCTTTTTTGCCTCCATTATTAGTGGTGTGGATTTCGTCTCATCTAGTCTCTCCTTACTTAAAGCGTAATCGATCCGAATGATTTTCGTGACATCCCGGGAGGGGTACTCGTCCGCCCTTACCCGCTCTTGCTCGGGCAGCTAAGGGCAAAGGTCGCGTCGGCCTTCGCCTCGTCCTCGTGTCTCTCTCTTAACTTTTTGGAGGAGGTGCCATGACCACCCGGCGAGTCATTTCGTTCACGCTGTTTCTCTCGTTGTTCGTCGTCTTTCAATCCTTTGCCCAATCCGATCCCGGTGTTCGAGGCGGTGGCGCAGCGGCGGGGGCGCCGCTAGCCTCCGTTGCCGCAAACAACCCCGTCACCATCCTCAACTTCTTCAACGACGCCAAGGACCGTTTTCAGGAGATCGATTCCGTCACTGGCTCGCTCGCGGGCGAAGACGGCAAAGGCCTGGGACCGCGTTTCAACTCACGGAGTTGCGCCGCCTGCCACGCGCAGCCGGCGGTCGGCGGAACTGCCCCGGCCACGAATCCTCAGGTCGGCGATGCCACGGCCCACGGCGCGCAGAACACCGTGCCCTCCTTCATCACCACGACCGGGCCGGTGCGCGAGGCGCGGTTCATCTTCTTCACCACGAACGGCGTTCCTGATCCGAACAAGCCCAACGGCGGGGTGGAGGATCTCTACACCATCACCGGGCGTGTCGACGCCGGCCCGTGCAGCATCGCCCAGCCGGGCTTTGCCAGCCAGCTGTCCCAGAACAACGTCATCTTCCGCATCCCCACGCCGACGTTCGGACTGGGCCTGGTCGAGAACATCGCCGACGAGACACTGCTCGTCAACCAGCAGAACAACTTCAACAACAATCAGGGTGTCACCGGCACGTTCAACCACAACGGCAACGACGGCACCATCAGCCGCTTCGGATGGAAGGCTCAGAACAAGTCGCTGGAGCTCTTCGCCGGCGAGGCCTACAACGTCGAGCAGGGCGTGACCAACGAGATCTTCCCGAATGAACGGCCGCTGCCTGGCGAAGACATGGGCATCATCGGCGGCCAGTCATCGACCAATGGCCTGCCGGCGAACTGCCGCGGCAATGCCACGCCCGAGGACCACACCAACTTCAACACCACGGCGATCGGCACGCTCAGCGATCTCGCGCAGTTCGCCATGTTCATGCGCCTTCTGGCGCCGCCCACTCCATCGACGACGGTGCCGGGCGGTTCCACCTCGATCAACAACGGGCGCAGTCTCTTCAGCGCCATCGGCTGCGCCGTCTGCCATACGCCGTCGCTGACGACCGTGGCCTCGACATTCACGCCCGGCCTCACCAACGCCACGGCGAATCTCTTCAGCGATCTCGAGATTCATCACATGGGAAACACCCTTGCGGACAACGTCTCGCAGGGTGGCGCCGGCGGCGATCAGTTCCGTACCGCGCCGCTCTGGGGCGCCGGGCAGCGCATCTTCTTCCTGCATGACGGCCGCACCAAGGACATCCAGGCCGCCATCCTCGCGCACAACGCCAACGGCTCCGAGGCGAACGCGTCGTCGTTTACGTTCTTCCAGAATCTCAGTCCCGGGCAGCGGCAGGACATTCTCAACTTCCTGCGATCTCTCTGATCAATGTCGTCACATCGGCCGCCGGCGCGACTGCGCCGGCGGCCGGTTTTTCAAGGAGGCCACATGCTTCGCTGCCTGCTTCTACTCCTCTGCTCATCCCCCCTGTTTGCCCAACTCCCCACGAACACGATCCTCGTAAAAGGCGCCGAACCGAGCGCCAGCGATACGAAGACGCCGCTGCCCGAGGGCGGCAAGCTCGTGAAAGAGGTGTACGAGAATCGATACTTCGGACTCTCGTATCACCTGCCGGCCGATTTCACCGAGCCGTTCAGCGGTCCGCCGCCGTCCGACAACGCAGGCTACGTGCTCGGCGAATTCGTCCCGTCGAGTGCGTTCAAGGGTTCGACCAGGGGAACGATTCTCATCACCGCGCAGGATCTCTTCTTCTCGCTCATTCCGCCGCGCAATGCCAAAGAGCTGATCAAGTACTCCAGCGATCATCTGCAGCCGTACTACACCGTCGAACATCCGCCGTCCGAGGTGACCATCGCCGGCCGGCCGTTTGCGCGGTTCGACTACGCGTCGCCGGCGGCCGGCCTGCACTGGTACGTCCTGGCCACGCAGGTGCGCTGTCACGTCATCCAGTTCTTCCTCAACAGCCGCGATCCCAACCTGCTCGACGGCATCGTCCGCGACATGAACCAGATGAAGCTGGCCGCCGGCGATTCCCCGCGCTGCGTGGCCGGCTATGCGGAGAAGAACGTCATCAGCAAAGTCGATCCCGTCCTCACCGAGCGCAAGTTCAACCCCATCCCCGTGCGCATCATCATCGGCACGGACGGCAAGGTGAAACACGTTCACGTGATCAGCGCCTTCGCCTCGCAGGCCGCGATCATCACCGACGCGCTCCTGCAATGGAGGTTCAAGCCATACATGGAGAACGGAGAACCGGTCGAGGTCGAAACCGGCATTCAGTTCGGCAACGCGCCGAGCCGGATGCAGACGGCGTCGACTCAAGCGACGCAGTAACGGCGCACGTATACTCCGCACTTCATGGGCCGCATCCACCTCGGGACGATCTTCGGCACAACGATCGCCCTCGATCTCAGCTTCATCATCCTCATCGTCTTCTTCGTGATGACCACCGACATCCAGACGGTGGGGATTCACTACGCTCTTTTGTGGGCGCCGGTCCTGCTGATCAGCGTCCTGTGGCACGAGCTGGCGCATGCGGCCATGATTGCCAGCCTCGGATTCGGATCGAGCACGATCGTCCTGGCGGGTATCGGCGGCGCAACCTACAACGAGCGCCGCGCCCGGCCGTGGCAGGATCTCCTCATCAGCGCCGCCGGACCGGCCTCCAGCTTCCTCCTGGCGTGGATCGCCACGCTGATCGCCGTGAACGTGCCGGTCGCGCAGACCGATCCCTTCCTTCACGCCCTTCTCCCGTTCATGGCGTGGGCGAACAAATGGTGGGGCATCTTCAACCTGCTGCCGATCGGACCGCTCGACGGCAACGGCATCCTCCGCAACTTCTTCCGGCTCTTCCTGAAAGAACGGCCGGCATTCATCATCTCGATCTGGATTTCGCTGATCGTCGGCCTCGGCATCTTCGTCCTCAGTCTCATCGGCCGGCAGGTTTTCATCGCCATCCTCGTGGCGTGGTACGTATGGACGAGCTGGACCCAGTGGCAGTTCTTCCGCTCTCACAACCGCACCGACTGACCACGGGACGGAAACTCACCTAAAATAGCCCGCCAACCTGCATGGAAGTACAACCTCCCCCGCATCTCGCAAACGCTCGAAACGCGCTCGCCCGCTGGCTCCGGGGCGGCCGGACCCGGGCGTCGCACGAATCGCTCCGGACGACCGTGGCCATCCTGCGCGCCCAGCAGGAGTCGACGCTCGACGGCATTCTCGTGGTCGACGATCGCGGCAGCATCCTTTCCTACAACCGCCGCTTCCTGGAGATGTGGGGCATCCCCGAGGAGACGGCGCGGACCACCGACGACAACGAGCTGCTCGGCTTCGCCTCGGACAAAGTCGAAGACTGGGACGAGTTCATCGAGCTGGTCAACCATCTCTACACGCACCCCGATGTGGTCCGCAACAATGACATCGTCCGGATGAAAGACGGCCGCGTGCTCTCCCGCGCCTCAGTGCCGATCGTCTCCGGCAAGCGCATCCGAGGACGCGCCTGGTACTTCCGCGACGTCACCGAAAGTGTCCGCAACGAGCAGATGCAGTCGGCGCTTTTCCGCATCGCCACGCTCAGCCGCGACGCCCGCAACCTCGACGAGTTCTACGGCGCCGTGCACGGCATCGTCAACGGGCTGATGGAAGCGACGTACTTCTACATCGCCGAATACGACGCCGCCCGCGACATCCTCACCTTTCCCTACTTCGTCGACAAATACGATCCCGCGCCCGTCGGACGGCCGCCTGGCCGCGGGCTGACCGCCTACGTCCTGCGCACCGGCAGGCCGCTGCTGGCCACGCCCGAGGAGTTCGACGAGCTGAAGCGGAGCGGCGAGGTCGAATCGATCGGCGCCCCCTCGGTCGATTGGCTCGGCGTGCCGCTGACGACGGGCGACCGCACTTGGGGCGTCATCGGCGTACAAACCTACGACGAAGGCGAGCGCTATACGGAACGCGACCGCGACCTCCTCGTCTTCGTCGCCCAGCATGTCGCCTCGGCCATCGAACAGAAGCGCCAGGAAGATGCGGTGCGCGAGAGCGAACGCCGCTACCGGCAGATGTTCGAAAACAACCGCGCCGTGCAGCTCCTGATCGACCCCGAAAGCGGCCGCATCGTCGACGCGAACGTCGCCGCCGCCGAGTTTTACGGATGGGATGTCGCCACCCTCCGCACGATGGACGTCTGGCAGATCAACACCCTCGGCGAAGCGGACGTCCGCGAAGAGATGACGAACGTCGCCAGCCAGCGCCGCAGCTACTTCGTTTTCCAGCATCGGCTGGCCAACGGCGAAAAGCGCGACGTCGAGGTGCACTCCGGTCCCATCGTCGTCGGCGGCCGCACGCTGCTCTACTCGATCATTCACGACATCACCGAACGGAAACGCGCCGAGGAAGCGCTGCTGCTTTCCGAACAAAAGTACCGCAACATCGTCGACTACGCCTCGGTCGGCATCTACCGTTCGAAACCGGACGGCACGATCCTGATGGCCAACCCGACTCTGGCGCGCATCCTCGGCTACGACTCGATCGAAGATCTGCAGCGGCGCAATCTCGCCACCGACGTCTACGTCACCGAGGACGAGCGCGCCAGCGCCCTGGAGCGCTTCGCCGCCAACGGCTACGCGATCGAGGAAGAACTGCTGTGGCGCAAGCGCGACGGCGCGACGATCTGGGTCCAGCTCAATGCCCACGCCATCGATCTCGTCGAAGGTGCCGAGGTCTTCGAAGGTTTCGTCTTCGACATCACCGAGCGGAAGCTGGCCGACCAGCAGGTCGCCGCCGCGAATGCGCAACGGAAGGCGGTGCTCGACGCCGCCACACGCGTCTCCATCATCGCCACCGATCCTCACGGCGTCATCACCGTCTTCAATTCCGGCGCGGAGCGCATGCTCGGCTACGCCGCCGCCGACGTCATCGGAATCCGCAACGTCACCGAGATTCATCTCGATACGGAGCTCGTCCAGCACGCCCGCCGTCTCGCCTTCGAGCTCGGCGAGCGGCTGCACGGCTTCGACGTCCTCGTCCGCCGCGCCGCGCGCGAAGGGCTGGAAGAGCGCGAGTGGACCTACATCCGCAACGACGGCGAGCCGATCATCGTCCTCCTCTCCGTGACCGCGCTGCGCGACGAGCACGGCAATCTCGCCGGATACCTCCACGTCGGCACCGACGTCACCGAGCGCAAACACGCCGACGAGACCCTGCGCCAGCAGACCGCGGCCATGACCGCATCGATGGACGGCATCGGCATCCTCGACGGCCGGCTCGATTTCACCTACGTCAACGACGCGCTGGCGAAGCTGTTCGGCTACCCCGCGCCGAAGGACATCATCGGCCGTTCCATCTGCGATCTTTACGAGCCGCCCGAGCAGGTGCGCTTCATCACCACCGTCGTCCCGCTCGTGCAGCAGCGCGGACGCTGGCGCGGCGAGGCCACCGGCCTGCGCAGCGACGGCACACTCTTTCCGCAGGAGATCTCGCTCACCGCCATCGAAGGCGGCGGCATGGTCGCCGTCGTCCGCGACATCACCGAACGCACGTACGCCGAGGAGCAGATCAAGCACCTCGCCTACCACGACGCCCTGACCACGCTCCCGAACCGTCTGCTCTTCAAAGACCGCGTCAGCGTGGCCATTTCCCAGGCGCAGCGTCACGAAGCGCGCGTGGCCGTGCTCTTCCTCGATCTCGATCGTTTCAAAGTCATCAACGACTCCCTCGGGCACAACATCGGCGACCAGCTCCTGCAGGCTGTGGCGGCGCGGGTGCAGTCCTGCGTGCGCGACAGCGATACCGTGGCCCGCCTCGGCGGCGACGAGTTCACGCTCCTGCTCCCCGAACTGACGCACGCCGAGGATGCCGCGCTCGTGGCCCAGAAAATCCTCGAAGCCGTCCGCTACCCGTTCCACATCGAGGGGCGCGAGTTCTACATCACCACCTCCATCGGCATCAGCATCTTCCCCGAGGATGGCGTCGACGCCGAGACGCTCATCAAGAGCGCCGACACGGCCATGTACCAGGCCAAGGAGCAGGGCCGCGACAACTACCAGCTCTTCAACGCCGTGGTAAACGCCAAGGCATTGCAGCGAATCTCGCTCGAGCACGGCCTGCGCCGCGCGCTCTCCCACCACGAGCTGGCCGTGCACTACCAGCCGATTTTCGACTTCCGCACCGGCCGCATTACCGGAATGGAAGCGCTGCTGCGCTGGACGCATCCGGAAATGGGTCCGATCCCGCCGGCGACGTTCATCCCGCTCGCGGAAGCAATCGGCGTAATGATCCCGATCGGCACCTGGGCCATGCGCACCGCTTGTGCACAAGCCAAGAAATGGCACGACGCCGGCTTCAATACCCTCTCACTGGCCGTCAATCTTTCCGTTTGCCAGCTGCAGCAGCCCGATCTCGTCACGCTCGTGCGCGAAATCCTCGCCGAGACCGGACTGCAGGCGCGCCTGCTGGAGCTGGAAATCACCGAATCGACGGCAATGCAGAGCCCGGAAGCGAGCATTCGAACTCTCTATGAGCTCAAGAAGCTCGGCATCCGCATTTCATTGGACGATTTCGGCACGGGACATTCTTCACTGGCGTATTTGAAGCGCTTTCCCATTGACACGCTCAAGATCGATCAATCCTTCGTCCGCGACATCACCCGCGACCCCGATACCGCCGCCATTGTGACCGCCATCATCGCCATGGGCCACAGCCTGCGCCTGAAAGTAATCGCCGAAGGCGTCGAGTTCACCGACCAAGCCACCTTCCTCAAACGCCACAGCTGCGACCAGATGCAGGGCTACCTGATTAACGCCCCAATGCCCGCGGCAGAGCTCGGCGCAATACTGGCTTCCGGCGAAGTTCGCGTTGTGGACGAGGCGTAAAAACGTCCCACTCTCGGTTCGACTGCAATCTTCGCGCGGTCGATTGTGCGCTCACGCACTGTTGCATGTGGCACAGGTCACAATCCCACAAATCAATTCGGCGTTGACTTCAGCCGTGCCGACATGTCACACTTCCGCCCTCCCACCCGATACCTTGAACCTTAAGGGCGACGGTCGCGCCGTACGGACAACTGACGCCTATTGTTTGCCTTATTAAAGGAGACGTAATGCCTGTTCTTCGAATATTTTTCTGCGCGTGCATCGTGTTGTATTTCTCAGCCTCTCTCAGTGCACAAACAATTAACTGGCAGAGCACCGGCGGCAACACGACTACGACCGATAAAGTCGGCATAGGCACTACGACGCCAAGCAGCATCCTCGAGTTGAGCTCACCAGCTCCGGTCCTGACGATCCGCCATACCGACCCGGCGAATTACGGCTCGATCTATTTCCTCGAAGCTACCAACCTGGTTGCAGCACTTCAGTTTGTCGGCAGTGCCTATGCACCATTCCCTACGGTCCAGAACTCATTGATGTTTATGAACCTCAGACCCGGTCCGGACATTTTTTATACGAACAGCGCCGAGCGAATGCGCATCGCCTCGGATGGGAAAGTGGGAATCGGAGTGACGAATCCCTCCGAGCAACTCTCAGTCGCCGGGAAAATTCAAACCTCCGGGGGTGTCGTTTTTCCGGACGGCCTTCAGACGTCGGCGTATCCATTCAATACAACCACGAGCGCAGCCGACCTGAATCGGAGTGTCGCCGGCCCGCTCACGTCGTCGGTGACGAACACCAGTTCGTCAGGGTCGGCCAATCTCGCCGCAATCGCCGGCAACGGCATCTCGTATTTACGCCTTGCCTCTAATGAAACGCCAGCGACTCGGGACTGGCGGGTCGGAATGATGGACAGTACTGGCATCTTCAGAATCCGCAACGCTGCGGGCACGGATCTCATGACCATCAACGGCTCCGCCATTCACTTCAACGGCAACGTGGATGGCACGACGGTTCAGGCCACCTATCAAGATGTGGCCGAATGGGTCCCCACCGCAAAAGCAATGGTTGCCGGCACCGTCGTAGTAGTCGACGAAGATGCCGACAATACCGTTACCACATCAACCCACGCTTATGACACCAGCGTGGCCGGAGTGGTTTCCCAAAATCCCGGTCTCCTTCTCGGCGTTGCCAGCGCCTCCAAAAGCAAAATCGCAACAACTGGCCGCGTCCGCGTTCGGGTGGACGCGACCAAATCGCCGATTCGCAAGGGTGACCTACTCGTCACGAGCGACCGCCCTGGTATGGCCATGAAATCCGAGCCCCTCGACCTCGGAGGGATAAAGATCCACCGCCCCGGAACGCTGATCGGCAAGGCGCTCGAACCGCTCCCGAGCGGTGAAGGGGAGATTCTCGTACTGCTCAGCCTCCAGTAACAGAGAGGGATTCGCTCAATGATCAAGTCCTCGTATATCGCAGCAATCGGCGTGGCAATGGCCGTGCTCATGGCAGGTCCTCTCGCGGCCGACCCGGGTCTCACCATCACTCTCGGTGCGCACACCGTCTCCGCCTCCGGTCTTTCGCGCGGGAGCACCGTGGTGTTCTTTGCCGTCCTCCGGGAACCGATTCGCGGGGCCTACATGGACCGCGTCAGTCACCTGGCGAACGTAGTCGCCGACGATGACCGGGACGGCGTAGTCACCTTCGATCTTGGGCGTCAGATCCCGGCAAACTCGATCTGGGCCGTGGTCGAGCCCCAAAACGGACACTACGGGATCGTCACCGGCCCCCACCTCGACCTGGCGATGGTACCGATACCGCCGGATGCTCTTCGCAAAGGAGCCGGCGGCGCGATCGATCGCATCGCCTTCAATCACGACTCCCTCGAACTTCTGTACGTCCATCCGGGTCAGGGCGCGTGGACGTGGTCGGCCATGGATGGCGACCCCTCGGTGGATACCGACGGGGCCAACGGCATCACGATCGTGAGCCTGAACAAGGCCAAGCCGGTCGGCGGCGGCGCACAGGGAATCACCGATCTCGCGCTCGGCGGCACTCTTGTAGCGATCGATCCCTCGCGGATGCAGATCGGGATCGTGCACATCGACGGCAAGCTGATCGGAGGCGCGCGATGAAGCGCGTCTGGATCGCCCTCGGCCTGTTGCTTTGCGCTCACATCGCGTTCAGCCAGCACCCCAACGATGCCCGTGGTTTCGAGGCCGGCAAGGTGTACAACTTCAACGATGTCGATACCGTGAGCTCGTTCAACGGTAACCTCATGGTGCACCTTCCCATTGGTCCTGCATACACAGTGAACGGAAAGCTTTCCTACCGCCTTGGCCTCTCCTATAACAGCCATATCTGGAAGTTCGAGGAGCAAGGCGACGGAACGAATAAAGCGATCCCGCTTCGCTCCTTCAACGCCGGCCTCGGATGGACGCTCTCGCTGGGACGTCTGTTTGAAGGCGGCGACCCCGAGAACAGCGGAACCGCCGGCTGGACCTATCAGAGCAGCGACGGCGCCGATCATCAATTTCGCACCACGCTCCATGGCACCAGCGGCGAAGCCGCCGGACTCTACACCCGCGACGGAACATACATGCGATTGTCGATCGTCGGGCAAACGCGGATCGTGGAACTCCCGGACGGAACGAAGAATGAGTTCAAGCGGGTCTCTCGGGCCGCGGATGGGGATTGGCCAGAAGCTACGACCGGCTCGAATTGGCTGCTGACTGGCATCATCGATCCATTCGGAAACCGCGTGGATATCAGTTACAGCAGTTCGATGGCTCAGGGATTCCCGGAGATCTGGAAAATCTGGGATGGAGCGCGAACGACCTGGGTCGATTTTGTATCGTCGCCGTCATCACCCATCGACGTAGTTCTCAAGTTCGTCGACACGCAGATGGAGAACGGTGCGCCGGCACGGTATACCTTCAACACCGAGAGCCTGAACGTTCCGCTACCCCTCTCAGACAGCACGAACCGACCAGACGCGCAGCCGGTGACTGTTTTGACCTCGGTCGTACCTCCCGCCGGGAAGCCATACCAGCTGATGACGCCAGACGGCCATCCAGCCTACGACATCTCTCCGACCACCACGATCATCGGGACGCGCGGACAGACGCCAGGCGTTCTCACCCGTCTTGTTCTTCCGACCCTGGGGAGTATCGGATGGACCCACAGTCGTGTGCCATTCACAGCGGGTAGCAGAAATCCAAAACGATCGCCCGCAATCGATTTTCCCATCGCAGTAACCGCCCGGACAACCGATAACAATGGAGTCGTCGCCACGTGGACGTACGGTCGCAAGTTCAGCACTCCCACCGCATGCACGATCGTCTGTCATCATGACGACGGTACGCCCTATGACTGTGACAACGGCCGGTCGCGGCAGTTGACAACCTGGGTTACCGAACCCGATCTACCCGGTCAACCTCGCCGGACGACCATCAGCTATTTCGACAATTACGAGAAGATCGACGACCTTGGTGGTGACATGTGCGAGACGTCAACCGAAGGTTGGGTCCACGGCGAGCACGGGTTGCCATTTACGCGCTATGCAAAGCTCGACGGACGTTACCTCTCCAGCGAGGTGAGAAACGGTGATATTTTTTCCGGCCAGGTCTGGATGGACGGCCGCGGGATGGTTCCTGACAATGGCGGGCGTGTCCGGGCAACGTACGTAACCTACCGGCTTGACGGTGACTCGGGGAACGATCCCGATTTCGACTACAACGCCATCCCGGATTCCACGGCTACATACTTCTACGACGACACGCACAACTGCGGCAGCAGCCACACGGACGCGTGCTTTTTCACCGCCACGAACAGCCTCGGCTTCGACAATTACGGCCACTTCCGCCAGACATCCACTGACGGCAACCTGTCCGGCACGGGAAACTTCCGGACGACGTTCACGAACTACAACGCCGCACCCACGTCGACGAGCTGGCTGCTGAACACATCTTCAGAGCGATGCACGGTCGATGAAGGCTCGGCTCGGACAAGCCCGGCGCTGACATCCTGCAGCGCTCTGACCGGTGCTCTCACCACCAAAACCCAATACGACCCATTGGGCGCTCTGATCGCGCGCCGGACGCTCAAGAAATCAGGAGGAGTGCTCGATTCTTCCGACCTGCTGGCCACGTTCCCGCACGACGAGCACGGCAACGTCACCTCGGAGCAATTCTACGGTGGCGATACCCAGATATTGGGCACGGATGCGAACAATCCATTTGCGGCACCGATCACCGCAACCTACGCCATCACTCACACCCTCACCTATGCCAACAACGCTCTGACACGCGACCTCGCGAAGTACGTCATCACCGGCGTGACTAACGGCGTGACTGCGTCGGATGTGACGTACGACCAGACCACCGGCCTGGCCACCGCGACGCACGATGTTGCGGATCTACAGACGACCTACCACTACGACGTCCTTGGACGGATCACCAGCGTCGAACCTCCGGGCGTGACGCCAACGACCTACACCTACAGCGATGCGTCGCTCTCCGGCTCGGTGTTCACCCCGGCGAAAGTCGTCGCTCTCAGCGATGGCTCGGCCAGCGGCATTGGAAAGATCAGCAAAGAATACAAATACGATCCGTTCGGGCGCCTGTGGCGCGAAAAAACGCTCCTGCCCGACAACACCTCGAACATCACGCAGACGGACTACGACCTACTGGGAAGAAAGATCTCCGTTTCCGAGCCCCAGCGGCTGAATGGCGACGAAAACGCCTTCGCCCCGGCGCACAAGACCACGTTCAGCTCCTTTGATCCATTTGGCCGGGCTCAAACCATCACAGCGCCCGATCTGAGCGTAACGAGGTTCGCGTTTGTGGGTGTACGAACCGTCACGCGAACGGTCTCCGTACAGACATCGGCGACCGGCCTCGAGACGCCTGTTGACACCGTGGAAGAGTACGACGCTCTGAATCGCCTCATTTCGCTAAAGGAGCCGAACGGCACACTCACCACATATACCTACGACTCGGCCGATCACCTGACCTCGGTGGCCATGCCAGGTGAGAACAACGTCATCCAGCACCGAAAATTTAATTATGGCGACAGCCCCGAGGACATCGACGGCCGCGGGTTTCTCCATTCGGAGCAGCATCCGGAAATCGGCATCGAGGGCAATGGAACGACGTTCTATTCCAACTACGACGCTCGCGGACATGCTCGTAACAAACGTACCGGCACGGCCGGCGGTAAATACGATCTCTCATTCACATACGACCAGGCGGAACGGTTGACCGGCGTTAGCGACAATGGCGGAAGCCATCAGGTGAAGGCGTTTACCTTCGCCTTCGACAACGGAACCGGTACTCCAACAGACAATCGCAAAGGAAAGCTCCTCACGGCGACGCGCTTCAACCCGTTGCCAGCACCCGTTTCCGGCGAAGTCGCCGTTACCGAGACGTACAAATACGAAAACGACTCCGGCCGTCCCTCGGAGCGCAATACCGACGTAAAGAACGGCACGAACACCCTGCAGTCGTTCAAGGAGGTGTTCGCGTACGATGCTCTGGGCGCGATCACCGGGCCGGGCTATCCGACCTGCGTCGCACCCGTCACCTGCTCGATCCCCTCATTGACCACGGCCACCAATGGTCACACGAATGGCGCGCTGACCAGCGTCGCCGGATTTGCTTCGCTCGACTACAACGAGAACGGCACTCTCGGACACGTGACCCACATCAACACAGTCATCGACACGATCGAGAAGGACGATAACAACATGCCCCGGCCGAAATCCATCGGCTTCGCCGGCTGGACCGCGCCAGCCTGTTCCGGCCCTTCCACACCGGCCGTCTCCGCCGGGAGCACGCGGCTAGGAACCAGCAATCAGGGCACGACACTCACCGCGACGGCCACAGGTTGTGGCACGTTGAGCTACCAGTGGTATCGCGGCAACACGGGTGATCAGACCTTCCCCCTTGGCACCAGCGCAACCCAGGCGACCGGCTCCCTGCAAGCGACTACGAGCTTCTGGGTCAAAGTGACCGACTCGGTGACCACTTCTTCGGCCAACAGCGCCACGGTGGTCATTACGGTTTGCGATCTGGCGACGATCACGTCACAACCTCAAAGCGGTTCCATCGACGCGAACAATACGGGGACCAACCTTTCTGTCGGTGTCGGCGGAGGCTGCGGCACCATTTCGTACCAGTGGTATCGCGGAAACTCAGGCGACACCAGCAACCCGCTCCAGGGTACCTCAGCAACATTCGCGACGGGACCGTTGACGTCCACCACGAGCTTCTGGGTACGAGTAACTGACTCCACGGGCCCCACCAATATCAACAGCAGCACGGCTGTCATCACCGTCAGTACATTGTGTACTCCGCAAGTTACCGAAGCTCCGCAAAACCAGACAATCGCTGCCGGAGCCGAGGCTTCGTTGCATGTCACCGTAAGCGGCTGCACCGGAAGGAACTTCCGTTGGTGGCAGGGGCCACAGGGCGATAGAAACGCATCGTTTTCGATCGGTTCGGGAACGGTCGGAAACGGCATCTCCACCCTTCACGGGTTTTCTCCGTCGCAGACTGTCTCGGTATGGGTCGAAATCTTCGGCGATACCATCAACACCGTCATGAGGTCAGCGACCATCACTGTCGTCTCACCCATCCCCACAGCGTTGAATGCCTTCGTCACTCCCAATCAGACCAGCCCCTTTACGAAGATCACGGTCACATGGCTGGGCACCGGAGCGGATCATTATCTGCTCCAGCGCTGTTCGTCCGCCGGCTGCAGCTCGTTTGTTGCAGCAAGTGGGGATGTCGATGTGGGCCGTACACCAAACACGACCTATGTGTACCGGGTTGCTTCAGTCGACTCCTCAGGCAATGGCGTTTCCGCCTGGAGCAACGCCGATCTGGCCACCACGATGGGATTCAGCGTGCTGCAGTCTCAAGTCACCACCGTTCAATTCGGGCACCTCAACGAGTTGCTGAACGGCGTCAACGCCGTTCTCGCGGCAAGCAACTCCCCGCAGTTGACCTGGCAGAACGTCCACGACCGCTATGCGGGATCCCACCCGACGGAGCTGTTCCCAATTCCCGGGTCGAATGTGTTGATCGCCGCCGCCCACCTCAAGGCACTGCGAATCGAGATGGATACGGCACGGGCAGCCGTAGGCATTGGAGCGTTGCCCTACACCGATGCCCTGACGACCTCACCACCGACGCCGATCAAGGCCGTCCATTTCCGCGAACTGCAGGACCGCACACAATGAGCGCCAGAGAACGAGCCATGCGAAACGCGAAGCACTCCTCTCCGATCATCTTCTCTGTCCTGGCGGCGATGTTTGTTGCTCTTGCCGCTGTCGCCGGAGCAACCGACCTCAAGTTCCACGCCGCGCCCGGCCCCGAGCCGGTGGTCGGGCGGTATCTGGTCACCCTCGACTCGTCGGTGACACCAGAGCTCGCCGCTGGCACCGCTTCCAGCCTGGCGCGTACTTACGGCGGCCAGCTCGAGCCCTATCAATCGTCCGATGCCCGGCAGTTCGCCATCGCCATGTTGCCTGCACGCGCGCGCGGACTCAGCGCCGATCAACGCGTTCGCGACGTCGCGGAAATTGCCCATCGCGATGACGACGCCCTCGCACCTCCGCCATCCCCACAGACCGCGACCAGTTCCCGGCACCTGATTCCCGTGGCCGCCGACAGTACTTTGAGCGGCACCTATCTCTACGATGGCTCCGGCAACATCAAAGCGATCGGCAACGACACGTTCATCTACGATGCCGAGGGAAGACTCAAGCAGGCCATCGTCGAGGGAAGCCAGGAGAGCTACGACTACGATCCTTTCGGCAACCGCAAATCCTCCGTGCGCGCATCCGGCGCTGCCGGCTGCATCGGCGGATGCGACCTGCCTGTTACACCAAAGCAGGAATCCAACCACGTTGAGCAGGCGTCCTACGACGAAGCCGGGAACGTCTGGAGCATGAACGGTGCTACGTACAGCTACGACGGCACAGGCATGGTGACGGGAGCGATCGTCGGCAGCGATCACCGCGACTTCCTCTACACCGCCGACGACGAACGAATCGCAGTCAGACAGGGCACATCGTGGACATGGACCGTACGCGACCTCGGTGGCAAGGTTCTGCGCGAATTCACGAGTTTCGAAACGTCCGCCTCACCGCTCACACTGACGACCCATACCTGGTCGAAAGACTACGTCTGGCGGGACGGCCTCCTACTCGCGTCGGTCATCCCAGCGGGGTCAGGCACCATGACCTACCACTACCACGTCAATCACCTCGGCACCCCACGCCTGGTCACCGACCAGAACCACATCCTCATCGGCAAGCACACCTACTATCCGTTCGGCGCGGAGATGGATCTGATGCCTCGCGAGAACCCGATCGAGTTAATGAAGTTCACGGGGCATGAGCGGGACATCGTGGCCAGTGACAATAACAGCCTCGATTACATGCACGCCAGGTTTTACAACGGAAACCTGGGGCGCTTCTTATCGATCGATCCTATTGGGGGCGATGCATTCCTGCCGCAGTCCTGGAATCGCTACTCGTACGTCGCCAATAACCCCTTGAACCGAACGGATCCATCCGGCCAGTGTGGAGAGCCCGCCAATTTTATTGGCCCTCCGGCACCCTGCCAGACCTTTACGATGCAGATCGATGTAACGGCCAAGAGCCCTCCGCCACTTGCAACACATGCATCCGATGGTTGGCTGACGATCCCACATCCTTTTTACCTAGAGCAAGCATGGAAGGAACGTTACCAACCGCCGAAGTCGGCGCACAAAAGCACATTCACGCCAGCTCAGTGTCGAGAACTTGGCCTGGTTGCCGAGCGCGAACAAAAACTGGGGACGGGCAGAGCGGCCCTTAAGTCAAGTAACACATTTGGAGACCGAGCCATCGGCGCTTTCAACGTGGATTTCAATAATCGCGGCAACCCTACCGTGAGTAGCGGAGAAAAGTTGGATGTTGATTGGTTTACCGATATCATGATTTTTGGCGACGATGGCCGCAGGCTCGCGCCTATCACGTATACGCTCGGGAAATCATTTTGGCACGCGGCTGGCGGCACAAAGGGATACCCATTTGTGTCCGATCCCGGAGAGGTCACAGCTGTGAACTATGCGGTGTCCGGAGAAACATTTCTTAGCATCTATCGTGACAATTGCCAATGAGTCGATCCGTTGACGCAATATCCATTCGTTTACTGGGTGCCCTAGCCTTTGTTGGAGGATTGGTGTCACTCGCCGCGGGCACAGCAAATGCGCTCCAACCAGGACACCTTCGCGATGTACGCTTCCTCATCCCGATCGGACTGTATTTCATGACGGTGAGCATAGGGACAGTCTTACTCAAACGCTTTGCCGCGATAATGCTCGCTTTGCCACTCGCCGTACTCGGCCTGGCATCGATTTTGGCCGCCATCAGGAGCGGCTCTGTTGGCGCCATCGTCATGAATCTACTTTTCTCAGGTGCCATAATGTGCGCTCCAGCGGTTGTCGTTTACAGAAACTGGCGTAATTTCTCTTGAAAGTAAGCGAGTGGCTTGGCGGGCGCGCGCGCACATACCCGGCTGGGGTTTCACACTTCATGGGGTTTTAGGGTCCTGGCAATGACGAAGCGAATCTGGGTTTTTAATGGTGCCGGGGGCCGATTTCCATCGGGCGTGTTCAGTTCAAGAGAATCGGCAGCGTCTTGGATACGACAAAGAGGCCTCACCGGAGTCCTTACCGCCTACCCTTTAAATGAAGGGGCCTATGAGTGGGCAGTTGCGAATCGATTCTTCACTCCGAAATCCGACGAGCACACTTCCAGCGAGTTCATTCAGCGTTTCACTAGCGCGTCGCAAGAGCACTTTCATTTCGAGCACGGCGACTTGGTTTGAATGAACTCGCCCAGGTATTCTATTTCTCGAGCGGCTGGCCAGGGACTAGGGTTGGTGTGCGTTGGCCATGAGATCTGAAGACCTACATTTCAGTGTTCTCGATAAGACTCGCCTCCATGGGCGGATCGGAGCGATTCCACCGGATATCCTTCGTCAGGTCGAGTATGCGGTTCTGTTTACACTCGGGATCCGCCAAGCCTGAGCTACGCGCTCTGTAACGCCAGCCGGTGAAACTCCCGTCGTATCCGCTGCATCGAATTCGCTACGGCGCATGGATGCACGCGGTTCGTCAGCAGCACCATGATCTTGTCGCGTTCGGGATCGATCCAGACTGACGTTCCAGTGAAGCCGGTGTGGCCGTACATGCCGGTTGGGGAAATCAGCCAGCCGAGGCCGCGGGAGTCGTTCAGGCCGGCGGTTTGATTTCGGGTTGCCTCGGAGACGATCGGGCGCGGGAGCAGTTCGGCGTTGGCCCACGCCTGGGCAATCCGAAAGACCGCGCGCGCGGTGGCGAAGAGGCCGGCGTTGCCGGCGGTGCCACCGGCGAAGTACGAGTTGCCGTCGTGCACTTCGCCCCAGATCAAGCCGTCGCGTTTCGATGCGATCTCGGGATGGCCGGCGAGTCTGGCTTCGAAACGTTGGCCCCACTCGGTTGCGGCAATTTGGGGACGCAGCGACGCAGGCGGGTTGAATGTTGCTTCGATGCCGAGGGGCTCGAAGATTCGTGAACGTGCGAGCGACACGTAATCCGGCAGCATCGACCAGAGCAGGACGTAGTTGAGATCGGAGTAGACGACGCGCGTTCCCGGCTCGTACTCCGGGCCGTGCTCGCGGATGGCAGCGATGTAGTCGGGATAGAGATACAGCGGCATCCACGCGCGCAGCCCCGAGGTGTGCGTCAGCAGCGGGCGGATGGCATCGATGTCCAGCATCTGCAGCGCCAGCGTCGTGGTGATCAGCGGCTTCGTCAGCGATGCGCAGTCGTAGATGGTGTCGAGCGTTGCAGGAATCCGCAGCGGGACCGTCACCGCGTGGCCGAGGGCGTTTTCGCGCTCGATTCCGCGCGAGGAGCCGATCGCGTAGACGGCGCCGGGGAAACTGCCCACCTCGATCTCGCGGCGCAGGAAGTCGTCGATCAGCATCGCCACGCATTCTACGTGCACAGGAACGATTGCGCCGCTCCGCTGTCAACCGTGAATTTCCCTTTGCAATGAGCGGTTTACGACCGGCGAATTCGCTTCGCGGCGCGCCTCGGGATTGCTGCTAGTATCCGGCGCGTCCAAATCAGAACGTCAGGTGTTCTTCATTAATGTTCCGTCTCGACAAACTGGAAATTCACGGCTTCAAATCGTTCTACGATCCGGCCCACCTCTCCTTCCCTTCGCCGATGACCGCGGTGGTCGGACCGAACGGCTGCGGTAAGTCCAACATCTGCGACGCCATCATCTGGGTCCTCGGCGAGAACCGCGCTTCGCACATCCGCGGCGAGACGATGGACGACGTCATCTTCCAGGGCTCGGCGCGACGCCGGCCGCTGTCGATGGGAGAGGTGACGCTGACGCTGGCTACGACCAACGGCGACAGCAATCATCCGATGTCGGACGACGGGCGCATCACCATCAACCGCCGCGTCTTCCGCACCGGCGAGTCGGAGTTCCGCCTCAACGGCAAGCGCGTGCGCCTCAAGGACATCTCCGACATCCTGATGGACACCGGCCTCGGCATCCGCAATTACTCGGTGATGGAGCAGGGAAAGATCGACCTGATCCTCTCCAACAAGCCGCAGGATCGGCGCCGCCTGATCGAGGAAGCGGCCGGCATCACGAAGTACAAGACCAAGCGGCGCGCCGCGGAGATGAAGCTGGAAGAGACGCAGCAGAACCTGCTGCGCATCGACGACACGCTGGCCGAGGTCACGCGGAATCTGAATTCGCTGAAGCGCCAGGCAGGCAAAGCGCGGCGGCACAAGGAGCTGAGCGAGCAGCTGTCGACGGCGAAACGCGCGCTGTACAAGGGCCGCATCGTCTCCGCGCAGGCGGAGCAGTCGGCGGCGGACGAAGGCGTTGCCTCATCGCAGGCGAGCGAGTCGGAGCTGTCGGCGCAATTGGCAACCGACGAAGCGGAGCTCGCGGAGAACCGCACGTCGCTGACGGGCAAGTCGTCGCGAGCATCGCACGTGCGCGAGGAAGTGGCGTCGCTCTCTGGCGACGTCGAGCGTCTTCGCTCGTTCATGGAGCAGTCGGAAACGAACCTCGGCGATCTGGTCCAGCGCAGCGAAAACGCGCAGACGCAGATCGCGCAGCTGGAAGCAGAAGGAGCGGAGCAGCAGGCGCTGCTCGACGAGCGGTCGCAGGCGCTGGAAGTGGCGCGTAGTGAGCGCAATGAGTTGCGCGAGATTGCCGAGCATGCGGAGCGCGATCGCCAGGAGCGATCGGATGAAGTTCGCCGGCACGAGAAGGCGCTGACCGATGCCCGCGAGACGCTGATGCGGACCATCGCCCGGATTTCCGAGGCCCGCAATCAAGTGCATCAGATCGAGGTGGCGGTCGAGAAGTGCGAGTTCTACCTCGGCAAGTTGAGCGAGTCGGCGCGGAAGGCCACCGAGAGCCGCGACGGCGCGCGGAACCTCAGCATCGAATGGGATCAGCGCGTTCAGGAAGCGGACGAGCTGCTGGAGATGTCGCGGCAACTGGCGCGCGAGGCCGTCGTGCGGAACGATGAACTGTCCGTGCGCCGCAACGATCTCCGCGACACGCTGGCCGGGACGCGCGACCGCGTTTCGCAGATGACGTACAAGATCGACTCGCTGCGGACGCTGCGCATCTCGCTGGAGTCGCAGGACGAAGATGTCCGCCGGGCCATCCTCGAGCTGATTCCGAACGCCACGCCGGCCGCCGAAGCCGTGCGGGCGACGGAAGGATTCGAAGCGGCGCTCGATACGCTGCTGCGCGACGTCTCGAAGGCGGTCGTGGTTGACACGGCGACGACGGCGACGAATGCGATCGCCCGTCTGCGCGAGCGCGGGGCCGGACGCGGTGCCTTCATCACCCTCGACTACGAAGCGGCCGGCGAAGGCGGGCGGCGCGGCGACGCGAAGTACGCCGTCGTCGGCGAAGGCCCGATCGCCGATGCCGTGCGGCTGGCTATGCCCGAGGCCTACATCGTCGGCACGCTTCGCGAAGCACTCGATCGGTCGAAAGAGCGCCCGAGTGCGACGTTCGTCACGTTGGAAGGCGACATCGTTCGCGGTCCGCTGGTCATCGGCGGCAAGTCGGAGAACGCGACGCCGGGCGTCTTCTCGTTGAAGCGCCAGCTCTCCGATCTCGAAGCGGCGCTCGGTAGTGAAGAGTCGCGCGCCAGCGGCATCGCCGCGCAGTTGCAGACCATCGAAGAAGAGCTTCGCGCTGCTGACGACGCGCGCATCATCGCCGAGGAGCGAGCACGGGCTGCGGAGCAGGAGTTGCGCGAGCGGCGCAGCAATCGCGAGCGCGCCAATCAGGAGTTGGATCGTTTCGAGCGCGACCTCGCGGTCGCGTCGGAAGAGCAGACGCTATACGCCGAGGAGAAGGAACAGCTCATCGCGCGGAAGAACGCGGCGATCGCCGACCTGCAGCAGCTCGAACAGCAGGAGCACGAACTTCAGGAGCAGATCCGCCAGCACGAAGAGCAGCTGGCTGAGCTTCGTTCGACCTTCGAAGCGGTGACCGAGGCGGCATCGAAGGCGCGCGTCGACGTCGAAGCGTCGGCGGGCAAGGTCAACGCCATCCAGCGCGAGCACGAGAACCTCTCGCGCATCGTCATCTCCCTCGGCGCGCGCGCCACGCAACTGCAGCAGGAGATCGAGTCGCTGACGCGCAAGCGCGAGGAGACCGAGGCCGCGGTCGAGCGCTCGCGCGGCCAGCTCGATGAGTCGCTGAAGAAGCTGCACGACCTGAGCGAAGTGCGCGTAGGCCTCGAAGCCGAGGTCGCCGATCTGCAGGTGCGGGTCGAGGAGCTGGAAACGCGCGCGGTGGCATCGCGCGAGCTCTGGAACACGGCCAAGGATTCGCTCTTCGAATCCGAACGCCGCCGCGACCGCGCCAAGTCGGCCTTCGACCTGCTGCGCGAACAGATCGCGCTCGATCTCCACGCCGGCATCGAAGCGCTTGCGGACGTCGAGCCGCCTTCGGACGATGAAGGGCGCGCCTCTCTCGAAGCGGAAGTTGCCAAACTGTCGGACGGACTCGAGAAAATCGGGCCGGTCAACGTGCTGGCCATCGACGAGCACACGGAGCTGGAGCAGCGCGAGTCGTTCCTGCGCACGCAGCGCGACGATCTGGTGCAGGCCATCGAGTCGCTGCGCGGCACGATCCGCAAGATCAACCTCACCTCGCGCGAACTGTTCCGCGACGCGTTCAACGCCATCAACGAATACTTCACCGAGATCTTCACCTCGCTCTTCGGCGGCGGCACGGCCCGCATGCAGCTGCTCGATGAGGAAGACGTCCTCGAGAGCGGCATCGAACTGGTCGCACAACCGCCCGGCAAGAAGAACCAGTCGATCGCATTGCTCTCCGGCGGCGAGCGCGCGCTGACCGCGCTGGCTCTGCTATTCGCGATCTTCCGCTACAAGCCGTCGCCATTCTGCATCCTCGACGAGGTCGACGCGCCGCTCGACGAAATCAATAACGAGCGCTTCGTCCGCCTGGTCCGCGACATGTCCCGCGACACGCAGTTCATCGTCATCACGCACTCACGCCGCACGATGGAAGCCGCGGACGTGCTGTACGGCGTGACGATGGAGGAAGCGGGCTGCTCGCGATTGGTGTCGGTGAATTTCGCGGAGGTGGAGGCGTAGTCCGCAAAACCGCCTTATCATCGAGCAGCCCTCGATGCCCGATGTCTCCGTCATCCTTTCCGTTTACAACCGCGAGCAATCGGTCGCCCGTGCGATCCGCAGCGTGCTTGCGCAGACGGTGCCCTCGCGTGAGCTGATCGTCATCGACGACGGCTCGACGGACGGCACGCGCGATGTGCTCGATAGTTTCGGGTCGGCGATCACTGTCATCGCACAGCCGCACGCAGGCGCGTACGCGGCGCGCAATCGCGGCTTGCGTGCGGCCCGAGCCGAGTTGATCGCGTTCATCGACTCGGATGACGCGTGGCTTCCCGATCGTCTAGCGTCCCAGATGGCGCTGATGGAACGGCCGGAAGTCGGACTCGTATTCGGCGACGTGGTGCATGTGCGGCCGGGTGATCCGCGACGGCGCATCACCAGTTTTCAGGTTGCGCCGCCGCGTCGCGGGCGCGTCGCAGCGCAGTTTGCGTGGTGCAACTTCGTTCCGACGGTGACCGTCCTGGCCCGCCGGCGCTGCCTCGAGGAAGCTGGAGGCTTCTCCGAAGAGGTACCGCTGTCGTGCGACTACCTGACGTGGTTTCGAATCGCGCTGCGTCACGAGCTCGATTTCGTCGACCGCGTCGTCGCCGAGTACACCCTGAGCCCCGACAGCATCAGCGCCGACCTCGGCCGCTCGATCGAAGCGCGCATCCAGCTCTTCTCCGGCGAGCTCGCACGCACGACCGAGCCGGCCACGCGGAAAATCCTGAGGCGCCTGCTCTTCAACCTCTCCTGGTCGCTGGCTCTGGCGGCACTGCGTAAACGCGCGGGCAGCGTGGCCCGCCCGTTGCGGCGCGCGCGCTCGACCGCGATGGCGGCGGCGCGCCTGGAAGCCGGACCGTGGACTGCCGCGTTTGCATTGAACCAGCTTCGAATCCGCACGAGGCGCCTTTTCTCATGAATGGTCCGTTCGTCTCCGTCGTCATCGACACCATCACCCGCGACGACTACGGGGCACGACCGCTCGCCGACGACCTGAAGGCGACGCTCGACGGTTTGGCCAGGCAGACCTATCCGACTGAGCTGTTCGAGACCATCGTGGTCGTCGACGACACCGGCGATCGCGAATCCGATGAGGTGGTCCGGCGATATCCATCGGTTTCGATCGTGCGATCGCCGCAACACAGCTACTTCGCGGGAAAGAATGCCGGAGCGCAGGCGGCGCGCGGCACGATCGTCGCGCTGCTCGACAGCGATTGTGAGCCGGTCCCGGAGTGGCTTTCGATGCTGACGGCGCCGTTTGCGGACGCCGGCGTCTCTGCCGTCGCCGGCTGCACGCGTTACACCGGCAACTCCCTCTCCGCACGGACGTTCGCCGTCCCCGATTTTTCGATTGTGGTCGGCGACAAATCCGGCGCGGCCTCGGCGTTCCATCTCAACAACTCCGCGTTCCGGCGCGAGACGTTTCTCACCCACCCGCTCGATGCGCGCATTCGACGCGACGGCGGCTGCGTTCTGCTGTATCACGAGTTGCGCGCGGCGGGCGCACGCATCCTGTATGCGCCGCAGGCGCGCGTGTTTCACGGGCTCGACTTCGCGCAGCGCGGATTGCTGAAGAAACACTTCAACAGGGGATTCGACGGAGTCACCGTCTACCGTGCGGACGAGCATGAGGTCATTCGGGGGACGAGCCTCTTCCGGCGCTTCGGTGCTCTCGCCCTGATCGCGTTTTGCGGACGCCGCATTCTCGTCGACTGGCTGCGTTTGATCCGCAATTACAAGCAGATGGGCATCTCGCCAGTCACGATCCCCTACTTCGCCGCTGTCAGCGTCGCCACCCGGCTCATCGCGCTGACGGGCGGGCTCACGGCGGTCTTTCGGACCGGGCACGGGCCTCTGACGGCGACGAAAGCTTCGAGGTAGTTCGTGCTGCGCGGCTCCACGATCGTCTGCCTGTCGTCAATCGACTGGGCGTTCAACTGGCAACTTCCGCAAGAGGTGGCGTCGGCATTCGCGGGCAGCGGCAACCGTGTGCTCTACGTCGAGAACACGGGCGTCCGACGGCCGTCGATTCGCGACGCCGCACGGCTGCACGATCGATTCCGAAACTGGTCGCGCGCGCCGGGCGGCGTCAAACCGGCGATCGAGAATCTCGACGTCCTCTCGCCAGTGCTCCTCCCTTTTCCCTACGCGCGGCCCGCCGTTGCGATCAATGAGCGGCTTCTGACGCGCACCATCCGGCGGTGGATACGGTCAACGGACGCGAAGCCGCTGATCGTGATCACGTTCCTGCCAACGCCGCTTGCGCGCGCCGTGATCCGGTCGCTGAAGCCTGACCTTGCGGTCTATTACTGCGCGGACCGCCTGGTGGAGACGTCGGCGCAGGCCGCAAGACTGCGGCAGTCGGAACCGTTGCTCGTGGCCGAGGCAGGATTGGTCCTGACGACATCTCACGGGCTGCAGAAAACCGCGGTCTCGATCGCAAGACGCGTGGAGTACCTGCAGTGCGGCGTACGCTCCGCCGCGTTCGCGAACGCGCGCCGCGATGCCACCAACCGCCCGCCGGCGCTCGACGGCCTGGCCGGTCCGATCATCGGCTTCACTGGCACCTTGCGGGACCAGATCGACGTCGCGCTGCTGACCGAGGCGGCGGCACTGGCTCCGGAACTGAACTTTGTCTTCATTGGTCCGGTCATGGCCGGCGTGGCGCGTCTTGCCGCTCAGGCCAATGTCCGGTTTCTCGGGCCCGTTGACCATGACGACATCGTGAGGTTCACGGGCAACTTCGACGCCGGCATCCTCCCCTATCTATTGACGGACTACACGGCGGACGTGATGCCGGTCAAGTTGAAGGAGTACCTCGCTGCCGGTCTGCCGGTGGTGGCCACTCACCTTCCCGAGATCTGCCGGTTTGCGGACCAGCATCCGGGCACGATCTCATTCGCCGATACGGCGGAGACGTTCGCCGCTGCTCTCCGCAAGGCCGTCGCCGACGACACGCCCGCCTCTGTCGAACGGCGGATGGAGATCGCCCGTCAATACGACTGGAAGGTGCAAATGTCATTGATGAGCGAGTGGATGGAGAGCGCGCTGGCCGCGCGTTAGCCTTTGCGCGGCGTCAACCAGTGCGACAGATCGCGCCCGATCAATTCTCCGGTGGCGATGATGTCGTCCCGATACTGATCGGTGAGGCGCCGCCAAAGCGCAGGCGGAATCGGGCTGCGCTTGCGCAACAGCAGGGGGCGCAGTCGGGTGCCGAGTCCTGTCCCGCTGGCCCAGGGAAAAAGCCGCGCATAGGCTTTAGCGGTGGCGTTGAACAGACGCGTAAGACGCACGAAACGAGGTGACAGTGTGGTGTTGTAGCTGACGCTGGTGTTGACCGCGAAATCGGGATCGACGCCGAGAAAACTGAACAGGCTCCGCACCGTTTCCTGCGGCCTGGCAATCAGATCATCGAAGAGGATGACCTTGATCTGTTCGCGTGGAAAGGTATCGAAGTACCGGCGGAGCTTCGCGTAATAAAGGCCCGATTCAAACTGATAGTTCCCCGGCTGCAGCACGTCTTCCGCGGAGGTCCATTCGAGGCTGTCCGTAAAACGCATGAGGTAGGCCGAGTACCCTCGCTCAGCAGGCTGCCGCAACGTCGCAATGAGACGGACGCCTGGCAGATCGGCATGGATGCGGCCAACGCCGCCGATCGCATTCAGGTACCTCGCGGTGGCCTCCCCGATGGCGTGTTCGTCCCTGACTCCGTCGAACAATCGTTCATATTCGCTCCGAGACCGCACCGACTCTTTTCCGAAGAGCTGATCTTCCTCAGTGAAGTAGTTCGGCTCTTTCATCGGACTCATGTAGATGTCCAGATGCTGGCGGAGATATTGGTAAAGCGACGTCGTGCCGCCCTTCGCGGCGCCGATGACGAGGAAGTTCGGGAGTGTCATAGGCGAGCGACATTCTCGTACAGCTCCGCGTATTGCGCCACGGTCTATTGCAATGTCGAGTGCTCCGATACCCGTCCCGCGGAGGGCGCGGAGATATGGAGAGAAACAAACTCTCTCCGTATCTCCGGCCTGGAACGTCCGATGCGAAAACGACCTACTGCATACTCAGAAGCACGAGGATCTCGCCCTTTCCTTCTTTAAGCGGCTCAAGAGCCTTGCCGATTACGGTGCCCGGCTGATGGAACTTGCGGCCGTTGACGTTCATCGGCTCCGAGCGCATCGCGATGCCACGCTCGTCGCTCGTGACGAGAAGATCGCCAATGTGGATCGGCATCCGGGATGCGTCCACACGAACTTTGACGCGTCCTGTCGTGGCGATTTTCGCTTTCAAAGGTCCGGGCTCGCCGAGAAGCAGTCCCGGCTGTCCGGAGACGACGCCAGCGACCGAGGTGTCGTACGAGGACGATGACGGCATCACCTGGTTCGAAGTCGCAGGATCGAGTACAACGACAGTGCCCGGGATCATCGAAGTCGAGGCAGGAACCCATTCCGCGACGTCCTGGTATTTCGCGTTGATGTTGCCCGTGACATTGATGTCGCCGATGACATTCAACTTGACCGTCCCCGCGGGGGGCGCGGGATTTGTACCGACGGTGACGAGGCCGTCACTCCCGATGCGCATGCGCTCGACGGGGTCGGTGGCATTGCCATGCGTGGCAAAAAGGAGTGCACCGGCGTTGTTGTTGTCCGTAATCGATTCCTTGATTCCCCAGATATGGCCGAACTCAGAAGTCGCACCGGCCGTCGAGTAGTTGCCGCCGAAGGCGATGCCACCGCCTACGCCCGCCGCGGATGCACTGGCGTCAAATGCAGTGACGTTCCTTCTTGCAATGGCGCCGTTGAGTTGTGAGACCCCCAGGATTTGCAGAGGCAGAGTCGGTGACGATGTGCCGATACCAACGTTGCCGCCTGACGTGACGCGCATTCGCTCTATACCGTTATTATTGGTGCCCGTGGAGAATTGGATCGCGGTGGGCACACTGCCCGTAGTAACGGCACCATCGGCAGTGAACAAAATACGTCCGCCGCACGTGAACGCTGATCCGTCGTACCCGTATGCGCATACGGTCGCAAGATTATCGCCGCTGAGGATGGAGCTTGGTGCCGACGCAGTGCCACGTGCTTTCCTCAGGTAGACCTTCGCAGCAATCGCGTCGGACGTGTATTGGTCCAACGAGATTCCACGAGTAGAGCCAGCCGCCTCGGAGACAATATTTAACTGACTTCCGGGAGCTGTCGTGCCCACACCGATGAAGCCACACGTTTCGGCAATGCTTGTGGTCTGACCAGTCCAGGTGCACGGCGTCTGCGCGGATGCCGACGTCGAGACAAGCATCAACAACACAGCAACTTCTAGTGCTTTCTTCATGAAAATCTCCTCACGCCGACGATCGTACAGGAGATTCGCCGAACATCCCGCGATGCCGTTCCATGTGCTTGCCACTCGATCACTCAAGTCTTGTGCGCAGTTCGCCAGTCGATCGGCACCTCGAAGGTTGCACATTGCGATTCTCGATATTCAATTTCGCCTGTGTTTCAGGTTCGCTCAGCGAACGCTGAGGTCTCGTATCGCACTCGACTACTTCCTGGGCTTCCGCCTCCGCGACGAGTCGGATAGTTCACGTACAAACTAGCGTCCGGACGGACATAGAAAGCTCCGCCTCTCCGAGTGAACCGTTCTCTTTGACCTATCGATGACGAGGAAGTTCGGGGAGGGGCATTCGTTGCAGGCTTTCGGCTACTTGACCGGTGGGTCGATCCACAGTGCGGCCAGCTCGATCTCCACTGCTTCAAATGGCTCGGCACGAACGACATCGTCGCCGCCGTAGTTGCCGGCGATGAGCCAGCGATCATTCTCCAGACGGAGGACCTCCAATGTCTGCCCCGGAGGATCGATCAACCAGACGTATGGAACGCCGATCTCCGCGTACATCGGCAGTTTTTTTACTCGGTCAATGCGCGCCGTACTGGGTGACTGCACTTCACAAACCCAATCTGGTGCGAGATCGATCGTCGCGGCGGCGGGAAGCACAGGCAGTCGCTCACGGCGCCAGCCAGCAACGTCGGGAACGAAACCATGTCCTCCGACATGCACCTCTGTTTCGACGAGGATCCACCATCCACCCGGTCCGCCGCGGCCACGTTGGAAGCGGGCATTCAGATCGCCTCCAAGCGCGGTGATGACATTCATGTGCGGAATGGCGGGTCGCGGCGTCACGTACAACTCGCCGTCGATCAACTCACCAATGAGGTGATCCGGAACCTTGAGCAGGTCCTCATAGGTCGCCGGTCGCAGCGCCAGTTCCGTCATTCGCGTAAGGATACCTCGGCGGCCATCACTGCTCGCGCCATCACCGCCGCGATGGCCATCCCGATCGCTGCGGACGCGAGCACGTCACTCGTCCAGTGACGAAACGCCATGACCCGCGAAACGGCGACGGACAGCGCGAGGAGGAACACCGTGATGCGCATTGTCCGCGAAGGCGAGGACAACATCAGCACTCCGGCGAGTGCGAAGGCGCCGACGGTGTGGCCGCTGGGGAATGACGTCGCGGAGACGCTGGCGTGCTGGAAAGGGCCGAGCCAAAGCTCGGGGCGGGTGCGGTCAGCGGCGAACTTGACGACCTGGACGCCGATTCCGGCGGCGGCGCCGGCGAAGGCCATGGCCACGGCGTAGGCGACCCAGCGGCGTTGGCGGTAGGCCACACCGGCGATGAGGAAGAAGAGAACGACCATGGCCGGGTTCATGCCGCCGCCGAAGCGGTTGGCGATGCGGATGACGTCTTCGACATTCGACGTCTGCACGCGCTCGGCCCAGGCGGTGATGGGCCCGTCGGCAAGACCCCAGACGAGCGCGACGACGATGGCGGAACAGATCAGCGCGATGCGGTCAGTCCAACGCACCCGAACCCGCGTTGCGCGCACGATCGACCAGGCCTCGGCGAAGCCGGCCCGTTTGTCGACGCTATCCGGATGAAGCATGGCCAGGACGAAGAGGCCCGCGATGCACCAGAAGGCGACATCCCATGCCGGAGCTTCGCGTCCGAGGAAAGAGAGGTCGTCGACGGTGAGATGCGCGTGGCAGCAGAGCTGATTGATTTCGATCGCCGGCGCGGGCCAGAAAACGGACAGGGCCAGCAAGGCGACGAATCCGGCCGAGGCGAGGCGGCGCTTACCGTCGATAGACATAAAACCATTTTCCGATCATGCGGACGGTGTCGACGACACGGTATCCGTTCAACTGCGGTGCGATTTCGCCGGCGTGTGCGCGCGCGGCAACGATGACGGTCGGCGACGAGAGCGCCAGCGTGTAGGGCGTGGCGTACATGACCCGCTCGAACGCCGGCGGAAGGTCGCGCGTCCAAAGATAGGGGGCGGCGTAAAGGGCAATCTGTTCGGGCGGGACGTTCTGCTGCTGCAGCGCGATGACGAGCGGGCGGGTGGAGGCGAGGTCGTTGACTACCGGCATGAGGGCGATGGCGATGACGACCATCGCAATGATCGGTACGAGTCCTGCGGCGATCATCGAGGTGATCAGCGATCCGCGGAGGGCGACGACGAAGGCAAGGAGGGCGGCGACGGCGGTAATGATGCAGAGCATCTTCACTGCCGGGAGCTGGATGAGGGCGGCTTCGGGACCTTTGATCAGACGTGGCGACAGGAAGAAACCGGTGATTCCGGCGACGGCCATGAGTCCGATGGTCACGAGACTTGCCGCCGAGCCGGCGGCGGTCCAGCCGGCGAGCCGCCGGCGCTTCTCCTGCACGAACTCTGCGATCAGCAGCGCCATTGCCGGGATCATGGCCATCATGTAGATGTCGAGTTTGCTGCTCATCACCGAATACGGCACGAGCACGGCCAGGATCCAGTTGATCAGGAAGCGGTGCGTACGCCACATCGCCACGATGGCGACAACGGCGAGGAAGAACCAGGGGAAGAGCGTCGCGGGCAGATGGATGACGTAGAACCACGGCGGCGCGTTGTGGACCCATGAAGCGACGGCGCGGCCGACGGTCTGCTTGACGATGACGTCGCGCGTGTAGGCGCTGCCGCCGAGACGCATGGCGGGGATGAACCAGAGAAGAGGGATCACGATCATCGCCAGGATGGCCGGCGCGTAGTTGCCGCTCGGCACGCGCTTGCGTCGCGCCCATTCCAGAAAGAACAGCACGATGGCGATGACTGGCGCCATCGGGCCCTTGATCAGAATGGCCACGCCGAGGGCGACGGCACACCAGAGCAGGGCGCGGAAATCGTCCCGATCGAAGAAACGCTCGAGTTGCCAGAGCGCCAGGACGATCATCGCAGTGAAGCTGACGTCCATCCGCGCCGACTGTGCCGAGGTCCAGACCATCATCGACGAGCCACAGATGAACGCGGCCAGCGGACCGCCGATCTTCCACATCAGCCAGAGCAGAAATACGAACGCCATCAACGACGGCAGGACGAAGGCCCACGTCGAATAGACGCCGAGGGGGAACGTGAGCAGATCGATGAGCCAGAAGTGGATGGGCGGCTTGTGCGTAAACGGCGTGCCGTTCAGCGTCGGCAGGAAGAAGGCGTGCGTCGATCGCATCTCCCGCACGACCTGGCCGTACTTCGTTTCGTCCCCGACGAAGAGATCGCGCTGCAGCGGCGTGATGAATGCGGCCGCGATGAGCAGAACGACGGCGGCAGTGAGGATGGGGCGCGACATGTGGCGGGATTGTATGGTCTCGCGGTCTCGCGGTTGCGGGTCTCGCGGTGTTTGGTTGCTGGGTTGCTGCGTTGCTGAGTTGCTGGGTTGCTGGGTTGCTTCTTGGTGAGCCTGGAAACTCAGCAACCAAGCAACTCAGCAACAACTCCCACCGCGAGACCAAACAAAAAGACCGCGGTCACCCGCGGCCTTTCGATGATCAGGTGTGTCGTCGTTTCCGCTATGCCATCGCGTTCGATGTTTCGTACGAGCGGATCCGGGCGGCCATCTGGTCCTTCAACTGGAGTTTTCGCTTCTTCAACGTTTTCTCTTCGAGCTCTTCATCGGTGGAGACCTCGTTTTTCGTCGTGAGCTCGCCAAGTCGCGACTCGCACGCGTGGTGCTCATCAAGCCATTGGCGGAACTCTTCGTCTTCGGTGCTGAGAATCCGTTGAATGTCAGCGATTTGATTCGACATCCTCTATCCTCCTTCGAAGTACCTTCGCGCGAAATTGTAGCACTCTGCACACCAAGTTTCGATCACGCTAAGTACCGCGTTTCCAGACGGTTGAGGCTGCATCAGTACGTTCCTTTCCATCGGCTTCCCCTTTGCACTACCATCGCGCGAATGCAGAGAGTGCCGTTTGCGCCCGAGGGATGGCTGTTCCTGATTCCTGTTCTGATCCTCACGGCTGCGGCCCTGTTGATTCAATGGACCATCGCCGCGATCGTCCTGGGATTGCTGGCGATCTTCATGATCAACTTCTTCCGCGATCCCCATCGCCTCGGCTCCGAGCATCACGTCGACGTCCTCTCCCCCGCCGACGGCACCGTGGTGCAGATCAAAGACATTCCTGACGGCGAGATCTGGCCGGGACTGACGAAGCAGGTGAGCATCTTCATGTCGGTGTTCGACATTCACGTCAACCGCGCCCCGATCACCGGCCGGATCATTCACTACCGCTACAACCCGGGAAAAAAGATCGCCGCCTTCGCCGAGAAGTCGTCGACCGAGAACGAGCAGAACCTCATCGTGGTCGAAGACAAGCACGGCGCGAAACTGGCGTTCAAACAGATCGCCGGACTGCTGGCGCGGCGCATCGTCTTCGACAAAAAAGAGGGCGATGAGGTCGTGCGCGGCGAGCGCGTGGGAATGATCAAGTTCGGTTCGCGCGTGGACATGTTCTTCCCTGCGGACGCCGTGATCAAAGTCGGGATGCGGGACAAGGTGAAGGTCGGGCTGACGGTCGTGGCCGAGCTCGGAACGAAGTGATGCAACGCCCGGACGTCCGCAAGAACCTCCGCCGCGGCGTCTACATCGTGCCGACGGCGTTCACGATGCTGAACATCTTCTTCGGCTTCCGTTCGATCGTGCACAGCATGCGCGCGGTGCAGGCCATGACCGGCGGGCGGACCGATCAGGCCATTCACATGTTCGAGATCGCCTGCGTCTCGCTGCTGATCGCGGCGGTGTTCGATACGTTTGACGGCCTGGTGGCTCGCCAGCTCGGCGCCACCAGCGAGTTCGGCAAGGAGTACGACTCGCTGGCGGACGTGGTGACCTTCGGCTGCGCGCCGGCAGTGCTGATCTACGCCTGGGGTCTGCAATCGCTCGGGAAGCTCGGCGTCGGAATCGCCTTCCTCTTCCTGGTCAGCGTCTCGCTTCGCCTGGCGCGTTTCAACGTGATGACGGGGAAGAGCGACTACCGCTACTTCGTCGGCCTGCCCAGCCCAGCCGGCGCGCTGGTGATCGCGGCGATCATCTATTACGCTCCGGCGCCGGTCGTCGACCGGCAGTTCGCCCTGGTCATTCTGGTCCTGACCGCATGCACCGCCTTCGCGATGGTGTCGCCGATCCGCTGGCGCGCGCAGAAGGGACTCAGCTTCCAGAAAGGTCCGCCGCTGATCTACGTGGTCGTGTTTGCGGCGATCCTGGTGGTTGGCTGGTCCTGGCCTCGTCAGTTCGGTCTGGTCTTCGCCATCTCCTACCTTGCCTCGGGGCCGATGCTGCGCCTGTGGTCGATCGCCTTCCCGCCGCGCAAGACGGACGACGTGCTACAAATCGCGCCGCAATGATCGATCCCAAGTCCGCCGCCGGTTATCGCATCGGCATCGTCAACCCGCTCACGCTCGTCGGAACCGAAGTCCAGTCGATTCTCCGCGAGCGCTCGTTCCCCTACGCCAAGATCGTTCTGCTCGACAGCACCGGCCAGGCCGCGGGAGCGCTGACCGAGATCGGCAATGAGCCGGCGGTCGTGCTTCCCGTTTCGGACGACGAACTGGAAGACTGCGACATCGTTTTCTTCTGCGGCCCAGCCGAGGGAAATCGCGAGTGGATTCAGCGCTACGAGGATGACAAGTTCACGGCCATCGACCTCTCCCAGCCGGAACCGTCAACACCTGACGGCGAGCTGGCCGTCGCCGGCGTGAATCTCGATGAGATCGGCGTCGATGATGAGCGTCTCCTCATTTCGCCGCATCCGATCGCCATTCCGATCGCCATCATCCTTCACCAGATCGAGCTCCTCGGCCGCGTGGAGATGGTCATCGCCTCGGTGGTTCAGCCGGCATCGGCATTCGACCAGCTCGGCGTCGAGGAGTTGGCCAGGCAGACCATCAGCGTGCTGAATATCCAGACGGTGCCGCAAGAGGTGTTCGATCGCCAGCTGGCCTTCAATCTCTACCCGGCGGCCGAACGCAATGAACAAACGATCATCGGACAGATCCACGCCGTCACCGAGCACGACACACAGATCGCGCTGCTGGTGACACAGGGGACGGTCTTTCACGGCCACACCTTCTCGCTCTTCGTGAAGACGAACGAGGACCTGAGCGTCGACCAGATCACGGCCACGCTACGCGCCAGTTCCGCCATCGCCTTCGCCGAGGGAGACCAGGCCTTCGGCACGATCGACGCGGCCGGAAAAGACGAGGTGCTGATCGCCGAAGTGCGCGCCGACGCCTCCATCCGCGGCGGCTTCTGGGTCTGGGCCGTCTGCGATAATCTCCGCCGCGGCTCCGCGCTGAACGCCGTTCTGATTGCCGAGAAGGTGTTGTTCGGGAGCGGAAGAGTTAACTAATCCTGCGGCGAAGCGCGCAGGATCTCGGAGATAAAAACAATGCAAGACTTCTACGAACCGAAAGTCGGCGACATGGCGCCGGACTTCAAACTTCCTTCGACCCGCGGCAAGGACATGACGCTGAAAGAGCATCGCGGCAAGGATGTGATCCTTTATTTCTACCCGAAGGACGACACGCCGGGATGCACCGCCGAGGCCTGCTCGTTCCGCGATCATGAATCGGATATCTCCAAGGCCCACGCGGTGGTTCTCGGCGTCTCCACCGATTCGATCGAGAGCCACGAAAAGTTCCGCGGCAAGTACGAGCTGAACTTCCCTCTCCTCGCCGACACGACCGGCGACATCGTGAAGATGTACGGCGTCTGGAAAGAGAAGAACATGTACGGCAAACGCTACTGGGGCGTGGCCCGCACCACGTTCTGGATCGGCCCCGACGGCCGGATCAAGAAGATCTGGAAGAAGGTCGACACAAAGAAGCACGCCGAGGATGTGCTGGCGGAGCTGAACGCGCCCGCGAAATAAAGCGTAGCGCCGTCGGCTCGACGGCTGTACCGCCAGCGGCTCGCTGGCGGTTTCTTTTGGATTGAACTGCCGCCGAGCCGGCGGCGGTCCAGCCGGCGCGGCCGCCGGCGCTACGTTTCCTTCCCTCTTCGTTCCCGTCCAATAAACGATCTCCCCTCTTCACGAGTAGAGCTTGTTTGAGAACGCACGAACGATGACCGCCGAGGCGCTATTAACGCAGGAAGTAGAACCGGCGACGCGGTCATCGGCAACAGACCCAACGCTCCTCGCGGTCATCCGCGCGGCACGCGACGGAGACGAACGTGCCTTCGAGGAGATCATGCTCGCATCCGAACGACGTGTTGCCCTGCTGGCCTGGCGCATCCTCGGCGATGCCGAAGAGGTCAAGGAGGCGACGCAGGAAACGTTCCTGCGCGTCTTCCGCCATCTGCGCCGGTTCGACGACAAGCTCGATTTCTTCGGCTGGCTGTTCCGCATCGCCGTCAACGTCTGTCGCGACATCGAGAAGCGACGCCGGCGGCGCTGGATCTTCGCGCCGGCGGATGAAGGGATGTCGGTGGCCAGCAATGCCCGCGGAGCGCACGAGCTGCTGGAGGCACAGGACGAAGCCGCGCTGCTGACACGCGCCATCGCCACGCTGCCGAAGAAGGAACGCCTGGCCATCATCCTGCGCGACGTGCAGGAGCTGCCGACCGACGAGGTCGCGGCGATTCTGGGAAGCTCGCCGGCGACGGTGCGCGTGCAGGTCAGCAAGGCGCGCACGAAATTGCGCGTGTGGATCGAAGCGTGGCGCGGAGGTGCGCGATGAAGATGACCGGGTTCCGTTCGCAGCAGCCGTTGAATGACGACGATTTCAAGACCATCCGCCGCACCGTAATGACCACGATTGCGGCACGGCGCGAGCGGCGCGTCTTCCCGATCGTGATGCGCTTCGCGCTCGCGGCGGCGGCGATCGTGGCCGTCGTCATCGCGCTGATTCCGCATCGCCAGACAGCGCCAACAACGATCGCAGTCACGGCCACGCACCCGCCCGTGGTCATCTCCGCGGCACCGGCGCCGGTTGCCGTCGCTCCGGTGGTGATTGCCCAGGCCAGCCGGCCGGTCACGCATCGCGTGCGTCATCACAGGACGCCGCATGTCGAGCTGGCCCACCAGAACATCCGTGTCGAATTTCGGACGTCGGATCCCGACATCCGCATCATCTGGATCGCGAACCAGACCCCAAACACAACATCAGGAGGCAAGTCATGAAACGGTTCACCATCATCATCGCTGCTCTGCTCCTTGCGGCAAGCGCCATCGCGCAGGAGAAAACGGCAACGGACGACTACACCACCACCCGCGAGTTCCGCAGCAAGGTCTTCGAAGTCCACAACCGCGAGGCCAGAGACGTCGCGGCTTCCGTCCGACTCCTCGGCAGCGGTTTCAAAGGCGCAGCCGTCAGCGTCAACGACGAGATGCACACGATCACCGTGCGCGACTTTCCGGAGAACCTGGCGTCGATCGAAAGCGCCATCACCCGGCTCGACCACTCCATCGCCGACGCGCCGGACATCGAGATGAAAATCTCCGTGCTGATCGGATCGAAGACGCCGCTGGCCGGCGCAGCATCGATCCCGGACGAGCTGGCCCCGGTGGTCAAGCAACTCGAGTCGACGCTTCGTTACGCGCACTACGGCCTGATGACGGCCATGGTCCAGCGGACAAAGCCGGGCAATGGTCTCGAAGGCTCCGGCGTGGCCGAACCGACGCTCCTCGGCATGACAGTCAAGGAGGGTCTGCCGATCATGTACAACTATCGCCTGCGCCGCATCACCGCGACGAGCGGAGAACGGCCGTCGATCGACATCGAGAGCTTTAATTTCTCCATGCGCGTCCCAATCAGCGTCGGCGGCGCCCAACCGACGCAGTACCAATCCATCGGCTTCGAGACGCCGGTCTCAGTCCGTCAGGGCGAAAAGGTCGTCATCGGCACGACCACGATGGGAGAGAAAGCGCTGATCGTAGTGGTGACGGCAACGGTAGCAGCGAAGTAAGTGCGAAGCACCAACAAGCGTAGCGCCGTCAAAGCGTAGCGCCGTCGGCTCGACGGCTGGACCGCCAGCGGCTCGCTGGCGGTTTTGTTTTTTCTACAGCGCAACACGCATCGCAAAGGCTCGCGGCTTTCCGTAAATAGATCCATAGGCTAAACTCCGCGCCATAGGAGAAAGCCATGGCAATCCCAACTCGTGTCAGCGATCGTCTCGCTGCCGGCGTAAAGCGCTTCCAGCCGATTCTGTTGTCCGCAAAATCGCGCGACGTCAATGAATCGGATACCTCAATGATTGTCACGGACCTCCTTGCGGAGATTTTTGGATACGACAAGTACAGCGAAGTCACGCGCGAGCTCTGTATACGAGGAACGTACTGTGATCTCGCCACCCGTATCGACGGCAAATTTCAGATGATCATCGAGGTGAAGGCCATCGGGCTGGAACTGAAAGACTCGCACGTCAAACAGGCTGTCGACTACGCCGCAAATCTCGGCGTCGAGTGGGTGGCCCTCACAAACGGCAATCTCTGGAGAGTCTATCGAGTCCTTTTTGCGAAGCCGATCGACACCGATCTCGTTCTCGATATTGACCTGCTCGATCTCAACGCGAAGAGCGCCGATCACCTCGAAAGCGTCTATCTCCTGACACGCGAGAGCATGCTGAAGTCAGGCCTCTACGCCTACCACGACCATTTACAAGCCACCAACAAGTTCTATCTGGCGGCCGTCGTGCTCAGTGATCCCGTTCTCGAGACCGTGCGACGCGAGCTCAGAAGACTGTCTGACGCAAAGGTCGAGATTGAAGAACTTCGCGAAGCATTGTCACAGGATGTGATGAAGCGCGAGGTAATTGAGGGCGAAAAGGCCGATGACGCGCGCAAGAAGGTGTCAAGGGCCGCGAGCAAAATGCTGCGTATTCGAAAAGGCAAAGACGACTCCGCCGATGCCGTCGCTGTAGTTGATCCCGCAGAAGCACCGTCGATCGCAGCCGATTCGAAAGGTTGACATCACAATTTGTGATCTCAAACGGCGCCTGAGCACAGTGCGCGAGACTTCAAACTCTTACTGGTTTGAACGCCCGAATCCTCTTGCACGCTTCTTCCAGTGATTCGAAATCCTTGGCGAAGCAGAACCGCAGCATCCTCTTGCCCGCTTCGGAGACGAAGAAGGCGGAACCGGGAACCGAGGCAACGCGCGTGGTTTCGAGGAGCGCCTGGGCGGCTTCCTTGTCATCGCGGAAGTCGTCGGGGATTTTGGCGAGCATGTAATACGCGCCCTGCGGCACGGACGGCGTGAAGCCGGCCTCGGAAAGGGCATCGGCGAGCATGTCGCGTTTTTTCTGATAGTCGGCAGCCATCTGGAGGTAATAGTCATCGCCGATCTCCAGGGCGCGGGCGACGCCCCATTGCAGCGGCGTCGGCGCGCAGATGGCGAAGAGATCGTTCATCAGTCCGATAGGGCCGGCGACGCGCTCGTCGGCGATGACGTAACCGACCCGCCAGCCGGTGATGGAGAACGTTTTCGAGAATCCGCTGATGGTGATGGCCAGATCGCGGATGGATGGGATCGACGCGGCCGATACGTGCTTCCGGCCGTCGTAGACGATGTATTCGTAGATCTCGTCGGTGAAGATCCAGGCGCCGAACTCGCGGCACAGCGCGCCGATCTTCTCCAGCTCCTCGCGCGTGAACATTTTCCCCGAGGGATTCGACGGCGTACAGACCACGATCGCCTTCGTTTTCTTCGTGAACGCGGCGCGCAGGACGTCGAAGTCGATGGTCCAGTCGGGTGCCTGGAGCGGCACAAATTTCGGCTCGAAGCCGAGGACCTTGAATGTGTTGAGGTGGTAGCCGTAGTAGGGCTCGAAGAGGATCACTTCATCACCGACATTCAGCGTTGCCATCGCCGCGGCGAGAAAGCCGCCGCTCGATCCAACTGTGACCACGATCTCTTTCGCCGGGTCGGCAGTGAATCCGTTGTGGCGTTCGACCTTGCGGGCGATGCGCTCGCGAAGCACGTCGATCCCTTCGAACTTCGAATAGGTGGCCTTGTTCGCGCGAATGGCATCGCAAGCGCCCTCGACGAGCTCCGGAATGGTGGGAAGGTCGCAAATGCCCTGCCCGAGGTTGATGCCGCCGACGCGCTCGCATTCGCGGGACATGCGGCGGATGTCGGACTGCACGAGGCCACGCAGACGATCGCTGATCTGGTTCATGGGCGGAAGTTTAAAGCACAGACAAGAGTGTCTGTGCCACATTGGCCCTGGTTTTCTTGCAGGAGAGCCGGCCACAGGCCAAAGCGATGTGGCACAGACACTCCTGTCTGTGCTCTCGAATCAGGAGCGCCGGAACACTCCGGCCCACCACTCCCCTTTCGAGCGCTCCTCGACGAGCGTGATCCCGTGCCCGGCGCAAGCGTGAACGACGTCGTCCCGCTTGATGACCAGGATGCCGCTGAGGATGAGCGAACCGCCAACGTGCCGCTTCACCTCGCCAAGCAGCGGGATGATGACCTCGGGGATGATGTTCATGGTCACGATCTCGAAGACGCCGCCGCGGAGTGCCTCGAGGCCACCGATGAAAACCGGCATCCGAGCTTCGTCGACGGCGTTGCGGAGGCGGTTGTCGTTCAAAGCGGCGAAGGCGTCGACGTCGTTGTCGAAGGCGACTGCCTGCGATGCGCCGAGGCGGCACATGGCCAGCGCCAGGATGCCGCTGCAGGCGCCGACGTCGAGACCGCGTTTGCCTGCGACGTCGAGCGTTTCCAGGATCTCGATGCAGAGCGACGTCGTCTCGTGCGAGCCCGTTCCGAACGCTTGCTCCTGCGGAACGATGATCGTGTGACGTGCTGTGTCGCTGGGGATTAGCGACGCATCGGGGGCGACCACGAAGTGCTCACCGATAAAGAGCGGCTCCAGCGACTGCTGGTAGCGATCGAGCCAGTCGACGCGCTCGCGATCGACCGAATGCAAGTCGATGCCTTCGACCCCGTCCAGCTCGCGTGTGGCTTCGTCGCGTTCCTCGGCGGTATCAAAGTACGCGGAGATCGTGGTCGTTCCGTTGATCTCGATCGACGAGCTGCCGGTCGACGGCGTCAGATACAGCCGCGACTGCACGAGCTCTTCGAGCGCGGCATCGCCTGCATCGAAGGAGAGATCGAGAATGAAATCCTTCACGCGCGTGCGCCGAACGACTCTTCGTAATCTTCCATCGCCGCCTGAACCACGGCCTGCGCGTGCGCGGTGTCGTACGAACCGGAGACGCGGATGCGCGTCGGCTCGCCGGGGACGAGCTTGTAGGTCGAGAAGTAGTGCTCCAGCCGCTCGACGAGCACCGAGGGCACGTCGCTCAGCTCGTGCGCATCGCCCCAGACGTAATCGCCCTGCAGCACGGCGATGATCTTATCGTCGGCTTCATCGCGATCGACGAGTTGCAATCCGCCGATGACGCGCGCGGAAAGGATGATCTCGGACTTGTTGATGGGCCGCTCGCTGAGAACGCAGATGTCGAGCGGATCGCCATCCCCTTTCTTCGTCACCGGCGTGAGGGCGGCAACGCGCGGCCCGCAATACGTGCGCGGAATGAAGCCGTACAGCGCCGGCGGCTGGGAGGAGGTGCGCTGCGGACGATCGACGCGCAGATAGCCGGTGGCCTTGTCGACCTCGTACTTGATGAGATCGAACGGCGTGATCTCGATGTACGCGTTGACGACGCTCGGCGCATCGGCGCCCGCGCTCAGTCCATGCCACGGGTGGGGGCGCCATTGGAAGAAGGATTGGTCGGGCATGAGGTTCATTTTATCCGCGTGCCGAAAACGTAGGTCGGACTCTCAGTCCGACCTTGTGAAGAAACGCCGCCTGAAACTACCTGCAGCGCAAGAAACGGTCGGACTGGAGAGTCCGACCTACGTTCGCCGCCGTCGTATTAACGAGGCAGCCGTTCAGAGCTTGTACTTCACACGTTCGTGAAAAAGTCCTTCACCTTCCCGAACACGCCTTTGTCCTGCAGCGGCGTTTCGCCCTCGGCTTCCGCGTAGCGCTCGAGCAGCTCGCGTTGCGCGTCGTCGAGGGTGGTGGGGATGCGGACGGAGACGTGTACGTAGTGATCGCCGCGTCCCGGACCCTGGAGGAACTGCACGCCTTTCGAGCGCAGGCGGAAGACCTGGTTGGGTTGCGTGCCGGGCGGGATGCGCAGCGATTCGGGGCCGTCGATGGTGTCGATCTGCATGTCTGCGCCGAGGGCGGCCTGGGTGAAGGTGATGGCATGCTCGGAGTGGATGTCGTAATCGCGGCGCGTGAACTTCGCGTGCTCGCGAACGGAGAGGAAGACGTAGAGATCGCCCGCGGGGCCGCCGTTGAATCCGGCCTCCCCTTCGCCGGCGACGCGCAGGCGTGAACCGTCGTCGACTCCGGCCGGGACTTTGACCGAGATCGTTTTCTCCTCGCGCACGCGGCCGGCGCCATCGCAATTGGCGCAGGGATCCTTGATCACTTTTCCGGCGCCGCCGCATTGCGGGCAGGTGCGGGCTACGGCGAAAAATCCCTGCGAGTAGCGCACTTGGCCGCGGCCGCCGCAGCCGGTGCACGTGATCGGCTGCGTGCCGGGCTTCGCGCCGCTGCCGTGGCAGACCTCGCAGGTGGCCACGCGGGGAACATCGATGGTGACGTCTTTGCCGAAAACGGCTTCCTCGAATTCGAGGGTGAGGTCGTAACGGAGATCGTTGCCGCGGGCGGCGCGGGTGTTGCGGCGGCGGCCGGTGCCGAAGAAATCGCCGAAGCCGAAGAGATCGCCGAGGATGTCGCCGAAGTCGGCGAACTGATTGGGATCGAAGCCGCCTCCGCCGACGCCTTGATGGCCGAAGCGATCGTAACGCGCGCGCTTCTCATCGTCGGAGAGGACCCCGTACGCTTCCGCGGCTTCCTTGAACTTCTCCTCGGCGTCGGCATCGCCCGGATTTTTGTCGGGGTGATACTTCACCGCCAGGCGGCGGTAGGACTTCTTGATTTCGTCGACGGTGGCCTCGCGGGCCAGGCCGAGCACTTCGTAGTAGTCGCGTTTTTCTGTCGTTGCCATCGTCACTGGTTTACGCGGTGTCGCCGGGAACGTTCATCTTGACCGGGTTGTAAAGCATCACGCCGGTGAGAATGCGCGATGCGGTCTGCAGGTCAAAGATGGCGTCGTTCAGACGCTGTCTCTCTTCCGAGGTCACCGATTCCTTCGCTTTCGTAATGCACTTCTGGACTCTGTCGCGGTCTTCATCGTTCAGCATCTTGCCGAACTCACGAAAGACCTTGTCGTTGGTGTAGATCATTCCCTCGAGCTTGTTCTGCAGCATGCGCACTTCGCGGCGCGAGGCGTCACTGCGCGAATGTTCGGCGGCCTCGCTGACCAGGCGGCTGATCTCATCCTCCGACAGGCCGCCGGCGGGATTGATCTGGACACCGGTCGATTGACCCGTTGCCTGATCGCGCGCGGTGACGCTGACGATGCCGTTGGAATCGATGGCGAAGGTGACTTCGATCTGCGGCACGCCGCGTGGCGCGGAGGGGATGCCCACCAGATCGAACTTGCCGAGGGACTTGTTGTCGCGCGCGAACTCACGCTCGCCCTGCAGCACGTGCACCGTGACCTTGCTCTGATGATCGGCCACGGTGGTGAAGATCAGCGAGTTCTTGGTGGGGATTGTCGAATTGCGCTCGATGACTTTGGTGAAAACTCCGCCGTGGGTCTCGACGCCGAGCGACAGCGGCGTGACGTCGAGCAGGATCATGTCTTTGATGTCGCCGCGGAGAATGCCGGCCTGCACCGCGGCGCCGACGGCCACGACTTCGTCGGGATTGATGTTGCGGTTCGGCTCCTTGCCGAAGGCTTTCTGCACCGCTTCGACGACGCGCGGCATGCGGGTCTGGCCACCGACGAGAACCACTTCGTCGATGTCCTTCGCCGTAACGCCGGCCGCTTTCAAGGAGTCGTTGACGGGATCGATGGTCTTCTGGATCAGATCCTCGACCATCTTCTCGAACTCGGGCCGTGTGAGCACGCTGTTGAGGTGCTTGGGTCCCGAGGCGTCGGCGGAGATGAAAGGCAGCGTGATGCGCGACTCTTCGGAAACCGAGAGCTCGTGCTTGGCGCGCTCGGCGGCTTCCTTGAGGCGCTGCAGGGCCATGCGGTCGTCGGCGAGGCTGATGCCGGTGTCGCGTTGGAAGCCTTCGATGAGCCAGTCGATGATGCGCTTGTCGAAGTCTTCGCCGCCGAGGTAGGTGTCGCCGGAGGTGGAGAGCACTTCGAAAAGACCGTCTTCGAGTTTGAGAATCGAAATGTCGAACGTGCCGCCGCCGAGGTCGTAGACGGCGATGAGCTGGTTCTGCTTGTTGTCGAGACCGTACGCCAGCGCGGCGGCGGTGGGCTCGTTGATGATGCGCAGGACTTCGAGGCCGGCGATCTTGCCGGCGTCGCGCGTGGCCTGGCGCTGGCTGTCGTTGAAGTAGGCCGGGACGGTGATGATAGCCTCGGTGACCGGCTCGCCGAGGAACTCTTCGGCGAAGGCTTTGATCTCCATCAGCACGAACGCGGAGATCTCCTCGGGCGAATATTCGCGATCGCGGATCTTCACCTTCATGTCGCCGTTTTCGGCGGGGACGATCTGGTACGGGAGGATCTGCTTGGCGCGCATGACTTCGTCGGAGTCGTACTTGCGGCCGATGAGTCGCTTGATGGCGAAGACGGTGTTGAAGGGATTGGTGATGGCCTGCCGTTTGGCGATCTGTCCGACCAGCCGTTCGCTGTCCTCGGTGAAGCCGACCACGGACGGCGTGGTGCGGCTCCCCTCGCGGTTCGGCATCACCTGCGGCGTTGCCACATCCACGACGGCGACGCAGGAGTTGGTCGTCCCGAGATCGATTCCGATGATCTTTGACATTGGTTACGAGCCCGCGGAGTCTTTCTCTTCCGGCCCGCCGACGGCCACTTTGACCATGGCCGGCCGCAGTAACCGGTCGTGAAGGAAGTAGCCTTTCTGGAGCACGGCTACGACAGTATGCGACGGAACGGAGGGATCTTCCTCGCGCACGACCGCTTCGTGAATGTTGGGATCGAATCGCACGCCGGAATCGCTGATGGGCTTGAGGCCATGGCGTTGCAGGACCTCGAAGAGCTGCTTGTAGATGAGTGCCACGCCTTTGTGAAACTCGTCGCCCTCTTCGGCGTGCTCGAGGGCGCGGTCGAAGTTGTCGATGACCGGAAGGAGATCGCGGATCACGCCGGCGAGGGCGTAACGCTGAAAGTCGGCCTTCTCGCGTTCCGCGCGTTTGCGGAAGTTCTCGAAGTCGGCCAGCGTGCGCAGGTAGCGATCGCGGAAATCATCTTCCGGCGGTGCCGCCGCGGGGCGGCCGGAGACGGCTTCCTGCGCCGCGACTTCCATCTCGTGCTCGATGTCGGCCACGGTTTCACCGGTGTCTTCGATCACGTAGGCGTCGTCATCCACGGTGGGTTTGTCATTGTCATTCACTGCTGTTGCTCCTGTTCCTCTTCGATCTTGCGGCTGAGCGCCACGCCGAGGTAATCGACCAGCGGCGCCATGCGCGCGTACTCCATGCGCATCGGGCCGATGATGCCGACCATTCCGAGCGGCGCGGTCTGGGTCCCGTAACGCCGGGCCACGATGCTGAAGTTGTAGACCTGCGTAAAGTTGCTCTCCGATCCGATCAGAATCTGCAGTCCTTCTTCAGAGAGACACGAGTTCAAGATCTCCACCAGTTTCTCTTTTTCCTGAAGCGCCAGGAAGGTCTTGCGGAGGGAGATGGCGTCGGAGAACTCTGGCTTGGTGAGGATCGAGGCAGCCCCTTCGACGTACAGCTCATGCTCGAGCGGCGTGACATCGTTGACCGCTTCGATGCCAAGGGAGATGGTCTTCTGCAGCATGGCATCGTGCCGCGCCCGCTCCTCCTCGGTCATCCGGATGAGCCGGCGGCGGATGGCGTCGAGGGTCATGCCGCTGAACTCGATGGTGATGTAACGGGAGATGTTCTGCAGTTCGTCGCGGGTGAAGAGCTGGCGGGTTTCGATGATCTTGTTCACCACCACGCCGTTCTGGCCGACGATGATGCACATGATCTTGTTGTCGGCGACGCCCACGAAATCCATGCTGCGGATGGTGAACTGCAGCAGCGTGGGCATGAAGATGACGCCGACCTGGTCGCTGAGCTTGGACAGCACGCGCGAGGCGAGGTGAAGGACGTCGTCGATCTCGTTGGCGTGGCCGACCTGGTCGTCGATCATCTCCCGCTCCCGCTGCGAGAGCGTGCGCGAGCGCATGAGGTTGTCGATGAAGAAGCGATAGCCGCGGTCGGTGGGAACGCGGCCGGCCGAGGTGTGCGGATGCTGGAGATAACCGAGGTCTTCGAGATCAGCCATCACGTTGCGGAGGCTGGCCGGCGAGAGCTGGAAACGGCCGCATTTGGCCAGCGTGCGCGAGCTGATCGCTTCGCCGGTGGCCACGTGCTGCATGATGATCTCTCGCAGCACCTCGCGGGCGCGGGTGTCGAGATCATCACCATTGAGCTCAATGTGTTGAACCATAGCGGGTAGCGAGAGCCGGCAAGCAGTCTCGCTGTCCGACCGCCAACAGACAGGAGAATGTAGGAATTGCGCGCGAAGGTGTCAAGATTGGGCCTGTCATTCGCATGAAGCGCCTGCCTCTCCTTCTCCTTCTGCTCGCCGCGCCGGCCTTCGCCGTGACGGTCGACCGCATCGCTGCCGTGATCGATCAGCAGGTGCTGACCGTGAGCGAAGTCAGCCAGCTGGCCGAGGTGCGATTCTTTCCGCGCGTGGCCGGCCGCAACGATGACGACTACCGCCACGACATCCTCGAGGCGCTGATCGCGCAGGCGCTCCGGTATCGCGACGTCGAGCGATTCGGAGCGCAGGACATCCCGAAAGATTCGATCGAGGCGCGGCTGGTGGAGATTCAGCATCGCTTCGCCTCCCCCGCCGAGCTCGATGCGGCACTGGCCCACGCGGAGCTGACGCTCGATGAGTTGCGGACGCTGATCAAACGGCAGCTGCAGGTCGAGGCCTACATCCAGGAACGCTTCGCGCCGCTGATCTTCGTCTCGAACGACGACATCGCCTCGTACTACAACGGTCCGTGGCGCCAGCAGCGCGTTGCACGCGGCTTGGCTGTCCCGCCGCTCGCCGACGTTCGCGAAGAAATCCGCACCCTCATCCGTTCGCGCCAGCTCGATCAGCAGATCGAAACCTGGACCACACAGCTGCGTGCGAGGGCGAACGTTGATGTGTATGCGTGGAAGTGAGGCAGGGACGAGGGACGAGGGACCCAATCCCCCTCATCCCTAATCCCTCATCCCTGTTTTTACGGTGTCGGGTTCGCGTTCTGCGTGAAGAAGTTGACCGAGCCGATCTCGGTGGTCAGGCCGGTGAAGTCGACCACGCGCACGGTTACCTGGTGGCGCGCGTTCGACAGCTTCGTCGTATCGATGACGAAGCGCCATCCGGAGTTCTGACTGTTGAACAGGAAGGGGTACTGCACCGCCACGTCGGGACGCGGGAAGCCGTACTGCGCCTTCCCCTTGAAATCGCCGTCGACGAGGATATCGACTTCCTGGAGGTTGCTGTGCTCCACCATGGCCCAGCCCTGGAACGTGACCGTTCCCTTCATAAAGTCGTTGGTCTGCGGCACGTCGATGAAGCCGAGGGCGGCGGCCACGCGATTCTCGGCGCACTCGAAGAACACAGGAAGACCGTCGCGATTCGGCAGCTCGGTGAACGTCTGCTCGAGATCGCCGACGCGCACCTTCAGAGTGTGGTTGCCGGGACGCACGCCGAGCGCCAGGAGCGCGCCGACGTCCATCGTGAAGAGGAAGCCCGATCGCGGAGCGTCGGGATAGCCGGGGTAGTAGCGCTCCACGTCGAAGCGCGGCAGGCCGTAGCAGTTGACGTAGTTGTTGAAGATCGTGCTGAAGCCACAGTCCTCGGCCGTCGAGTACCAGACTCGGCCGTCGACCATCAGCTCGGCATAGGAAACGCGGCCGATGCCGGTTCGCGTGCCGAGGTCGAGCGCCCATCCGCGCACCGGTGTGATGTGCGACTGCGGATTGATGGCCGGCGAGAAAATGGGCTGGGTCTGGCAGAGCGTGCCGTAGACCACCGCATTCTTCAGCGGCTCGTCAATGTAGCCGAACGGTTTGAGGTTTGCGTCCTCGTTGAAGATCTGGATGACTCTGCGGCCGATCAGGCGGGAGAGCCCGAGGCGGTCGGTAGCGCGGACGTCGAGCGTGTGCACGCCGTCCTGAATCCGGGTGGTGTCGACGTTGGCGACGAACGAGCTGTAAAGCGCGTCCGGCCAGTCGGCGATGGTGTTCGCGACATCGGGACGCGGATCGCCGTACATGGCGTTCTGCATTACGCCGTTGTCGATCAGCACTTCGACCTTGCTCACGCCGTCCGTATCGAGCGCCCAGCCGGAGACCGGGAAGGAGCCCGAGGCGTTGTACGTCGCGGCATTGTCCGGGATGTCGACGCTGCCGAACGGCGCCTGGTTGATGGTGTTATCGACATTGATGGTGCGCCGGCCAAGCTCCGTGAACGTGTTGTCGCTGCGGAAGACGCGTACCGCGATCGTGTGCGAGCCGTTCGTGAAGCGGCTGGCCAGCATGCCGATCTGGAAGCCGGGCGCGATGTTCTGGATGCCCGGCCACGTCGGGTGCGTCTCGACGATGTCGATGCGCGGCAGATTAGTGTTGGAGTTGACGATGAACTGATCGTCGACGTAGACGGCGACGCGCGAGATCGCCGAGGGGTCGAGGAACCAGCCCTTGACGAGGATCACGCCGCTTTGCGGAACGGTCGGATCAGGAAAATCGAGCGCGCCGAGCGTCTCCGTCGTTTGCGCGAGGAGCGCCGGCACAGCGAGTGACACCAGAATGGCGAGAACCAGGCCGCGGGTAACCCTTCTCCACATAACCCCAACCTCCCCAGAAAATAACCTTTGCCCGTTTACTGCTTGGCCGACCTGTACTTGCGTCGATGCCTGTCCGTCAATGGCCAGTTTGCCGGAGTTTATACTGCGCCGGTGAATTCTTCAAATATCGATGTGGCCGCCGTGACGATCGAAGACATCCGGGCCGCCGCCAGCCGCC
>Ga0157378_10000191_pt1 | contig 59071 bp, 53 predicted proteins | sample M65metaG_FD_115309 | JGI IMG/M metagenome (GOLD analysis project Ga0157378, IMG submission 115309) | Miscanthus rhizosphere microbial communities from Kellogg Biological Station, Michigan, USA - M6-5 metaG | ecosystem: Host-associated > Plants > Roots > Rhizosphere > Soil | place: USA: Michigan... | reverse complement strand
TACTTGGCTCGCGTGTAGCCGATGTCACCGATAACTCGGCGCGCAATGCCGTTGTAGTCGATCTGAGACTTGGTCGTGATTTCGCCGGCAATGATGACGATGCCGGTCGTCAGCAGGGTGTCGCACGCGACGCGCGACATCGGATCGTCGGCGAGCGCGGCGTCAAGAATTGCGTCCGATATTTGATCGGCGATCTTGTCAGGGTGGCACTCGGTGACCGACTCAGAAGTAAACAGAATTCCGTCGTGATTATTCTCCAATGAAAACCTCCAAATTCGTCTTATTGCACTCAGGCGTGAATAATCGGAATCAAAAGAACGGAAACGATAGCAGCCGATTTTAGCTAAAGTCAAGGAACACCAGCTACATTAAACGGCAAATAGGCGCGCAAATTCAGCCGCTCTTGAAGCTATTCCATTCACTTTCGACGTTTTCGTAGATTCGGCGCGCGTGAATCATGTAGAACAGAAATCGCTCAGTACGAAAAAGCTCGGTCACGTAGATGTACATGACTGCCTTAAACATGAAGGCGAGTTGGATGATCCAGAGATCGAAATGCTGACTCAACCCGGCACGGTTTGGGAACGTCCGGTTAATCAGCGGATAGAAAGGCTGGATCACCACGTAGAAGTAAAGGACAACTGGAATGATCGGAAGTAAACCCTTTGTCCCGAGAAGTCTGCTGTCGAGCCGGCTGATGCAAAGCGCCATCGCGATTCCACCGACAACTCCGCTGAGCAGGTCGAAGGCGAACAAAACATCTTCCGCAGGAACGCCGAGACGCCAGGAGGTTGCGACCAGCCCGGCTTCCAGCAGGCCGACTGCGACGATGATAAGCAATCCGGGTTTTAGCGAAATGTCTTCGACTTCGCGGTCAACGACCTTAATAACGGTAGGCCGATTCAATACGACGTAACAGAGCACCAGCATTAACGCGCTCGCGTTGTTCAGAACCGTCGCGATGACCTGTACCGCTTGCCATGGCCACGCGGCGGCTTGAGTTGCTGCGACAGGTGCAAACCACTGCGAAAACGGCAGCGTCAAATACAAGCAGCACCAGGACACAAGTAGCAGCCGCCAGAATCTTCGCAGTTGTCGAACTGCTAATTGTGCGCGCTGAAATTCGGCATTCATTTCCGCGTGAGTACGGCCTGCGAGGAAATAGAAGTCATACGCGAGCGCCACCAGAATCATCAGGGCTTCGATAAAGCCAAGTTGTCGCGGCAGACTCTCCCAGTTGCCGCCAAAGAAAATCAAACCGAAGGGCAGCAGAACCACGGGCGCAGTTACCAGGAGAGCAACAGCGACGAATGAATCTCTTTGCGTTCGCGGCCGTCCTTCGTCCTCACTGAGCACCGGCACGCTTGATTTTGCATCGGGAATCGCAGTCGTTATCGCAGACGCGTGGAGGTCCTCGATCATCATTGGGCGTTTCGCAAAGTCGCCGGTGAACGAATAACCCTTCGACCTTTCGTTTCGGATTAGATCGGCATCATTCAGCGTGCGCCGCAGCCCACGAACGGCGCCGTGAACCAGATTCTCGGTGGCCATCGGCGACGGCGAAATGTATTTCAAGAGATCCTCAGTCTTCACAAATTCGCCATTCTTTTCGAGAAGCACGCGAAGGATTGTTGACTCGGCGGTGCTCAAAGCAACTACGTGTCCTTCAGAAAGAAGTGTCTGTGAGTTCTCCGCGACATGAAAAAGAAAGCGGCCAAAGGCATACGCGTGGCCGGAAGTGCCGGGATTGTTGTCAGGTTCGGATGGTTGGGCCGACATCAGATTTAGACAGTGATTCTTACCAGAAGCCCGGGGAAATCGCACTCATTCCTGACTGAAAAGGTTGCGGTGAAACTTTTCAGCCACAAACAGAAGCTTTCAATGGACGCCAAAGGTTACGTCCGTCTACGGTCAGTTCGCAAAGGGGCGAGCGCGGCGCAAGAAGAATTGCGTCTGGTCTCGATGACGACATGGAAAACGTAATTGCGCCGAGCATGACCGCGGGAAGGGAAGTGGCGGGTGGGGAAAAATCGCATGGATTACGACGATCAGTGGGCTTCTACGGCCTGACGTTCGTTTCCCTCGGCTCGATCATCGGATCGGGTTGGCTGCTTGGCGCGCTTAACGCGGCAAAGGTTGCCGGACCGGCCTCTATCATTTCCTGGATTCTGGCAGCATGCATGCTGTCGCTGCTCGCGTTGACTTACGCAGAACTGGGCGCGACGTATCCGGTCGCGGGTGGAGCGGCCCGCTTTCCGTATTATTCACACGGCCCCATCGCCGGATTTACCGCGGGCTGGGCTGCCTGGTTGCAGGCTGTGTTCATCGCGCCGATCGAAGTGCTGGCGGTAATCACTTATGTGAACAGTGTCGGTTGGTTCAACCAGCACTTCAACATGCTTAACACGACCGGGAACAAGGCCGGCCTCTTGAATGGGACGGGATTAATGGTCGCAGTCATCCTGATGTTGCTGTTCACGACGATGAATCTGGCGGGTGCGAAGTTTCTATCAGACAGCAATGTAGTCATTGTGATCTGGAAGACTCTGGTGCCAGTGCTGGCGATCGTGGTGGTCGCCAGTCTGCAATTCAACACTTCGAACTTTCACGCCGGCGGTGGCTTCATGCCGTTCAAGTTTCATGGTGTCTTTGCGGCGCTGACTGGCGGCGTGGTCTTCGCTCTGCAAGGTTTCGAACAGGCAGTGCAGTTGGCGGGCGAGGCGCGCAATCCCAGGAAGGATGTATCACGCGCAATACTTGCGGCCATGGCGATCGGCGCGCTCCTGTATTCGTTGTTGCAAGTGGCGATGATCGGCGGACTCGATCCACGCAACCTGGTTCACGGATGGGCGCAGCCACTGGGAACGGATCCTTCAGATTACGGCGCGTGGTATACGGTGGCGTTGGCCGTGGGGGCAGGATGGCTGGCGAAAGTAATACTGGTCGATGCGGTGATCTCACCAGCGGGCACCGGCATTGTCTATGTGGCGACCAGCGCACGACTGTCATACGCGCTCGGGGAAGAACGCGAGCTGCCATCCGTTTTGACCCGCACGAACGAGAAGAAAGTGCCAGTCGTGTCGATCTTGTTGTCGACAGTTATTGGATTGATTGCTTTCGGGCCGTTCAAGAGCTGGGCCGCGCTGGTAAACGTCATCACCGCCGCCACCGCCATCATGTACGCGTTCGCACCAATTGCGTTGGCCGCGCTTCATAAGATCGATGCCGATCGGCCTCGCTCTTACCGCGTACCCCTGCCAGCGATCCTTTTGCCGACGGCGTTCTGTTCCGCCAATCTGATTATCTACTGGGGCGGCTTCGACATTACCTGGAAGCTGGCTTGTGCTATGGCTGTCGGTCTCGGGCTGTTTGCGCTCGGCGCCTGGCGGGCACGAACTGGCGCAGTGCGAACCGTGCGCAACGCTCTATGGATTGCGCCGTGGCTGTCCGGTCAGGTCTTGATTGGATGGCTGGGACGCTACGGTAACGACGCGCGAAACCTTCTGCCCGAATGGCTCGACATCGCGACGGTGATTGTATTCGCGCTGGTGATCTTCTATTGGGCCGTAGCGGTTGCCAACTCACAACGTGAAGCTGCTCTCGCAATCGACAAGGACGCTGCACAGCTACAACCGGTCAACGCTGTCTAACTGGATCACGGCTCGTGGCGAACAGCGCAATCATCGATCAGTGATGATGATGCTGCGAGGCCGAAGCGATCTCTGGTACAGCCGATACGTTTACCGGCGCAGCCGGCGCGGTTACTGATGAACTCGCTTTCCCGGGAGGGCTAGCAACCACTAAGACCGTCCGCATCCACGGGTGTATGCAGCACTGGAATTTATGGACGCCGACGGGCAGCTCTGAGCTTCCGGCAACGGGGCCTGTTTCAGTACCTCCAGCCGGAACGAAAACTATATTCCCAAAGTTAAGGCATTCAGGCGCGGGTACCGGATTGCCGGAAATGCCATTCAGCTCATTTACAAATCCGCCCCCAAATTGCGCGACCTCCGTGAAGGTGTGTGTCTCACCCCCTCGGTTCTCAATGATGGTGGGGCGTCCCACGTTTACCTGCATGGCGCTCGGTTGATTTCTCCAGGCGTGTGCATCCTGAGTCTCTGCGAGCTCGCCGATGAAATCATCAAATGTGGTGTGGCCATTACCGACACAAGCTCCATCGCCAAGGACGGCGTTGAAACTCTCTGGGTTACAGTCGTCGTACATCCGGATTTTCTTATCACCTTGAATCGCACCGGCGCCTACGGCAAGACTCAACAGAGCAATTGCTCCGACCACCGCTCCGACAATCATCCGAAGACCTGGGCTTCGTTTCATGCGACAAAACCTCCTTGTGCACGTCTCGCGTCCCCGGGATTAGCCGGACGCGTCGACGCTCAGAAATTTTGATAAAACGTGGCATCCATATACACCCCCGAAGAAGACGCTGTCAACGAATTGACTAAGGAGAGCCGCTTAGCAAAACAGGCCTCCTTTTAGCAGGCCGGTTACGTAAATCTCCTGACACAATCCGCTCATTACCTGTTGCAAATATTTAGGAGCGGTCCTTTTCAGAGCAAGCCCGTTAAGTAATTCTCCTGACGGCGTGTTCACATTTCCTAAGTCACCTGACACGACAGTCAGAAAAGTACGTGGTTTGAAAGGAAGATTACTTCTCAACTTCACACTCCGAGAGGCGTCACAACATCTATGGCGGGTGCCTTACGCTGCAGGACGCCTGTCAAAAGTGACAGGTTCACCAAAAAGCCATCATGGTAGATTGCCGTAGCGCGGTTTTCGCACCATACCTGCAACTGAACGGCTAAGACACTTTCCATAAAAACAGATTCTTCGCGGTCGTCAAGTCGCTTCCTATCGCGTTGAACAGACACGAAAGGAACTATCATGAAAACTACGACCCGGCGAGCCATCCTAATTCTTAGTATCGCGCTCACCCTGGCCGCCAGTATCTCGCTCAAACCTTCAACGGCCCAGGATACCGGGAGCGCGGACAAGGAAAAACTTGGCAAGGGTTTTCCGACCAAGCCGCCTTATTCGCCGTATGTTGGTCGTAATTATCCAACGCGACCATTCTTTGGCGACACCCATTTGCACACGTCGTTTTCGTTTGACGCCGGCGCGTTCGGTGCGCGCTTAGCGCCGCGAGACGCCTATCTCTTCGCTAAAGGCAACGAGGTTACGGCTTCCAGCGGGCAACCCGCGAAGCTATCGCGGCCGCTTGATTTTCTCGTGGTAAGCGATCACTCGGACCAGATGGGATTCTTCCCGGATCTGTTTGCGGCCAAGCCCGCAATCATGGCCGACCCGACCGGAAAACGATGGAACGAAATGGTCCACAACGGCAAGGGCAACGAGGCAGCAATGGAGATGATCGTTGCTCTCTCGCACGGCACCTTTCCTAAAGATCTTCTTTACTTCCCCGGAACGTTGGCGTATCGCAACGCCTGGCAGGAAACGATCAAAGCTGCCGAGGAAGCCAACGAACCCGGTCGCTTCACGGCTTTCATTGGCTACGAGTGGACCTCGAATACCGGCGCCAACAATCTGCACCGCAACGTAATTTTCCGTGATAACGGGGACAAGGCCACCCAGGTTGAGCCCTACACAACCATGAAGCCGCTGGGCAGTGACAATCCGGCTGACTTGTGGAAATGGATGGCTGCTTACGAACAGAAGACCGGCGGAAATGTTTTGGCGATTGCCCACAACGGCAATCTTTCAAATGGGCTGATGTTTCCGACCGTCGAGACCTTCGGGAAAAAAGTTGACCGCGCGTATGCCGAGACGCGCATGAAGTGGGAGCGTTTGTATGAAGTGACGCAGACCAAAGGCACGGGCGAGGCGCATCCGTATCTTTCACCCAATGACGAATTCGCCGACTTTGAAATTTGGGACAAGGCCAATCTCGATGGCAGCGTGCCGAAGAAAAAGGAGATGCTCGAATTCGAATACGCGCGCTCGGCCTACAAGAACGGTTTAAAGCTGGAGCAATTACTTGGCGTTAATCCATACAAGTTCGGTCTGGTCGGCAGCAGTGATGCGCATACCGGACTCACGGCAATGGAGGAAGACAACTTCTTCGGCAAGACCACTCCGCAGGAACCCAGTCCCGAGCGGCTGACCAAGACATTTATCCACGACGACAAAACCGGCGTCACCGTGATGGATTGGGAGGTAGGAGCTTCCGGTTACGCTGCCGTGTGGGCTACCGAAAACACGCGCACCGCGCTTTGGGATGCGATGGAGCGGCGCGAGACATATGCCACCACGGGCACGCGAATGATCGTGCGCTTCTTTGGCGGTTGGAACTTCGAGCCTGGCGACGCCAACAATCGTTTGCCGGCAACCATCGGCTACTCGAAAGGCGTGCCGATGGGCGGCGACCTCAGCAATGCTCCGGCCGGAGCGTCGCCGACGTTTCTGGTAGCAGCGCTCAAAGATCCAATGGGAGCAAATCTCGATCGCATCCAGATCATAAAGGGCTGGCTCGACGCCCAAGGCCAGGTACAGGAAAAAGTCTATGACGTCGTTTGGGGTGACGCTGATAAGCGCAAAGCGGGTGCGGACGGCAAGGTCCCTGCCGTAGGCAGCAGCGTTGATATCGAGAACGCCACCTGGACCAACACGATCGGCGATCCGGAATTGATCATGGTGTGGAAGGATCCGAATTTTGATCCCAAACAAAAAGCCTTCTACTACGCGCGCGTGATGGAGATTCCCACGCCGCGTTGGACCGCTTATGACGCCAAGCGATTTGGAATCAAAGCCCTCCCGGGAACACGCATGACCATACAGGAGCGCGGGTACACCTCGCCAATCTGGTACACGCCCGGGAGGTAACGATGAAAAAACTGTTGCACGAGCCGCTGGTGCATTTTCTTTTGCTCGGACTTCTGGTGTTCGCCGGCTTCAGGTTCACCTCACGGAATGAAGCCGGCGAACCTGGCAAAATCGTCGTTACCCAGGCGCAGGTTGAATCGCTGGTCACCGGATTCACCCGCACCTGGCAGCGGCCCCCGACAAATCTTGAATTGGAAGGATTGATTCGGGAGTACATTCGCGAAGAAGTCTGCACCCGCGAAGCGCTGGCCCTGGGGTTGGACAAAGACGATTCAGTCATTCGCCGTCGGCTGCGACAGAAACTCGAATTCATTTCCGACAGCGTCGCTGCACAGGCTGAGCCGACCGACGAACAGTTACGGGAATATCTGCACGCTCACGCCGAAGGCTTTCGCGGCCAGCGCCAATTCACTTTCAGTCAGGTTTATCTCGATCCGCAAAAGCACGGCGAGAATCTGAGTCGCGACATTAATCAGCTGCTGGCTCAATTGCGGCTCGCGGGCAGCCGGCCGGATCTGTCAAAGCTGGGCGATTCGCTCTTGCTCGAACAGAGTTTTGAGGCTGTTTCGGTTGGCGAAGTTTCCAAACAGTTTGGTGAAAAGTTTGCCGCGAACCTTGTCGAACTGCCGGTAGGAGAATGGAGCGGACCAATTGAATCTGGTTACGGACTGCATCTCGTAATTGTCACTAACCGCAAGGATGGATCATTGCCGGCGTTGGCTGATGTCCGCGAGACAGTCAAACGCGACTGGGTGAACGCCCAACGTTCAGAAACCAACGAGAAGTTCTATCAGGCACTGCTCAAACGTTACACCGTGACGATTGAGGATCCGCGGTTGGCGTTTGCTGGAAGTAATCAGAGATGAAAAATCGATCCGCCAGCTCCAGGCCGCGCCGAACAATTTTGTGCGGGATGATTTTCGTTTGGCTGCTGGCGGTTGCTTCGGCAGTCAACGCTCATGAGGTCCGCCCCGCTTATCTCCAGCTACGTCAGACTAGCGCTGAATCTTACGACGTGTTCTGGAAAGTCCCGGGCCGCGGCGACAATATGCGTCTGAGTCTCTACGTTGAGCTGCCGAAGAATTGCACCAACGCTTCACAACCTCGGGGGGTCTTTGGCGATAACACTTTCATTGAAGAATGGAGCGTCGGATGCGCCGGCGGATTGACCGGCGGCACGATTCAAATTGCGGGACTGAATGCGACTATGACCGACGTGCTGGTGCGTCTTGAACGAATGGATGGCACCACCCAGGTTATGCGACTCACTCGCTCGGCTGCTTCATTCACGGTCGAAGCGGCGCCGCGAGTCACCCAGGTCGCCGCCACCTATCTGCGTCTCGGTGTCGAACACATACTCACCGGATGGGACCATCTGCTTTACATCCTGGCGATGCTTTTGCTCGTTAGAGGCTGGCGACGAGTCGTCCTCACGATGAGCGCCTTCACGTTGACACACAGTTTGACGCTGACGGCCGCCGCACTCGGTTGGGTTCACGTGCCGCAGCGTCCAGTCGAAGCGTGCATCGCACTAAGCATCTTGTTCGTCGTGAGTGAAATCGTGCGCGCCCGGAAAGGCCAGTCGGGTTTGACGGAGCGCTGGCCCTGGGCGATCTCGTTCACTTTTGGATTGCTGCACGGATTTGGTTTCGCCGGCGCTCTCAGTGAAGTGGGTCTGCCGCAAAAAGCGATTCCCGTGGCGCTGCTTTTCTTCAACGGCGGGGTCGAAGTGGGTCAATTGATTTTTATCGTCGCGATGTTTGCGATCGCGATCCTGGCGCGCCACGTCGCCCGAAAGATAACGCTCCCTCATCCAGCCTGGGCGTGGCGCATTCCACCCTACGCGATTGGCGCCGTCGCGGCGTTTTGGTTCCTACAACGAATTTCAGTGATGTGAACGATGAAGAACCGGCCGCTGTTCATCGCTACGGCTGTGATTGAGGTCGGTGCCGGCCTGGCTCTGATCGTGTCGCCGGCGTTGACTGTATCGATTCTGATCGGTGGGCCTTTCGACACAGCGCCTGACACAGTCATCGGGCGCGTGGCTGGAGCCGCTTTACTGGCGTTGGCACTCGCGAGCTGGCGGGCACGCAATGAAGATTACAGCAGCGCTGCGACCGGCATCGTCTCAGGCCTGTTGCTCTACAATGCCGGCGCTGTCGCGGTGTTGGCCTATGCAGGGATCGGTTTGCGTTTATCAGGAATTGGTCTCTGGCCCGCAGTTGCGCTGCACGTGGCGATGGCCGCCTGGTGCCTCGCGGTATTGGCTTCATCGAAGCGGTTGGCCAAACTGAAAAAGGGTCTCGCGGTGCCGGCGCCAGCTAAAGCGTTATGAATGTCGCGCGTAGACACAGTCTGGTTCGAGCCGTGATGACTTTGGCTATTACCCTGTTCATTAGTCTGCCGTGTGGGGCGCAGTCCGGCAACACCGGACCGTCGACCCAGGCGTGGGGTGCTTTGAATGCGTCGTTCGAACTGAGTGAAAAAACCCGCCTCACTGCGGTCGTGGAAAAACACAACGGCGAAGAAGGGGATTATGGACAAGAGAAGATCGGCGCCGTTTTCAGCTATCGCATGAGGCGTTTTGGCAAGCATCTGCGCGGCGATGTCGATAAGGAAAACGAATACAATCTAATCCTGGGCGCCGGTTATGAGTTGATCGTGACCGACCAGAATAGGGGCAGCAGACGCGAACAGCGCCTCCTGCTGCAAGTGACGCCGAAATTCGTTTTTGCGCTCGGCCTCCTCGCCCAGGACCGCAGCCGCATCGAGTTTCGCTGGAATGCGGGGAATTACAATTTTCGCTATCGCAACCGGCTCACAATTGATCGACCGTTCAAAGTCGGAAAGATTCGTCTCTCGCCTTACGCTGCCGGTGAAATGTTCTGGGATCGCAACCATCATTCATGGAACGAAAACCAATACGCGTTCGGCGTGCGATGGCCATACAAAAAGAGCTTTATGCTGAACACCTATTTTCTTCATCAGAACTGCACCACTTGTAGTAATAACCCGCTTAACGTGGCCGGCATAACTGCCAATTTCTACTTTGATTGGCCAATGAAACGATAAGCCGGAAGCAGCGAACGGTCGAGCAAGTTGGGGGAACCCGAACGCCAACCGATTGCCAAAACTCGCGACATCGCCGAACCCAAGGCCTCGTGTCAGGAGCCTTACGCAACAACTGTCATAACTTTCAAGTAACCGGACTCGGGTCCGGGACCGGTAAACGGACGACGGGCGCGACAACAGCCCCCCAAGACTACGGCTTTGCCTCAAAAGTCCTTCGATTGGTGCTCTGAAGGATGTGAACTGAATCATCGCCGCAGAGCGGCGAGATGTTTATAGCACGCGATTGCCTCTTCTCATCTCCGCAAAGAGCGAAATGCTGAGCAGTTCGCTCTTTGCGGCCGAAGTGAGAACGCAGTGCTTTCTATAAACATTACGTGCCTACGGCACCTTTCTGTCCTAATTCGCTCGATCGATTACTTTTGAGGCAAAGCTCAAGACTACATAATATGTATTATCAGACGCGGCTGGTATGGGCGGTGTGATTTGTGTTGGGTCTGGCGGATCCGGGTTCTCTCTCAGCTATCCTCGGCGAGGCTTGGCTTTATTTGTGGTTCGCGTGGGTAGCGCGAGACAGGTCTGCTGTGGTGGTTTCTGGCCGGTGCATGTGGAAAGAAACTGCCGGCGCATACGGTGGTTAACGAGTTGCTCGAACTTCTCGAGAGGCATTTCGCACGGGCGCGTTTGCACGCACGCGGCGCCATCAACAGCGAGGCGAAAGGGTTTGTCCGCAGGGCCGTATCGCATTTGTGAAAGGCTCTGCGCGACATATTCGACGCGCAAGAAGTATGTCTTGTCGGTTCTCTCGCGAAGTTCAAAGACGAGCGCGCCCGCCGGCAGCGCATCATTTGCCGGCGGGCCTCGGGTGTCCGCCGGCAGAGCCGCGTCGTCGAAGCGCCAATTAAGCCCCAGAAGAGCTCCGACGGTCGCGAGGTTTGTGTCGTGTCCAATCAAGCCAACGAAATCGCTTTGCGCGGTTGCACGCGGACAGTTGCCGTTCGTTGGCAGCCCGATCTTCCGTTTTATCTGATCGAGAATTTCGCGAATAAGGTTCGACCCTTCGATGCTGGCCAGATCGAAGTCGGTTCCGGTCTTTTCGCTAATAAACCGATCGGTCTTATCAAAGTAGAATTCGTGGAGCTTCAACATGTCGCGCATCTTCGCGCTTTTATCGGCGGGCGGGTTCACCCTTCCCCACCCCACTTCTGTGGCTTCCATGGCGTTCGCATATTCCAGCAGAAAACTCTCTGAGGCACTTGAAGCGTACGAGAATTGGCTCTTCCAACTCAGGGGCGACTTACAGGTACTTGAAGGGACAAGGCAGGTCTTCACATCATTATCGTTGTCCAACATCAGCGGATTAGGGCATTGAGATTTGTCGTAACAGTTCAGGACACTATAAAGCTGGCTAAACTCGAGACTGTACGTGGTATTCACCCACTTTGACCCGTTGTCGATGATCTCGTTAGCAAACCGCCGTAGCTTATCGTGATCCGGCTTACCACATTTGAGCTGAAATGGATGGAAGAGCGGGTCCGGCTGGCAGGGCGAAAGTGAATCAACGGTTATTTTCGCGCGCTCGATTCCCGCGCTCGTAAACCCGGCGGCCAAAGCTTTCGCAGTCGCTCGAGTTCTCTGGTTTAGAGCGTCGGCCCAGAGGTAGACGTTGAAGCCATTTGACCAAGCTTCTTGCCTGTAATGCTTGCCGTAGTAGGCGCCAAGTCCTTTGGCTAGTCCATCGCCGCGAACCGTGAGATAGCCCCAACCCTTCGGTGGAGGCGGCGTGCCGTCACACTCGGACGGCATCACTTTCCAATCGCTTAGCGAGGGCCATTTATCCCGCGAAGATTTGTCGGCGTCACTCTGCCAAAAATCCGGTGTGGGTGAGCGTACGCCATGACGAAACAAAGCAACGACCAGCTTAAGTTCGCCATCAGCCGGCGAGGATGAGCGTAGCTCGCCAAACGTGTTCGTCGCGAGCACTGGCCGGCTCGGGACGCTCATTAGCACGGACAGCGCCAACGCAGAAAGGCCCGCTACGAAAGCAACGGCACGCGTTGTGGTGTTCGCTAATCGCTTCATTTTTCGTTAGTAGAACGGTGGCCGACGTCGACCAGAGGAGCGCAAGAAACTCCGGTGGCCAGATTTCCTGTACATCGCTTTAAGAGCAGAGTTCCGCGAGAGTCTATGCGCGCGGCCAATGGGTGTCAAAGATCTCCAAAGAACTCCGGACTCAATCTCAAGTTGACTCGGACACAAGGCGTCTCATATGGTTCTTTCCCTGCCGTTGTGTAAGAAGTTAAGAGAGTCCGAGTCCACGAATGCCGATTAAGATTGAAAATCAGTACGAAGGAAAACTGCCGCGAAACGCATTGGTGAACGTGGAGAGCGCATTGGCCAGCGTGCCGCGAGAGCATTTGCGCGGCGTTGAGCGGCTGCGTTTAGTCAATAGCGTGATTGAGCCGCGCGCTTTGATGGCGGCAAAGGGCCAGGAACTTCCAGGGCTTTATCATCCGCGCCAGGGCGTGAAAGGCGCTTGGTTCGAAATTGCCGTCTCGCCGCTCATCTCTGCGAATAAGCCTTTTCACAAACAGATCATTCCGCGGTTGTCTTTCAAAGGAAACCTCGCGGCGGTTATCTTCTCGCTGGTGGCGCAGCACTATTACCTGACGCTGCGACACTCAGTGAAGCGTGGCGCGCTTGAACCCGCGGTACGCACCTATACGGAAAAGCAACTCAAAGCTTGGAACGAGAAGCAGCACAAGTTTCGCGCGAAGTTGTTTAAGCCGATCCAGCCCACGCTCGAGCGCTGGAGCAAATCCCTCGCGAAGAAAGCTGCGGCCGAAAAGAAAAAGAAGGGATAGTCGCGGTCGTACGACTCCCCTTCTTTGTTCCAGCGGATTGGCGGGCGGTAGCCCGCCTCTAAACAACGCATCGGCAGAGACGACCTCTTTAACCCGTCACGCGGTCGAGCTATTGCACCGCTTCGTCGATGTTTTGGGCGGCGTCGTTCAGTGCTTCGAACAGTTCTTCAGTCGAGACGTCAGCCTTCTTGAACTTGACCTCAACGCGAAATTCCCTGCCGGGCGCTTCGTATTTGTAAACAAACGGTTCTGAGCTTCCGGTGGGATCGATGTACGCGCGGCGTGCTTTGCGCGCGCCATCGCGCGTCAGTCCCTGTTCAGCAATCTGCTGCGCCATCACGCGCATCGAGTCGTCATCCGGCTGCCGCACGATCTGCAGGAGCAATGATTTCGAAGTGATTTCCCCGTCCCGGCACATCTCCCTCACGTCTTCAGGCATCGACGCAATCGATAGCGCTTCGGTAACGGTGCTGCGGCTCTTGCCAACTTTGCGCGCGACGTCTTCGTGTGTGTAACCGAAGCGTTCGCACAGTGCGCGCAGTCCGTCGGCCTCTTCCCAAGGCGTCAGGTCTTTGCGCTGCATGTTTTCGATTAGCGCAATCTCAGCGACGGCGCTGTCGTCCACATCCATCTCGATGCATGGAACCTCAGTCAGGCCGGCCGCAGCGGCTGCGCGCCAGCGTCGCTCACCGGCGATGATCATCCAGCGACCGAAGGTCGGCTTAACGAGCAACGGTTCGAGCACGCCCTTCTCTTTGATCGACGCGGTGAGCTCGGTGAGATCGCCGATTTCGCTCCGCGGCTGATCGGGATTTGGATCCAGTTTGTCGATGGGAATTACGCGGCCAACATGACTGACGCGCTCAGACGTCAATTCCTCAACGTAGTGCGCATCGTGGCGCATACTCAGCCCCGCGGGTAAGCCTCTTCTAGACACGGCTCAGTACCTCTTTGCAAAGTTTTTCGTACTCAACGGCGCCGGATGATTGCGGCGCGAAGGTAAAGATGGATTCTTTGTAGGCCGGCGACTCCTCCAAACGCACGCTCTTCGTGATCACTGTATTAAAAAGTTTTGGTCCAAAGACGCGACGGATCTGTTCGTAGACTTCTTTGCCTAAGGTCGTTCGTTTGTCGTGAAGCGTGACCAGCACGCCAAGCATTTCCAGGTTCGGATTCGGACGCGCTTTCACTTTTTCGATCGTTTCTAAGAGGTCGTCAGTGCCCTCGAGCGCAAAATACGAGGATTGAATCGGAATCAGCACGTGGCTCGAAGCCACCAGCGCATTCACGGTGATCAAGCCGAGTGTCGGCGGCGTATCGATCACGATAACCTTGTAGTTCTTTTTCAGCGGCTCGAGCCGGTCCTTCAAGCGAAACGGCGCATCGAAGTCGCCTACGAGCTTGGACTCAAGTTTCGCCAGACTGATGCGCGCCGGAATGATGTCGAGATCCTTAACCGAAGTCTGATAAACCGGAAACTCGGCGCTTCCCTGCCCGTCCATCATCAGGTCGTAGGCCGAACTTTCGACCTTCAACGGATCGAGAAACGAGATGGAACTATTGCCTTGAGGATCGAGATCGAGGAGAAGCGTCTTTGAGCCGCGTCTGGCGAAGGCAGCAGCGAGGTTGATGGCGGTGGTCGTTTTGCCGACGCCGCCTTTCTGATTCGCGATGGCGATTATCACTCTCGGTCGTTATACCTCATTCGCAATTCGTCCCGTATCTTACATCGGAAGGTCGCCCGCGTCACCAATTACTTCAGGCCATTCCTCTTCAGCAGTCGCGGAAAGTTCTTCGTCTTCCTCTTCGGTGGCGATCGAATTGCGCGACGCCTGGATGACTTCCAGGTCGACAAAGATGGGACAGTCAGCGCGCAACGCTAATGCGATCGCATCCGATGGCCGCGAATCGAGACGCATCGGATCTCCATTCCCCGCCGACAATTCGATAACGGCGTAAAAAGTATTGTCGCGCAACGAAGTCACGACGACGCGCTCAACTGTCATCCCTAGTTCGACGATCAAATTACGCAAAAGATCGTGAGTCATCGGTCGCGGCGGCGCGATCTTTTCAATCTCGAGAGCGATCGCGTTTGCCTCGTACGCGCCCACCCAGATGGGAAGCATAGTTTCGCTGTTCACATCCTTCAAAATAATAATCGGAGTGCCGCTATTCGGATCCATCATCAACGCCCGAATTTTGACCTCGATTTCCATGACTATTCTCCCGCTTGTTCCGGCCGCTTAGACGTCGGCTGTTTCTCCGTAGAGGCTGTTCTGCTTTGCTTTGGTAATTTTGATTCGAGTGATTTCGCCAAGGTTCAATTCCTGGCGCGGAAAATTTACGACTTTATGACAGGAAGTATGTCCGGTGAAATCTGATTCAGATTTCGCGCTCACGGATTCAGCGAGCACGCTCACCTCGCGCCCGATGTAACCCTCATAGATCGCTTTCTGTTGTCGCTGCTGCAACTCTTCAAGCTCCAGAAAACGCGACCGCTTTTCGCTTTTGCTAACGTCGTCGGGCAGTTTGGCTGCCGGAGTTCCCGGCCGTTCAGAGTACTTAAAGATGTAGAGCCCGTCATAATTGACGTTCTCCACCAATGACATCGTGTCGCGAAAATCCTGTTCAGTCTCGCCGGGGAACCCGACAATGATATCACTGGTGATAGCAATCTGCCGCCGCGCCCTTTTAATCGTTTCGATGCGACGCAGATAGTCCGCCGTGGTGTGGCCGCGCCGCATCAAGCGCAGGATGCGATCGCTGCCTGACTGTACCGGCAGGTGAACCCAATTGCAGAGGTTCTCGTGCTCATCGATTGCGGCAACGATGTCCGGATGAAAATCGCGCGGGAAAGACGTAGTGAATTTGATTCGATCAATACCGGTTGCCGCAACTGCTCTTAGCAACCGAGAAAACATCGTCGCGCCCTTGATCTTCTCCAGCCCGGCCTCAGTTTTCGGCCGATAGCTGTTCACGTTCTGCCCAATCAGATGAATCTCGCGATAACCGTAATTGCGGAGCAGCTTCACCTCAACCACAATCTCAGCAGCGGTGCGGCTCTTTTCGCGGCCGCGCGAAAACGGCACGATGCAGTACGTACAAAACTTGTTGCAGCCCTCGATGATCGGCACGAAAGCCACGTAAGGCGAAGTGCGATCGCCGGCGGGAACATCCCAGATGTCGCCTTCGCCTCGCTCATCCAAATCGATCACTCGCCGCTTTCGATCGAGCGCTTGGTCGATCAAACCAGGTAGACGATCTGTCGCGCGCGTACCGATTACGAGATTGACCGCCGGCGAGCTTTCGAAGAGCGTTTGACCTTCGAGCTGCGCAACACATCCCATCACACCGAAGACCGGCGTAGAGCCGATCCGTTCGCGGCTGACTTCCCCGATACGGGTAAACACTTTGTGCGCCGCTCGTTCACGGACTGAACAGGTGTTGAAAATCACGACATCAGCATTTGCCGGATGCTCAGCAAGCTCATAGCCGGCATCGCGCAAGCGCACCGTGGCGCGCTCGCTGTCAGCGACGTTCATCTGACATCCGAATGTCTCGACGTAGACGCTCGTACTCATGGGAATTCCGTGAGTTGCTCAGTGAGTCTAACAGATTTCATCAAGTTCAATCTATCGCACCGCAGTCTCAGTCATGCTTGACGCGTCGCGTCTGTGCTAGGTAGTATCGCGACTCGTTTTATCACTTTGACTCCCTTTTGGGGCGGCAGACTCACGGAGGACACGATGTCTTTCAACAAAATCATTCTGGTCGGGAATCTGGGTCGGGATCCCGAGCTGCGTTACACGCCGCAAGGAACTCCCGTTTGCAGTTTTAGTCTCGCAACCAACGAGCGACGAAAAGATCGCAACACTGGCGAGAATAACGACATCACTACATGGTTTCGCGTGACGCTCTGGGGGCGTCAGGCCGAAACTGCTTCGCAATACTTAACGCGCGGGCGGCCGGTTTACATCGAAGGACGATTGCGAGTCGAGGAGTGGACCGATCGCGATGGAAAAGCGCGCCACACGCTGGAAGTCCACGCGACGGACATGCAATTCATCGGTGGCGCCGCGAGAGATGAAGGCGGACAACCTGCGGCGCGGGCAGCCGCAGCGGCTCCTGAAGCCCCGATGGAAGCGCCCGACATGAACGATGACGACGTGCCCTTCTAGGCAGAGTCGCCTTCCATCGTTCCCCATTTCCCCATTTGACGAAGTTTCGCGTAGCGGCGCGTGAGGCGTTCCTGGACTGTTGAGCTGGCGGACTCTGCCAATTTCGAACAGAGAGCAACGTCAAGCAGCTTGGCCGCGTCGTCGTGTGACTTGTGACTACCGCCGTCAGGTTCATCGATTACCTGATCGACGAGCCCTTCGCTCAAAAGATCCTGGGCCGTTAGCTTGAGTCCCTCAGCAGCGCGCGGCGCTTGCGCCGAATCTTTCCACAAAATCGCGGCACAACCCTCGGGCGAAATCACCGAATAGATTGCGTTCTCAAGCATGAGAATTTGATCGCCCACGCCGATCGCGAGCGCGCCGCCTGAACCCCCCTCGCCAATGACGGTGACGATTACGGGAACTGTGAGCTTGGCCATCTCGCGCAAGTTATAGGCGATAGCTTCCGCCTGGCCACGCTCTTCGGCGTCGATGCCGGGGTACGCTCCGGGAGTGTCAATGAAGGAAAAGATTGGCCGATCGAATTTCTCAGCGAGCTTCATAATGCGCAAAGCTTTGCGGTAGCCTTCCGGCTTGGGCATGCCGAAATTTCGCATCTGGCGCTGTTTCGTGTCGCGGCCCTTTTGCTGGCCCACGATTGCAACGGGCATTCCATGAAATCGCGCAAAGCCACCGACAATCGCCGCATCGTCAGCGTACCGGCGATCTCCGTGAAGTTCATAAAAGTCTTCGAATAGCCGCTGGATGAAGTCCATCGTGTAGGGACGATCGGGATGGCGAGCGAGCTGAACTCTTTCGAATGCAGTCGCGCTCGTTTGTTTCTGGTCGTTTGGCACTGATCTTAATTTGCTGCCGCAGCGATTGCCCGCGCTGATGAAGTGTATCCATCCCAGCGAACTTCGCAACCCAGCTCACGCAAAGCAGACTCTAACTGCGCGCTGCCTTGAACTTTCAAGGAAGGATGCGCTCGCATCCGCACGCGCTTGTCGGCGCAGATAACCTCGACGTAAACCTCGCATTCGCCGCGGGCGCTTTCGAGAACGGATTTCACCGATTCGCAAACTTTTGGCAGTTCAGTTGCGGCGGGCAATTGAATGGTGACTTCGGTCGCTTTTTGCTGGATTGCCTGATCAAGTTCGCTGACCTTGTCGAGGATAACCGTAGTGGCGCCGTCATCTGTGTTTTCGACGCGACCTGTAACAAGGACGACGGCCTCGACGCGGATGAAATTGCTGTGCTTGCGAAACGGTTCTGGCCAGGCAACGCACTTCACGGTTCCCGCATGATCTTCTAGCTGAAAGAGAGCAAAGCGATCGCCCTTCTTCGTGGTGCGTAATTGCAGGTCTTTGATCAACCCGGCCACGCGAGCGCGTCCGCCAGTCTCAATCGCCGGCAACTCGATCGACGACGAAGCGCCCAGTTTCGAAATCAGTTCACTATAGTCGTCCAGCGGGTGAGCCGTAATGTAAAAGCCGAGCGCTTTTTTCTCGGCCGCGAGCATCTCTCCGAGTGTCCACGGATTCACATCAGGTCGAATACTGGGTCTGACCGAAGATGGCGGAGGGGCAGCTCCGAACAGATCTTCTTGTCCCAGCGCGCGTGCCTTCTTTGAACGCGCCGCGCCCGCCATTGCGCTATCGATCTGCCCACAGAGCGCCGCGCGCCAAAGATTGATGGTGGTCGAATCGGCGAGCGAATCGAAGGCGCCACTACAAACCAATCCTTCGAGCACGCGCTTGTTAATACCGCCTTCTTCAACGCGTTCAGCGAAATCGACCATCGATTGAAAAGGGCCGCTTTGTCGCGCCCGGATGATCGAGGTCACGCTGGCGAAACCAATTCCCTTGATTGCCGCTAAGCCGTATCGTATCGCGCCCTTTAAAGGGGTGAAGCCAACGTCGCTTTCATTCACGTCTGGCGGAAGCAGTTCAATTCCCTGCCCGCGCATCTCTTTCGTGTAACGAAACACCTTGGCAGTGTCTTCGATTTCGTTCGAGAGCACCGCCGCGTAGAAGTGTTCCGGATAGTGCGCCTTTAGATAAGCTGTTTGAAACGCGAGATAGGCGTACGCCACGCTGTGCGCTTTCGGAAATCCGTAGTCGGCAAATTGGCGCATCAACGAAAAGATCTGTTGCGCTTTGTCCTGCTTGAGGCCACGCGCAACCGCGCCCATGATGAACTTCTGTTCCTGCTGCGCCATCTCTTCGCGGTTCTTCTTGCCCATGGCTTTTCGCAGGCTGTCAGCCTCTGCCATCGTGTAGCCCGCGAGCTTCTGGGCGAGAAGCATCGCTTGCTCCTGATAGACGATGACGCCGTGAGTGGTGTCGAGAATGTCCTTCATCTCAGGAACGATGTAGCGGACGCTCTTTTTCCCGTGATGCCGCTGAATGAAGTCGTCGACCATACCGCCATCAATCGGACCAGGTCGGTAAAGGGCGTTCAAGGCGGACAAGTCCTCAATGTTTTTCGGCTTAAGCTTCCGGCAGAGCTCCTGCATTCCCGAGGATTCAAACTGAAATATCGCGTCCGTGCGCCCGTCGCCAAACAGTTGCATAGTCGCCGGGTCGTTAAGCGAAACCTTCTCCCAGCTAATCTGTTCGTTATGCGAAAGCTTTATGCTCTTTAAGCAGTCGCTTATAATGGTAAGCGTATTAAGCGCGAGGAAATCCATCTTCAGCACGCCAACCTTCTCCAGGTCGGTCATTTCGTACTGAGTGGTGACTTCATCTTTCGCCGACATCGCGATCGGGATCAGCTCTTCGAGTGGTTCGGGCGTGATGACGACCCCCGCGGCGTGGACTGAGACGTGGCGCGCGCAGCCTTCCAGCCGCCGTGCCAGGTCGATCAAGTCGCTAACCTGCGGCGTCTGTTCCATCGCCTTCCGCAGTTCAGGAACTTGTTCAATCGCCTGCTCGATGCTGACATTGCGACCGCGAACCGGTGGTGGAATCATCTTCGAGATGCGATCGACCTCCGCGTAAGGCATATCGAGCGCGCGGCCGACGTCCTTGATTGCGGCCTTAGAAGCGAGCGTTCCGAACGTAACGATTTGGCAAACTGAGTCGCGTCCGTAAAGTTCCGCGACGTGATTAATGACCTTGCCTCGGCCTCGAACACAGAAATCAATATCGATGTCGGGCATCGAAACACGCTCGGGATTCAAGAAGCGTTCGAAGAAGAGGTTGTACTTCAGCGGGTCAACGTCGGTAATCCCAAGGCAATAGGCCACGAGCGAGCCGGCCGACGAGCCACGGCCTGGACCGACGGGAATCCCATTCTCCTTCGCGTACTTCACAAAGTCCCAGACGATGAGGAAATAGCCCGCATAACCCATGCGCTTGATGACTTCCATCTCGTGCCACAAACGCTTGTCGTAATCCTCGATGGGACAGGTGAGCGTACCGTCAGCCATCTCCCGATCCCACACGCGCGCCTTCCGCGTCTGATAACCATCGCGAACGACTTTCTCAAAGTAATCGTTTGGGGAAAGACCGACGTGGGAATCCGGTATCGGGTAGTTTGGCAGGTAGTTGATTCCCTTCGGCAACTCGAAGTCGCACCTTTCAGCGATTTCGACTGTGCGTTGGAGAGCCTCGGGAAGTTCGTCGCCAAAAATCTGCCACATCTCATCGGCCGTACGCACGTAGAAGTTCGGGGTGTGGTACTTCAAACGATTCTCATCGTGAACACTCTTTCCCGAACCAATGCAAAGCAACACGTCGTGGGCGCGAAAATCGTCAGGCATCAAGTAATGCGCATCATTTGTGGCAACGAGCGGTATCCCGGTTCTCTTCGAGAGTTCAACCAACGGTTTTCGAATGCGCGCCTGAGGTTCAAGGCCGTGCTCCTGAATCTCGAGAAAGTAGTTCCCTTTGCCGAGAATGTCCTGAAACTCCAAAGCCTGCGCCGCAGCATCGTCGAAACGATCCTGAGCCAGCAGCGCCGAAGGCACGCCCGACATGCACGACGAAAGCGCAATCAATCCTTCGCTGTGTTGCGCAAGTAGTTCTTTGTCAATGCGCGGCTTGTAGTAGAACCCTTCGGTGAACGCTTTGGATGTTAAGCGGGACAGGTTTCTGTAGCCTTCGTAGTTTTTCGCCAGCAGGATCAGATGATGGTTTCTCTTTTCGCCAGATGCACCGGCGGTCCGGTCTTTGCGGTCGCCGATCGCAAGATATGTTTCGCATCCGATAATCGGCTTGATGCCGCGCGCCTTCATCGTGTTGTAGAACGAGATAGCGCCATACATGTTGCCATGGTCGGTCATGGCACACGCGTTCATTCCCAACGTTTCCAGACGTTCTGAGAGGGGCTTGATTTGAATGGCACCGTCGAGCAGGCTGTAATCGGTATGAAGGTGGAGATGAACGAACGGTTTGCCCTGCGTCATCATTAGTCCTGAAACCGGATCGTAAGTCTTGAAGAGTCCGCAGTGCGGGAACTGCTCTCTGCGCGGTTTCACACTATATCACGTGCTGGTATGCAGGCAACTGAACAAGATATAGGAGAGAGGATTTATAGATGACGTGGCGGAGCAAATCCGCGCCTGTTGAGAATTTTATTGACAGAGAATCTTTCGTGGTCGTAGTCTGACGGCCTTAACCCGCACTTTGGAGACTTCACATGGATGAACAAATTGAACTCCTGCGTGAGATGCGCGATCTTCTGCGCGTAATGGCTGAACCAGCGCTAGCTGAAAGGGACAAGAAACTGCGAGCGGCCCTTATTGAAGCTGTCGGCAATAGCAAGAAACGCGCTCAAATGGTTCCGCTTTTGGACGGCTCAAGAACACAATCCGATCTTCACAAAGCCACAGGATTAGACCCGGGAAACGTAAGTAGGTTTGTACGGGCGCTTCGAGAGAAGCATTTAATAAAAGATGACGAAAAACATCCAGAACTTGTAATTTCCGTCCCTCCCAATTTCTTCGAGAGATATGGAGAAATGAAATGAGCGAATCTGCTGAACTCTTGTCTGCCGTCCAGGAAATTCGGGAGCTCATTCGTCTAATGGCTGAACCGGCTGTTGCACAGCGAGACCAGAAACTACGGGGTGAGATAAAGCGTCTTGTGGGCACGAGCGTTCCTAAATCCAAAGCGGTTTTGCTGATGGATGGAACAAGAACGCAACGCGACATTCACCGAGAAACGGGAATTAATGAAGGCAACCTAAGCACTCTGGTAAAAGAGCTGAGAAAGAGCGGTTTGCTAGCCGAAGACGTTAACCCGACACTTCTCATTAAAATCCCGTCCAATTTCTTTGACACTCCAGTTTAGACAATGAAACTGCTTAGTGCTTACCATCTTAGCGACTAGATTTTGGGTTTCTCGCATCGCCAGTGGTTTTCGAGTTTTGGGTTTGAGTCTTTTGATCGATACTTTTTAGCACGTCAACCTGCTGCGCTTGAATACGCGCGCATGACTCAAACTGCTCGTTAAGACCGCGTAACAGTTCCAAATTGGTTGTTTGCCACCGAGTGTTTGAGGAATTCCCCGCCACCGAAATCCAAAGCGCCACCCCGGCAATAATCAGCGAGAGGACACCTAGCCCAATTGATAACCTCGTAATGCGCTTCGTTTGGCGATTTTGAAGCTCAGAATGTCCGACAATAATTAGCGGCGCTAACTGTAGAACTTTATTAGTCTGTGCATTGGAAGCGGCAATTTCATCTGCGCACGCTTTGAGCGAAGCGGAAATCACTTCATCGCTACAGCCATACGGATAATTATCGGGCAGCTCCATGAGTTCTCCTCCTAATATAGCTGACACTGGAAAGATTCAAGTCGGCTTGACCTCATGTCCATGAATATAGTCCTTATTTTAGCCCATCCGGCTGAAATGTGGAAAACGCTTCTGCCGCACTTGAGTCCAGCCCGCCTGTGGTATACTGCGGTCGAGGTGAAATATGAATGAAGCCGAATTCGCTGTCCTTGCGGAAATTCGCGACCTCCTGCTGCTTATTGCGGAACCCCAAATTGCGCAGCGCGATAGGATAATGAGAGAGCAGCTGAGAAAAATCGCTGGAAAGAGCGCGAAGAATATTAAGGCAATCTCTCTTATGGACGGGTCGAGAAATCAGGCAGCAATCGCGAAAGAAGTACCTATCGATTTCAGTCAGTTGAGCAAGCTGGTAAAGAGCCTGATGGCTGCGAATCTAGTGAAGCCTGGGGCCAATCCAGCGATTGCTATTCCCGTAACGGAATCGGTCTTTAAGGAGTCGCATGAACGATGAAGCAATGGAAGTGCTGAAAGAATTACTTGTATGGACTAGGGTGGGGTTTTATGCAGCGGTGAAGACCACACTGGTTGATGTTCTAAACAACGACAAAAAGCGCCTCGCTTATCAGGCGGCAGACGGTGTGCGGTCCGGGGACAGCATCCGTGTGGAATTCAAGATGAGTCCCAACGACGTTTCAGAGCTTTTTAAGCAATGCACCAACCTCGGGTTAATGGAGCAACTAGAGGGCGGAAAACGCCGCCGATTATTCGACCTAACGAACTTCGGCCTAATACCCGCTCCGGCAAAGGAGTACAAACGGTGAACAATCGGATTAGGGCAGATGCAATCGAAGTTAGTTCAGATCCGATCCAAGGCGAACTCATAGAAATCAAGGATCGCCTTGACGGAATCGAAGCCCTTCAAGCACATGTTCATCGCGACGAAATTGAAGCGTTGATACGTAAAGCCGTTCGCGAGTCTCCTCAGAAGAAGCAATTGCTGCGGCTGTGTGAATCGCCTCAAACGATCAGCGAACTGCAGGTCGCTTTAGGCCTAAATTCATCGCAGGCCGTAAATAAACACTTGGCACCTCTGAAGCACAACGGACTGCTTTACCACTATTCGACTCTTCCACCGGTGAGTTACGTGTGGAGTCCTCTTCTGAGCCGTCTTAACAAAGCGGTTCGTGACAAAATATTGAAATAGCTTTTATGCGCAAATTTCATCAGGTGTTTCTTCTGTTTTCGTAAGGAGTGGAAGATGTTTGACTTCGCAGAACTTGTCAAAAAACTCAGCCGAATAGAACAACTAATGGTGCTCCTAACGAAGGTGCAGTTGATGCCAGTCCTGCAGGTTGAACTCGCTGATCCGAGAATGGCTGAACTCTATGATCTAACAGGTACCTATAGTCAGCGAGAAATAAAGAAAAAGCTCAACATGTCAGCGACTACGATTTCTGAGGCTTGGAAACGCTGGGAGAGACTTGGTTTACTCGTTCGAGAAGGACAAGAATACCGAAGGGTCGTCTAACCTGCGTGTTCTCTGATTTCACACCTGCCGGCGTGAATGGCCACGCCCCGAAATCATGCTCGACTCTCACAATTGGCCACTGACAACTGACCGCGGACCACTGACGACCCGTTCGACTGCTCACTGCCTACTGCTCACCTGATCACTCCCACTCGATGGTGCTGGGGGGCTTTGAGCTGATGTCGTAAACGACCCGATTCACACCTTTTACCTCCGAGACAATCCGCGCCGACACTCGCGCGAGCAGGTCGTGGGGCAAGCGCGCCCAGTCAGCGGTCATCCCGTCTACGCTCGTTACCGCGCGAATGGCCACCACTTGCTCGTATGTTCTTTCGTCACCCATCACGCCGACTGACGACACCGGCAATAAAACCGCGAACGCTTGCCAGACTGCTGAGTACATCCCTGACTGCCGCAACTCTTCGTCGAGTATTCGATCGGCGCCACGCACTATTCGCAAACGGTCTTCCGTAATCTCGCCGAGAATGCGCACGGCCAGCCCAGGACCGGGAAACGGATGGCGATTGAGAATCTGTTCCGGCACGCCGAGCTGTGCGCCAATCAGCCGCACCTCGTCCTTGAACAGTTCCCTTAACGGCTCGATCAATTTCAGATTCATCTTCTCAGGCAAGCCGCCGACATTGTGATGGCTCTTAATGGTTTGCGACGGGCCACGCACAGAAACCGACTCGATCACATCAGGGTAGAGAGTTCCCTGCACCAGAAATTGCACGTTTCCGAGCCGCGCGGCTTCTCTTTCAAAAACTTCGATGAAGGTGGCGCCAATGCGTTTTCGTTTTGTCTCAGGATCGGTCACCCCGCGCAGCGCGGAAAGGAATTCCTGGCTTGAGTCGACTCCGACAATGTTGAGTTTGGTTTCCTGTCGCAGCAGCTCGAGAGTCGTTTCAAACTCGCCTTCGCGCAGTACTCCGTTGTCGATGAAGAAACAGGTCTGCCGATCACCGACCGCGCGATGAACTAACGCGGCGGCCACCGATGAGTCCACGCCCCCGGAGAGACCACAAATGGCGTGGCCGCTTTCGCCCAGCGTGGCGCGAATGCGCTCAACCTGTTCCTCGATCGCCGCTGCCGGTGTCCAATCGCCTCGGCAGCCACAAACACCAAACAGAAAATTTCGAAGAATCTGCGCGCCGAGCGGCGTATGCGCAACTTCAGGATGAAACTGCACTCCGTAGATTCCGCGAGCCCGATCTTCAAACGCGTTGATGGCGTCTTCGGTGGTCGCCGTAACTCTGAAACCTCGAGGGACGCTGGTTACGTTATCGCCGTGACTCATCCAGACATCGAGCTGAGGCGGCAGGCCGGCGAACAGTGGACTGGACGCATCTGTGATTTGCAGCCGCGCGTAACCGTATTCCCTGCTCTTTGAAGGCTGCACGTCTCCGCCCAGTTTGTGGGCAATTAACTGAAGGCCGTAACAGATTCCCAGCACCGGGCTGTTCCCATTAGCAAAAACGTCCGGCGTCACACGCGGCGCGCCTTCGTCATAAACCGATGATGGTCCGCCCGAAAGAATCAGGCCGGCTGGGTGACGGTCGTGAATCTCCCGAACGGGAGTATTGAAGGGCAGAATCTCGCAATAAACTCCGGCTTCACGAACGCGGCGAGCGATCAACTGAGTGTATTGCGATCCAAAGTCCAGTATGATGATAGTTTCGTGAGACGGCCTTGGCAAAAAAAGAAAACCTCCGCGGCACCTTGAACGTCCAAAGACTTAACGTGCGGAACTGCGCATTATATTTGCGACCTCATAAATCGCCAAAGCAGCTTCATCGACATTCATCGCCAGTCATGGTCTTGCGATTTACAAAATATCTCCCGCTCGCCCTAATCATCGTCGTTGCTTTGAGCGGGCTTGCGATTTCATCAGCGCGCAAAGATGAGCTTGCGCTCTCTAACCCACTCACTCTTAAGTGGCGATACAGCTCCGATCAAACCTCGAATTTTACGCCGGCAACTGACACGGCGACGGTCTTCGTTCCCCTTGCGGAGGGAACGCTGGTCGCCCTCGATGCACGTGACGGTCAACTGCGTTGGAAGTCGGAACCAGGCGGTGATTTCTCTGCGGCACCCGCAGTAGACGAGCGCGCGGTTTATGTCGCGACTCAATACGAAAGCGCGGACAAGACTGCAACCCGTGGAATGCTGCGCGCATTGAGCAAAGAAACTGGCATCACTCTGTGGATGCGTACACTGTCGGCGCCATTGCGTGGTGGCCTTGCGGTCGATGGGCCCTCAGTTTTTGCCGGAGCGGCAAACGGTAGCGCATACGCCTTCGATAAATTGAACGGCCATACGGTTTGGGTCAATCAGTATTCCGACCAGTTCGACGGACAGCCAACGCTGACCGGTGACCGGGTTTATTTGGGAACGTTGGGTGGATGGCTTTTGGCGCTCGACCGAAAGAATGGCGACGTTATCTGGCGTTATCGAACGCGGGGCGCGATTCGGGGGCCAATCGCAGTCGCCGATGGGATTGTAGTCTTTGGCTCGGCTGATGGCTCGGTCTACGCATGTCGCGATCGGCGTGGTGAGCATCTTTGGAAGCATCGTACCGGAGCCTCTGTCGAGGCTGTGGTGGCGATTGATGACCGGGTACTCGCGTCATCACTGGACAATTACGCTTATTTTTTATCTTTGAAGAACGGTGACGTGCTGTGGCGACAACTCTTGCCCGGCCGGATTCCCGCGCGTCCGGTGATCGCTTCCGACGGCGCATTGTTTGCGCCGCTCTCTACCGACACAGCGATCGTTTTGAGCTTGAAGAATGGGAAGCCGCTGAACACTCTTCAGCTCAGCGAAGAAAACAATAGCAGCGCGGCTCCGATCATAACTTCTGATCGCGTCGTGCTGACGACTCCACATGCCGTAATGGCGTTTGCCGCGAATCGTTAGCGGCTCAGCGCGCAGGATTCCGAAGCGCAGCGAAGATGGGCGAAAGACCACGCAAAAGCAACCCGTGCACGATGTAACCGACCGCCAGCAAAAGCAGCACCCATTGTGAGAACAGAAAGATAAGTCCTGCCAAAGCGATCAAACCGATCACCAGCCTGGGGTTAAAGCGCCGACCAGAACCGACCGACTTGAAACTCGTGAATCGAATTGTGCTTATCATGAGGATACTGAGAAACGCGATCAGCACCATCATCATGATGGCCAAAATCTCAAACCGATTGTGGTAGCGGATTGGTGTCGGATTGAAGTGGACAATCGCGGCAATCAAACAACCGGCAACGGGGATCGGCAAACCAACGAAACTTTTCTTATCGACTTTTGGCGTGCCTTCAGCGAGCGGTCTTGGCCGCACGGCCTGCACGTTGAATCGCGCGAGCCGGAAGCCGCCGCAGATGACGTACATGAACGAGAGAAACCATGCCAACTGTCGCGCGTTTCCCCAGTCACGCAACGCATAACCGTAGCCCCACGCGTAGGCGAGCATCGCCGGCGCCATGCCGAACGAAACAACGTCGGCCAGCGAGTCAAGCTGAATGCCGATCTCGGTCGTGCTGCGCGTCATCCGCGCGATGCGGCCGTCCAGCGTGTCGCAAAGAAAAGCGAGACCAATCGCGATGGCCGCGTGGTCGAAGCGGGTCGTCGCCTCAGCGACCAAGCCGCGCTCGAGCAGGCTGAACCCGCTCATGGTCGTCATCAATGAGAAAAACCCCGCGAGGATGTTGAGGGCCGTAAAGAATGACGGCACCACATAGACGCCTTTGCGCAGTCCTTGGCGGGGCGTCGGCGAAGGCGCCACATCCAAGTGTCTTTGCTTCTGAAATCGTGAGACGTTCATTCCGCTATCTTGCCGATGATAGTGACGCCACCGCGTACATGCATCCCCTCCCGCACGAGGATCTGAACGATACTGGGTAAAATGATGTCGGTGCGTGAACCAAACTTTATCATGCCGAAGCGTTCGCCGCATTCTACTCTGTCGCCTTCACGCTTCCAACAAATGATCCGACGGGCCAAAATCCCTGCAATTTGCGAACATTTGACGGTAATTCCCTCACCCGCGATGGTTAGCGTGTTTTGCTCGTTTTCGTCGCGCGCGCGTTCGTTGGTCGCCATTAAGAACCTGCCGGATTTGTAGTCAATCTTCTCAATTGTGCCGGCAATCGGCGCGCGATTGACGTGCACGTCGAGCGGCGAAAGGAAAATGCTGACAAGTGACTGATCTTCATGGTCACCCGAGCCGATTCGCACCCTGGTTACGCGGCCGTCAGCAGGCGCGACAATGATTCCTCGATCCGAGGGGGTTGTCCGGCGTGGATCACGAAAGAAGAACGCCATAAAGGCTGCCACGACGAGAAACGGAATTGCGACAATCCAATAGCCGAGCAGCATTGGCACAATTGCCAACGCGGCCGGAACAGCGACAAATGGAATCCCATCACGAACCACTTTAACTACTCGAACACAAAACGGGGCCGAACCCCGATGAATCGGGAATGTGTCGTCCCCGTTAACCGTTAAATCGACCAGCGCGCTCATATGCGCGCTCAGGTTGTCTTAACTCAAAATCGATTAGTGCTCTGTGCTCGTACGCTTTTCGTAATCGAGCATCAACGAATAAATCTGATCTTTGATTGCCAGCTTTTTCTTTTTTAGTGTCGTCTCTTCCAACTGTTCTTCATCACTCGGATATGCGAGGGCGGATAGCTCGCTCAAACGGTCTTCGTACCGACCGTGTTCGCGAACGAGTTCGCGGAACTCGGGGTTCTTGCTCATCAACTGCTCTTTGACAGTATCCGCCGTAATTGTGTCCATTTCAGGCAATCTCCTCTCGAATTGTTGGTTGGAAAGAATGACCGCAGTGAGAAATCCTCACGGGGCTTTAGCATGGCGAAATGGTAGCCAATTTGGGATGGCAAATCAAGGCTCCTGTTTCAAAGAAACTGCCATTAGCAAGGCATCTTCCACGGGAGCTTTGTAGTAACGGCGGCGGCGGCCGATTACCTCGAATCCGCAAGCCTCGTAAAGCTTTTGGGCCGCAGCGTTTCCCGCGCGAACTTCCAGCACGGCCTGGGCTGAGGCTTTGTCGCGCCCCCACACCAGCACAGCTCGGAGTAAGTTCTCTCCGATGCCTATGCGGCGATATTCCGGCCTGACGGCGACATTGTTCACATGAATCTCATCGGCCATTTGGCGGGCAACAATGAAACCGACGATCGGATTGTGACCGCCAACGTTCGGCGCCGGAAGTCGGGCGACCAGCATCAGCGAAGCGTCAGCGCATTGAAGTTCCAGATGATACGCATCCCAGCCCCAGGGGCTGAGGTTGGACATTTCCTCGATCTCGACGACCTCGAGCAGGTCGTGCTCGGTCATGCGCTCAATGCTGACCGAGCTGCTGCTGTTTGCGATGGCCGCTTCAGGCATGAACTTTCATTTCGGCGTCGGAAGGGCGCACGTAGTCAGCGCGCAACCCCTCTGGTTCAACGATTCTGCCAGCACGATACTCCCGCGACGCAAGCTGCGCGACTGATTCAGCAAGTCTTTCGTTCTTGGGCGCGACACCCCATCCGCTGCCATTCACATGGATCGCGAAGCTGAATTGAATTTCTCGCCGTTCGGCTTCGCCACGCAGTAGGTCAAGTTGCGCCTGCGCACCTTCGCCTGCCCAAGTGATTGTGTCATGGCTGCCGTATTTCAAGAGCAACGCCTGCGGACTGATGTGCATTGCTTCGTCAAACGCGATGACCCCGTCGCCGATTACCGAAAACATTTGAGCGAATACTTCACCGCGACCGGCCGGAAGCAGCGCGACGGTTCGCTTAGATTCACCTGCCGCATGGGCCACAGCGGCCAAAGTTGACACGCCGGCACACTTTTTATTCATGGTAACGGCCATTGATTTCACGGTCGCGAGTCCAATCCGCAAGCCCGTAAAGCTGCCGGGACCGATGGCGGCAGCAAATAGATCGACATCGCCGAGCTGAAGGCCCGCTTCGCGCAGAACTTGATCGACATTCTCAATTAAGTCCGTCGAATGCGAAGACGATGCCTCTCCAATCGTGAATGCCAATACTTTTTCCCCGCGCGAAACCGCGACGCTACCGGCGCGCGTCGCTGTTTCAATCGCCAAGATGACTGGCGCAATTCTTTGCGGCGTGATTTCAGTCTCTCCGTTTGACATACACGATCTGCGAGCGCAATGATCTTAAACTAAACAATAACAAGGTGCGCAATCAAGAGAGCCAATAAATGCGAATAGGTGTGCTTACAGGCGGCGGAGACTGCCCCGGACTAAATGCAGCGATTCGTGCGATTGTCAGATGCGCTTCGGACGACGCGGTGGCGGTGCTCGGCATTCACAACGGCTTTCGCGGCCTGGTTGAAAACGACGTGATTGAGTTGACACGGGCGTCGGTCATCGGAATCTTGCCGCGCGGGGGAACTATCTTGGGAACTTCTCGGTTCAACCCGCTCAAAGATGAAGCCTGCACAAAACTGCTGAAGGAAAACTTCAAGATGCACGGTTTGGACGCACTCGTTGTGGTCGGCGGAGAAGGTTCTCTGTCAGCCGCGCGCGATTTGTGGCGCCATCACGACATGAGACTTGTGGGAATTCCGAAGACAATTGACAACGACATTAACGGCACAGATTTCACGTTCGGTTTTGATACTGCGGTGAGCATTGTTACTGACGCCATTGATCGTCTGCACTCCACTGCAGAGTCACATCACCGCGTTATGGTTGTCGAAGTAATGGGACGCCACACTGGCTGGATCGCCGCATATGGCGGAATCGCTGGCGGCGCCGATGTCGTGCTCGTGCCAGAGCATCCATTCCGGATTTCACGAGTCTGTGAACTGCTCGCACATCGAAAGAAAGATGGGCGCGCTTTCTCGATCGTGGTAGTTGCCGAAGACGCCCATCCTCATCCCGATGAAGTTTTTCTCTCAGAAGATCAATACAGGGCTCTTTATCGGCATGATCGGCTGGGGGGAATCGGCGAAGCGCTCGCTGCGGAAATCGAGCGGTGCACAGGAATTCAAACGCGCGTGACGAAACTAGGATACGTGCAACGCGGCGGGTCGCCGACGCCTTTCGATCGCATTCTGGCGACGCGCTTCGGGCTCAAGGCCTACGAAATGATCCGCACAGGCGAGTTTGGAAAGATGGCGGCGCTCCGCGGCAACCGGATTGTCTCGGCTTCGCTTGATGAGGCAGTCGGTGAACTGAAGCGGCTGGATGAAGAGATCTATCGCGTCGCCGAGGTCTTCTTTGGTTAGCGAATTCGTTTCGTTTGCCAGCTTTTCCTTTTCTCACCCGGATCGATACTAATCAGACCTGAGACACCTGTTGTATTATGGCGCGCTCGCACGAAGCGTTGACTGCTCACCGCACACCGCTCACTGCTCACTAAGTCTATGCGCAACGCCACGCCCATGGTCCGGCAATACAAGGAGCTGAAGGCTCAGCATCCCGGCACCCTTCTATTCTTCAGACTCGGCGATTTCTATGAGCTTTTCTTTGACGATGCAGTGACCGGCGCGCGCGAGTTGCAAATCACGCTCACTGCGCGACAGAAAGACAGCAGCGAGCCAATTCCAATGTGTGGCGTCCCGCACCATTCAGCGGCGAACTACATTGCCAAGTTGGTGCGCAAAGGATATCGCGTCGCGATCTGCGAACAGACCGAAGACGCATCGAAAGAGAAGAAGTTAGTGCGACGCGAAGTTGTACGCATTGTCACGCCCGGAACACCCATCGATCCGCAGTTGTTGGAGGCGCGTGAGTCGGTCTTTCTCGCCGCCGTGTGTGCTCAAGGCGAAACCGTCGGTGCGGCCTTCCTCGACATTTCGACCGGGGAGTTTCGAGCGACGCAGACCACCGGAAACAACGCGTGGGAACGAATTGCCGCGGATATCGAATCCTACGCGCCGCGCGAGTTGATCTTTCCGCAGGCGTTGAGTGCATTGGTGCGTGCGGGATTCAGAAATGAACAGAAGACAGCTGATTTGCCGCTGGGTTCCGACTCCCTCTCCCCATGGGAGAGGGTTGGGGTGAGGGAGCGAAGCTTAGCGACGAAACAGTACAAAGATTTATCTGTTTCTGCTGGGCGAGGCTCAGCGGAAGCAGAAAAAGAAGATCAAAACAGCTCTTCCGCTACAAGCCCTCACCCTGACCCTCTCCCAAGGGGAGAGGGAATGAACACCCAACACCCAATCTCCAACACCCTTTCGTCTTCCACTGCGCTGACTCCGCTCGACGATTGGCTCTGGCAAACGGAAGATTGCAACGCTCTCCTTACCAAGCAATTCAACGTTCGATCGCTCGATGGCTACGGCCTCACGAGAAAGACCGAGGCTATTCGCGCTGCCGGGGCATGCCTCCGTTATGCGCAGGACACGCAGCGCGCAGCCGCGGCGCACATTGCGGACATCGTCTATTTCGAGGCGCAGGATCATCTCGTTCTCGATCAAATTACCGTACGCAATCTGGAATTAGTCCAAGCCAGCGGCGGCGCATCGCGTTCGCTTCTCGATGTCATCGACGAAACGGTCACTGGCATGGGCGCGCGCTTGCTACGTTCGTGGCTGCTGCGCCCTTCGATTAAGCGCGGTGAGATTGAAGCGCGTCATGGAGCTGTGGCCGAGCTTCACGCTTCCCACTCAAAGCGCGACCGCCTGCGAGTGTTGCTGAAAGAAGTTTCGGACATCGAACGACTAATCGGCCGGCTCAATCTCGGCTCGGCCACACCACGCGATTTAGTTGCGCTCCGTCGTTCGCTCGATCAGGTTCCGCAGATTCGTGACGCCCTGGCACATTCTGAGTCTTCCCTTCTCCAGGTCTTGAATGACGCGGCAGATGAACTCGCGGACGTACGCGGAGTGACCGAGAACGCGATTGAAGACGATCCGCCGGCGAAGCTGATCGATGGTGGAGTGATTCGCGCGGGTTATTCGGCCGAACTTGATGAGTTGCGTTCGTTAAGCCGCGACGCGAAACAGACGATTGCGTCGATGGAAGCGGAAGAACGTGCGCGCACAGGCGTTGGCAGTTTGCGCATTCGCTTCAACAACGTGTTTGGCTACTTCATTGAAGTGTCAAAGGCGAATGCGGCGCGCGTGCCTGATGATTACGAAAGACGCCAGACGTTGGCGAATGCGGAGCGTTTCACGACCCCGGCGCTCAAGGAATACGAGGCGAAAGTCCTGGGAGCGGAAGAGCGAATCCTGCAGATGGAGTCGGATATTTTTTCGCTCATTTGTCGCCAAGTCGCCGCCGAAACACCACGTATTCAATCGACCGCGCGAGCGCTGGCGTGCCTCGATGCCGTCACTTGTTTGGCAGAAACGGCGTCGCGCCGACGCTTCATCAAACCGACGATGCATGACGGCGACGAGATCGAGATCGTCCACGGTCGTCATCCAGTGATTGAAGCATTCAACGAAGATCCGTTCGTCCCGAATAGCGTCTATCTCAACAATTCAACCGATCGCTTACTGATCATCACCGGACCGAACATGGGCGGCAAGAGCACGGTGCTGCGACAGACGGCGATCATTTGCATCCTTGCGCAAATGGGATCGTTTGTCCCGGCTGAGAAAGTGAAGCTGCCTTTGCTCGATCGCGTGTGGACACGCGTGGGCGCTTCCGACGATTTGGCGAGTGGCCGCAGCACCTTCATGGTCGAGATGACTGAGACCGCCGCGATTCTTCACAACGCGACACCGCGTTCGCTCGTGCTGCTTGACGAGATTGGCCGCGGGACCGCGACTTTCGACGGATTGTCGATCGCCTGGGCAGTTGCCGAGTATCTTCACGACTCAGCCGAACATGCGGCGAAGACTCTGTTCGCGACGCATTATCACGAACTGACTGAGTTGGCCGAGCGCCTTCCCGGCGCGCAGAACTATCAAATCACGGCGACTGAACGCGAAGGTGAAGTCGTCTTCCTGCATCGTCTCGAACGCGGCCGCGCTTCAAAGTCCTACGGTATCGAAGTCGCGCGGCTTGCTGGCATGCCACCATCAGCACTAGCGCGTGCGCGAGAGGTCCTCGAGCGCCTGGAGCGATACGAGCTTGATGTATTTGCCGAACAGGAAGCAGCGGTTGAATCTGAACGTGCCGTGGCCGCCTCGGCTGGCTCATCAGCGGTTGAAGAGCACGCCCTGACCAAAGCCGCGACTCAGGCCAGTCGAAGACGCATCGCCGCGCAGTTTTCGCTTTTTGATTTGGCAAATCAAAAAGTCGTAGACGAATTGCGGACCAGCGATGTCGAGAAACTGAGCGACGCAGAAGCGAAAGCGATGTTGGCTGAGATGAAAAAGAAGTTGATGTAAGATTAGATTGGCCGCAGATTTACACGAATGAACGCGGATGAAATCGAAAGAAAAGAGCCTCAGAAGCAACCCATTTCGTTTTGTGCCGTGTGTTGTTTTTGCTGTTTCCGCGACTATCCGCGTTAATCTGCGGCTGAATGTCTAGCTTGCCTTCGCGGCGTCGCGGATGACCAGATCAAAAGTGCCCGGCGCGACCTTGCGAAAGCGGCTGTTCCGGTTCAGCGACACGGCAATGCTGATTGTCGGGTTGTTACCGGTGAAGCTGAACCCTCCTTCCATCAACCGATTGTAAATCTCGTTCACGTGAAGTGCGCCCCCCGCTTCGCGCAGGAGCATGGTCGCCGCTTGCGGAATAGTGCGGTCATAGAACCGATCGTCGATCGGTGTGATGTTTGATTTGAGCGGCGGAACATTGTGACGCACCGGAGCCGAGGGATGTTGTGCTAATTCAGCTTCCGCGAGCCGGCGTTGCAACTCAACCTCTAATTCGCCAACTGAACGCGTGCCTACCTGAGTCGAAGGTCCGCTCATCACGTTCGAGAGGAGACGGAAAATGGCGGCTTCCGTTTGGCCCGCAAGCGTGTCCATCTCGGCGAGTTCGCCGCGAATGATGTCGGCTTCGGATTCCAACTCAGCGAGTCGCGCCGCAAGACGCGTGCGCGCCCCACGGGAATGTCGCAAGCTTTGTTCGAGGCGGGCGATGAGGGTTTCGTTAGCCATCAGACATTGCCGATTCTAGATGGCTAATTGCCGATTGACAACAGTTTTCGCCGATCGGGGCGGTAGCCCGACCGTAAGGGAGGGCGTAACAATTGAGAATCGATTTATCTTTAGGAAGCGGAAACGGACGCCTTCCATGACGGTCAGGCTACTGCCCCGTATCACCGATCACGCTCGACGATATAGGCAGGAATTGAAGCGAGCGCCTGCGCGTGTGGCGAGTGATTGAGGCCATTTAGCGCCGTGACGGCGGCTTCGGCGTATTCGACGGCGCGCTCTTTGGCCAATGCGAGGGCGCCCGTTTGCTCGAGTTGGTCGAGTATCAGTTGTTGCGGAACGGCGTGGTAAGACTCTTCAGCGATAACTGTTTGAATGTCGGCACGCAACTCAGGATGACGCTGAAGTAAAAAGATCAACGGCAGCGAAACTTTGCCTTCGACTAAATCCGCGCCGGCGGGTTTGCCGAGAGTTTGTTCGTCGCCAGTAAAATCGAGTAAGTCATCGACGAGCTGAAAGGACGTGCCGAGGTTCATCCCGTAATCGCGTAGCCGCCCCTGCGTTTCCGTATCCGCACCGCCCAACAGCGCACCAATCTCGCAACAGGCGCTGAACAAATAAGCGGTCTTGCGCGCAATGACGTCGAAGTACTGCTCTTCGGTAACGTCGGTGCGGCCCAGCAGAGTTAGTTGAAGCAATTCACCTTCAGTCATCTTTCGTGTGACCGCGGTGAGAATATCGAGAATCGGCAAGGAACGTTCAGCCAGACTGGTTTCGAACGCCGACATGTACAACCAATCGCCCATCAGCACGGCCGTCTGATTGCCGAACTCGGAATTGATCGAAGGACGATTGCGACGTGTCTCAGCTTTGTCGATGACGTCGTCATGCACGAGCGTAGCTGTGTGGAGGAACTCCATCACAGTCGCCATCCGAATCGAGCTGTGGTTTGAACCATCGCCGCCCACCGCGTAATTAGAAAGAATCGTCAGTGCGGGACGCACCCGTTTGCCGCCCGAGCGACGCAGGTACTCGCCGATGTACGCGATCACCTGGATATTTGAACGGGCCTGCTGCTCGAACTCACCTTCGACAAGCTGCAACTCAGGCGAGATCAGCTCGAAGATGCGCCGCGCGGTCAGTTGCACGTCGTCAAGTAACGCAGATTGCGGTGTCGCCGTCATCTATTTACGATTCACGATTCACTAGTTGGATCGGTAGTTCGTGAACTGCATATTAATCCCGAAGTCTTTCGCTTTGAGACTCGCTATCACCTGCTGGAGCGTGTCACGGTCGCGGCCGGTCACACGCACCATGTCACCTTGAATCGAGGCCTGCACCTTGGCTTTAGAATCTTTGATTGTCTTGACGATATCTTTCGCCTTTTCCTGGGGAATGCCCTGCTGAATTTGCACGTGCTGGCGCACAGTACCGCCTGCCGCCGGCTCAACTTTGCCGTAGTTCATTGCCTTCAACGGAACGCCACGGCGCACGAGCTTCTGCTGAAAAATATCGTTCATGTTTCGCAGTTTCGTTTCGTCTTCGGCCGCAAGCACGAGTTCCTTCTCTTCCAGTTTCACTTCCGCATGACTGCCTTTGAAGTCGAACCGCTGATGAACTTCTTTCATCGTTTGGTTAATGGCGTTGGTGATTTCGGCGCGGTCTACCTGCGAGACGATATCGAATGAATTTTGCTGGGCCATGGGTTGTCCGTAATGCTCGGAGAATAACATCAAACCCGGAGCATGTGAAAGTGTTCTCTAGGCGGGGAGTGCGGGCATCTTGCCCCCATTGTCGGCTAAGAACAGGCGCGCGAAGCTCGCGCTGGTAACTCGGCCAACCTCTTCAAAGGCCACACCTTTTACGTCTGCGAGGAACTTGGCAGTCTCGACGACACGTGCCGGTTCGTTTCGTTTGCCGCGAAACGGCACGGGCGTGAGATACGGACAATCGGTTTCAACCAACAGCCGATCGAGTGGAAGCGCGCAGGCGATGTTGCGCAAGTCATCAGCTTTCTTAAATGTTAGATTGCCAGCGAAGGAGATGTAGAAGCCTAGATCAATCGCTTGCTGCGCCATTTTCAGGCTGCCGCCAAAACAATGGAGGACTCCTTGATTTGTGGCACGCGCATCCGGCGCGTGATCCACGGGAGGGACGCCCGTGTCACGCTCTGCCAGCTCCTCACGAAGGATCGAAATCGTATCGTCGTCTGCTTCACGCGAATGAATCACTACGGGCAAATTTAGCGAGCGCCCGATCCGCAGTTGCTGTCGAAATACTTCGCGCTGAACGTCGCGCGGCGAATGGTCGTAATGATAGTCGAGTCCGATTTCGCCCCAGGCGACCACACGCGTACTCTGCTTTGCCAGATCAATCAGTCGTTGCTCCGCCGCACCGTCAAAATGTTTCGCATCGTGCGGGTGTACACCGATGGCGCAGTAAATCTCAGAATGCCTCTCAGCCAGCTCGATCGCTCGTTCAAATGCGCCGCTGTGCGGATCGCCTGTGCCCACGTTCAGCATCGTCGTGACTCCGGCCTCATGCGCGCGCGCAATCACCTCTGCGCGATCTGCATCATATTCCGGACCATCAATGTGGCAGTGCGAATCAACAAACATCGATCATCGGCAGGGTAGAGTGCCGGCTGGTTTCTCAATGGTTAGTTTGAGAGGCACTGAATAAAGGGGCTGCGACCACAGGAAGCCTTCGCGCTGCCATTGCTGCCTGAGCCTCTCAGCCAGTTTCGGCGATTGATACCACGTCGAAACAATCAATTGCAGAGTGTGCAACCCAGGCCTGACAGTAGTGTCGCTGGAAGCGGCAGTATCGTCAGCAACTCCGGCCCCGGTCAACAATTCACGTTCAAATGAAGCGCCTGGAGCTAGTTTCACGAATACGCGCCCGGGAGAACGCGCATCAATCCTTTCCAACTCCTCGTCGAAGTAGCGCATGTTCAGAAACAGGACTTCAGACGAAGACGTGCCGGGAGGTTCGCCCGTGCGAATCCTAGTTTGAAAGAAGAGGTCGTGCCCGTTGTAAACAATCAATCGCTGGTCACTCAGATTCGTGTAGCGCAGCTTAAGCTTCAACTGGAGTGAAATGTCTCGACCAATCGAACAGTATGATTGTTCGAGAATCTCAGTGGTCAGTTGTAATTGCGGCTTGGCCTGCGCTGCGACAGAATTCGGTAACCAAGCAGCCGCCAAAAGCACGAGGGTAGCGGATATTGGCCTCAGTTGAGTTCGGCTTGGTGCGTTCATTTCAGGCGCGCGCCGTTGGGAACGTCTTCCGCGAAAGTTGCGATTACCGGTTTGCCTTCTTCGCCGACTGAAGCCGCGAGCAGCATACCCTGTGATTCATAGCCGCGCAGTTTTCGTGGTTTAAGATTTGCGACGACGACAATCTTGCGACCGACAAGTTTTTCCGGCTCGTAGTATTGCGCGATGCCCGCAAGAATTTGTCGCGGCTTCTCTTCTCCAATATCTACAGTTATTAACAGGAGCTTGTCGGCCTTTGGAATCCGCTCGGCGGTTTTGACTTCGCCCACCCGCAGGTCGACTTTGGCGAAATCCGTGATGTCGATACGAGTCACGCCCGGAACCGCGTCGGCTTCGGTTGCGTGTTGTCCCGAGCCTTGCGGCGACGCAGAATCACCAACAACCGCGCCCTCCTTGGCGGTCGGGGTACTGCCCCGCTCAGTTTCCGGCTCCTGGCTCCCGGCTCCTGCCTCCTGCTTTATCTGTTCCATTGTCTTTGCCTTATCGATTCTCGGGAATAACGGTTTCACTTCCGCAATCGTTTGACCTACCGGCAGATCGCCCCACGTTAGTCCGCGTGGATCGATCTTACTTACGTCTTTGTCCATGCCGAGTTGTTTGTAGATCTCACGCGCTGCGCTCGGCATTACCGGATACAAAAGCACGCACAGCCAGCGCAGCGATTCAGCCGCCCGATACAGCACCGCATTCAACGTCTCACGCTGCTTCGCGTCCTTCGCGAGGTCCCAGGGCTTTGCATCGGAAATCATCTTGTCCGCACGGGCAACGATGCTCCACATATCTTCGAGGGCGCGGCTGAACGCCAGCTCATCGAATTCGCGCAGAAACTCATCGCGGGCGTGCAAAACAAAATGCGACATCGCCATTTCGTCCTCAACACCTGCGCGCTTGGCGGCCAGCCGCGATTCGTCGGAAATCGTGCCCGCGGGAATACGCCCTTCACAATAACGATGAATCATTGTCAGCGTGCGGCTGGAAAGATTGCCGAGGTCGCTGGCGAGGTCGCTGTTCGTGCGATCAATCAAATTCTCATAGCCGAACCGCCCGTCCTGCCCGAACACCATCTCGCGCAAACAGAAGTACCGAATCGCGTCGATGGAAAAGTACTTGTGCAGCACGTCGAGTTCGACTGTGTTGCCGAGAGTCTTCGACATCTTGCGGCCTGAAGGGTCGACCCACATGCCGTGCGCGTAAATTCCCCGTGGCTGCTCGACTCCGCCGGCCATCAAAAATGCGGGCCAGTACACCGCGTGGAAACGCAGAATGTCCTTTCCCATCACGTGCTGTGCCGGCCAGAACTTGTCAAATCCAACTGCTCTGTTCTGCTGTTCGTTGCCGAAACCAATTGCCGTGATGTAGTTCGACAACGCATCGAACCACACATACATCGTGTGATTCGGATCGTCGGGAACGGGAATGCCCCAGCTCACGGACTTTTTCAAACGGCTCACCGAAAGATCTTGCAGTCCTCCGGCGACAAAGCTTTTGACTTCATTCCGTCGCGCTTCCGGCCTCACAAAATCAGGGCGCTCGTAAAGCTCCAGCAATGCCTCGGCATAGTCAGAAAGACGAAAGAAGTAGCTCTCTTCCGAAACCCGATCGAGTTTCGTTTCATGAACCAGGCAGGTCGGCGGCTCGCCCGGTTCGGATGCAGCAGCGTACTCATCCTCGGTTTTGTAACTGGCGCATGCAGCACAGAACCAACCTTCGTAGTGGCCTTTGTAGAGCGCGTCATTGCCCTTCGGCGTCTTCGCCTTCGCGACCCGACGCCAAAGCTCGCTGGCGCCTTCGTAGTGAAAGGCGTTGGTCGTGCGCATGAAGATGTCATAGCCGCCATGCGCCGTGTCCAGGCCAAACGCTGCCGTCATTTTGGTGTAATAACTTACGACGTAATCCGCTTGTTCTTTCGGAGAGCGATTGTTGCGCTGCGCCGCGCGTTCGATGTTGATGCCATGTTCGTCTGTGCCGGTGAGGAAGAATGTCTCAATGCCCTGTTGTCGCTTCGAACGCGCAATCGTGTCCGCCACAAGCATCGTGTACAGATGACCGAGATGCGGCAGGCTGTTGGCGTAGTAAATGGGCGTAGTGACGTAATAAGACATTAGTAAATCGTGAAAAGTAAATCGTTTTATCCGGTTCGCCGTTGGACGTGTCGAGCTAGCCCCGTCAACATTCGGCCGATCTCATCAAGTGCTGCAGCTAACGAGCGAAAGGTTTGCTCAGGCAAATAATAAAGTCGGTACGCAATTAGCAGTTCCGTTTCAACTTCACTCGTAGAACCCTGCGAGTTTGAGGGAAAGTAAACAAACTCCTTACTCGTCTTGCGGGCCGCACCTTCGGCTATGTTCGCGGCAATCGAAACCGCGGCTCGGCGAAGTTGCGAAGTTAACCCAAACTTCTCTTCATGCGGAAATCGCTCACTAGCCTGATAAAGCGCCACGACAAAATCGATAAAGTTCTTCCAAACGTCAAGTTTTCGTGGGGTCGCATAATCGTTCTCCAGGATGTGGGATGATAAAGCCGGAATCTATTTACGATTTACGATTCACTATTTACTTCCTTCGAGCGAACTCATCGTTCGGATTGAACTTCGGCAGCGTCGGTAAGTTCGCCACGCGGCGGCCAATCTCCATCGCGAAGTCCGCTTCCTGAATCATCCCCTGAAAGTTCCAATCGTCTCGATACTCATCCGAGGGCTGGTGATAGTGCGCCTGGTTGTATTCCTGAAATTTCTTTTCACCCCACGCTTTGTCGTGGCCGATATAATCGTTGCCTTCCTTGAGACTGATCGACGGCACGCCGACCTTCGCGAACGGGAAATGATCGGAACGATAGAAGGAGCCTTGCTCTGGTCTCGGATCGGGCGAAACTCGAAGGCCACGTTCCCTCGCCACTTGATCAACCACAGCTTTCAGCGTCGAACGCTCCGCACCGAGAGGGACAAAGTCCGCCGTCGGACCGAGAATGTTCATCGAATCCAGATTGATATCCGCGGCGGTCTTGTTGAGCGGCACCAGCGGATGGTGCGCATACCAGTCAGCCCCGAGCAGGTTCTGCTCTTCCGCCGTCGGTATGAGAAAAAGAAACGACCGCTTCGGCCTTTGCGCGGCAGGAAGCTGCGAGATGACCCGCGCGATTTCCAAAACCGAGGCGACACCCGTCGCGTTGTCGAGCGCGCCGTTGTAAATCGTGTCGCCGCTCTTGTCAGGCGCGCCAACGCCGAGATGGTCCCAATGTGCAGAAAAGACCACGTATTCGTCGCGCAGCTTCGGATCGCTGCCAGGAAGAATCGCGACAACGTTCGGCGCTTCGACTCGCTTTACTTCACTATTCAGATCGATTGACGCGGTCAGGTTCATCTTCACCGGTCGAAAATCGCGCGACGCCGCCTGGCGACGAAGATCGTCCAAATTCAAACCAGCGAGCGAAAAGATACGATGCGCGGCTTCATCAGTGACCCACGATCGCACCTTTAGGAGCGGCGTGTTGTCGCTGCTGGAGCGAGCGATATCAAACCGCCACGAACCGTTGGAAGTACGGACTACGCTCCAGGGATAGCCGGCCGACTCGTTTGTGTGCAGCAGAATCGCGCCGACCGCGCCGCGTCGCGCGGCCTCTTCATATTTGTAAGTCCAGCGACCCGAGTAGGTCAGACGGCGACCACCAAATAAGTCAGGTTCCTCGGCCGTTGCCGGAGGATCATTCACCAGCATCACGAGAATCTTGCCGCGATAGTCGTCCGCCGGGCCTTTGTAGTCATTCCATCTTTGCTCGGGAGAGTCGATGCCGTAACCGACGAAAACCAGGTCCGCATTAACGTTGACGTGATCCGTTTGTGCTCCCGTAAACGCAACAAAGTCATCAGCGAAGCGGAAAGTCTCGCTGCGATTCTGACCTGCGACGCGCAGAACAGTCTTTGGATCGGCCTTCACACCAACGAGTGAAACCGGCTGCCAGAAGCTTCCCTTGGCGCCGGCGCCTTTCAGCCCCATCGCTTCAAACTGTTCGGCGATGTAAAGCGCCGCCAGTTCTCCACCACGCGCGCCCGTGCCGCGACCTTCCAGACGATCGTCGGACAGAAACTTAATGTATGCGCGCAGACGATCTTCGCTAATCTGACTCGAAGTGTTTCGTGCCGTGCGTTGCGCCACGATTACCGTCCCGATCGACAGAATCGCAAAGGCTATCGCCGCGACAGTCGTTTTTCTGACCAACTGTTTCTCACTCATGACTCGCCACTCATTATTCATCACTTCACGTGTCCCGTAATTAGAGCCATAGCCTCTGCGCGCGTGCGCGGATCTTTTCGAAATCCGCCCAGCACCGCCGACGTGACAGTTTGCGCGCCGGATTTTTTCACGCCGCGCAACGTCATACAAGTGTGTTCGGCTTCGATCACGACCATGACTCCCAGTGGCTTCAATTGATCGTAGAGCGTGTTCGCGATTTCAGAAGTAAGTCGCTCCTGAAGTTGCAGCCGGCGCGCGAACGTCTCGGCCAACCGCGCCAACTTCGATACGCCAAGAATATTTCCGTTGCGCGGAATGTAGGCGATGTGACACTTGCCCACGAACGGCGCGAGGTGATGTTCACAGAGTGACGCGATTGAGATGTCTTTGACGATCACCATCTCGTCGTGTTTGTTACCCGAGAGAGGCACGATGTGCTCGCTGGGATCCTCACGCATCCCTTGCGTCAACTCTTCATACATTTCCGCGACGCGTTGTGGCGTTTCACGCAAGCCTTCGCGATTTGGATCTTCGCCGATGCCCTCGAGAATCAGGCGAACTCCTTCCGCAATACGATCGAGATCGACGCTTTGGTGATTTGCGTTTCGCTGACGCTTTGATTTCATCGGTGTGATTCTCGCAGCCATAACACTTTCCTCAACCCAGCAACGGCAGAATCTCTCCAGCCTTTCCAGCCAATACTTCGTCACACATATCCGAGAGCGGCGTACGCTCGGGATTTACTTCAACGACAAACGCCCCTCCCGATCGCGCCACCTCAGGAATTGAAGCCGCCGGATAAACAACCGCGGAGGTGCCAATTACAAAACAAAGATCACATGACTTCGCTGCCATCTCTGCTCGTTCGAAAGCACCGGCCGGTAGCATTTCACCGAACAGAACTACGTCAGGACGCATCGGGTCGCCGCAGTCACGACAGGCCGGCACGCCCGTCTCGTGATCAGATTCGCGAAGATCTCTATGCGACTGACAAGTCACGCAGCGCGCGCGCCATACACTTCCGTGCAACTCAATCACGTTGCGCGAACCGACGGACACGTGAAGTCCGTCAACGTTCTGAGTCACCAGCGTGAATTCGTCGAAGCGGTCCTCCCAGCGCGCGATTGCGTGATGTGCCGGGTTAGGTTTCAGCGTCCGCAAGACGCCGCGCCGGTAATTGAACCATTCCCAAACCGCAGGCAGGTCGCGTTCAAGCATCGCGCCCGATGAAATCACATCGAACGGCATGCCTTTCCACGCCGCCGTTTGACCGCCACCGCGGAATGTGGGAACGCCGGATTCCGCAGATACACCCGCCCCGGTTAGTACGAGGACGCGCTGCGCACGCGCGAAGCGCGAACGCAATTCGTCTGAGATTACGGAGCGGCTGGCGACGGCTTGCATTGGAATTCGCGATGTTAACAGAGCCCAACGCGCGCTCGCAATTTCGCGAATCATGCGGGATTCAATAGAATAGCCGTTTGCTTCGACCGGCGATTTCGAAACCCATCCATACGTGACGCTTTTGCAACTCCAAAACTGTCTAAAGTCAGCCTTGCGCGACGCCGCTCGCGCGGAGTTTGGCATCGGTCTCGATCAAATCGCCAGCGAAGTTCCACCGAAAACCGAGCTCGGCGACCTGGCGTTTCCTGTCGCGTTCGAACTGGCGAAGCAAATCAAGCAGAAGACTGGCGAAAAGCAGGCGCCCCGAACCATCGCTGAGGCGCTCAAGCCTTCACTCGAGGCCGTTGAAGAAGTCGCGCGCGTCGAAGTGGCGGGCGCAGGATATCTGAATGTCTTCTTCGATCGCGCACTCCTGCTAAACGAGTTAACGACAGGCGCCGCCGCGAAGGTTACCAATCGCGCAGCCCTCAGGGGCGAACCTCCAACCGATCGCAAGTTGATGGTCGAGCACACGAGCATCAATCCAAACAAGGCCGCGCACATTGGGCACGTTCGCAATTCTGTGATTGGCGACACCTTCGTCAACATCCTGCGCGCCGCGGGCAATCGCGTCGAAGTGCAAAACTACATCGATAACACGGGTGTGCAGGTGGCTGATGTTGTCATTGGCTTTATTTACATCGAGCAGCTGACGCTGGACCATATCAAAGAACTCGATCGGTCGCTGCCTGCCGAGCGGCCATTCGATTTTTACTGCTGGGATTTGTACACGCGGGTCGGACTGTTCTATCGCGACGGGAACATCGAGGGCGAACAAAATCCGGAGAAGCTCAAGCTCCGCGCCGACGTCCTCCACGCAATCGAATCTGGAAACAATCCGACAGCGGAACTCGCTGATTACGTCGCGACGCGCAATGTCGAGTGCATCCTCGATACGATGGAGCGACTCGGCATTCGGTACGATCTGCTTGCGCGTGAATCCGAGATTTTGCACCTTCACTTTTGGGAACGCGCCTTTCAGTTGATGAAGGAACGCGGTGCGCTTCACTTTTCCAGCGAAGGCCGCACCAAAGGCTGTTGGGTAATGCCCTTCGAGTCTCACACCGGAACCGACGAACACGAATCGGACAAGATCATCGTGCGGTCGAACGGTACAGTGACCTACACCGGCAAAGACATCGCATACCAACTCTGGAAGCTGGGACAGCTCGGTCTCGATTTTAATTACAAGCCTTTTCGATCCTATTCGGACGGGCATGCGACCTGGGTGACGACGACGGATGCCAACGCGGGCACTCACCCTGAGGTTCCGCGGCCAAACTTTGGTGGTGGCGCGATTGTCTACAACGTGATCGACTCGCGGCAGTCTTACCCGCAGGAGATTGTGAAGCGCGGGGTCGCCTCGATTGTTCCTGAACTCGGACAAGAGGCGAGCGTGCACCTCTCTTACGAAATGGTCGCGCTGTCGCCTGCGGCGTGCGACGAGCTTGGGATCGATTTGACTGAGGAAGATCGCTTGCGTCCATACATCGAAATGAGTGGTCGCAAGGGTCTCGGCGTGAAAGCCGATGACTTGATCAGTCGCTTGGAGGCGGATGCGCTCGCAGAAGTGAAGACGCGTCATCCGGATTTATCCGAAGATGAGCAGCGGGAAACTGCGCACGCGATCGCGGTGGGCGCGCTCCGTTACTTTCTTTTGAAGTTCACGCGGAATTCGGTCATTGCGTTCGATTTCAAAGAGGCGCTATCGTTCGAAGGCGAAACTGGACCATACTGCCAGTACGCGGCGGTGCGGGCCAACTCGATCTTTCGGAAGCTTGCTGAGCGGGCGCCCGCGGTGGCTAAACAAGACGCGGCGGGCGGCAGCGCATACATGAGAACCTGGGCGGGCACGACTGATGATGTTAACAAGCTTCTATCAGGCGAAGTTGGTGACGACATCTGGTCGTTGTTCATGCTAGCGGCCCGGCTAGAAGAAGCGAACGCGCAGGCCGCGACGAGTGCCGAACCTGCTTTTTTGGCGAAGTATGCATTTAACCTGGCGAAGGCGTTCAACCTTTTCTATCACCGCCACCGCATTATCGCCGAAGAGAATCCGGGCAAACGTGGCTTGATGGTTTTGGTGGCCGAGTACACGCGCCGCCAATTGACGGCAGCGCTGGCGACGTTGGGAATTACTGTTCCCGACAGAATGTAAGCTCTTCTATTTACGATTTACGATTCAGGATTTACGATAGGTTGCGATGTTAATTGTCATGAAAGCCGACGCCACCGATGCGCAGGTGGCGCACGTGTGTGAGGTCATCTCTGAACTTGGTTTCAAACCGCACGCTATGCCGGGCGCGACGCGCACGGCGATTGGCATTACGGGTAACCCCGGCGCAATCGATCCCACACGGTTCGAGAATCTGCCCGGCGTGGCTGAAGCGATTCGCGTCAGCAAACCCTACAAATTGATTACGCTCGACTTACGTCCTGAGAAGACTGTCGTGCGTGTCGGTGATGCGACAATCGGCGGCGAGGAACTCGCGATCATTGCGGGGCCGTGCGCGATTGAAAGTCACGCGCAAGCCTTCGCCGTGGCCGAAGCCGTTCGCCGCAGTGGCGCGCGGTTTTTCCGGGGCGGCGCATTTAAGCCGCGCACTTCGCCTTATGCGTTTCAGGGGTTAGGCGAAGAAGGCCTCAAGATTCTCGCCGAAGTGCGCGAAGCCTACGGTTTGAAAATCGTCACTGAGGCGCTCGACGAAAACGGTTGCGACCTGGTCGAGAAATACGCCGACATGATTCAGATCGGCGCGCGCAACATGCAAAACTTCTCTCTGCTGCGACGTGCCGGCAGATCGTCCCTGCCTGTACTGCTGAAGCGCGGATTGTCGGCCACGCTCGACGAATGGCTGCTTGCCGCTGAGTACATCATGTCGGAAGGCAACTACAATGTGGTGCTCTGCGAGCGCGGCGTGCGTACGTTTGCGCAGCACACGCGAAACACCCTTGACCTCGCTTCCATTCCCGCTGTGCGGCGCATCTCTCACTTACCGGTTGTTGTTGATCCTTCACATGGCACCGGCAAGAACTATATGGTGATTCCATTGGCGTGCGCAGGCGTAGCGGTGGGCGCTGACGGATTGATCGTCGAAGTCCACGATCAGCCGGAGAAAGCATTGTCTGATGGTGCGCAGGCCCTAACGATCGAACAGTACGATCAGCTCATCCAGGAAGTGCGGCCAATCCACGAAGTCGTGACGCCGCAAACCGTGTCGTAGAATCTCAGTAGACCAGCGGAAGCACATCGGACGGCATAGCCGTATTAATTCGGACTTTTGCTTAAGTCGTCCGGCTTTCCTTGTAGAATCTGGCTCAGATTTTTCGTGAATGCCGACCGCGGCATCACGCGGTCGAAGCCTGCTGCAAGCGCCGCCTGCTGTAGTTCGGTCTGAATGTGCGAGAAGAAGCCGAGTAGTGGAATCGCCGCCAGGTTGTTATTGCTTTTGAACGCTTGGGCGAATTCCACGGCGTCACAACAATGAGCGTTTAGATCGACAATAACGAGTGCCGGAGTTTCGTCACGAGCTTTGCTTATGGCGGACTCGATCGATTTGGCGAAGTGAACGCGCACACCCACCTGTTCGCCTGTGCCCCGAATCTTCGAAGCGAAGAAGAGATCGTCAACGACTGCGAGGATGGTGTGCATGTGTTTGTACCAATCGAGTCTGGAAGACTCATTCGTGCCGCCGCTTCAGCGCGGCATCCCGCGTTAGCTTAAGCTCGCGGAAACCGTTTAAAACAGTTTCCCGTCTCTTTCTAGTCCAGACACCCCACGGGTGAATAAGAACGGCCAAACTGAACCGTATCCGCTCATTGCGCTCTTGCTTACGCGCAAGCTTCTGACAGATGATCCGCGGCGATGTCTTTCCGCCCGCCCGACGCGAATAGCAGCATCGAATTCGGAAACGAGCGCTCGCCGCTTTCCAATCCCTCCGATAAACGGAGTCTGGTGCTCGCTTCCTACAATATTCGTTACGCAGTCGGCCGCTATCTGATTCTGTCGGGGCTGTTGCGAAAAGTCGGGTACAACTTTCCCCGTCAACGCGCTGACGCAATCAACCGCAATATCGAAATCGCTGCGCGAGCCTTCACCGATAATCGGCTTTTGCCCGCGCCAGACATTTTAGCACTGCAGGAAGCTGACAAGATGACCGGACGCGCAGGTCGGGTTCATGTCGCCGCGCGACTTGCTGAAGAGATGCAGATGCGTTACGTCCATGTCGGCGCAGGTCTACCATTGGGCATCAAGCCGCAAGAGCGCGAATGGTGGCTGAATTTCGAAGAACAAGTTGCGATTGATGACGCAGGCGACATGGGTGTCGCTTTGTTAAGCCGCGTTTCTCTGGAAGACGTCGAGCGCATCGATTTGCCCTGGCATGAATGCCCCTGGCGGCCTCGCACCGCGATGAGCGCGATGGTGCAAATGCCGGGTCAGAAGCTTCGACTCTTCAATGTTCACGTCGATCCGCACGGCCCGCTGGATAATCAGCATCAGCAGACGGAAGCAGTGCTTGAACGCGCGAAGCAACACGCCGAACCGACCGTGATCATGGGTGATTTCAACACGCTGTCGAGACAGAAGGCGGAAGAGATTCGCAAGTTGATGGAATCACACGGGTACGAGACGCCGTTTCCAACTAATGTGCCGACCTGGCGGGGCGCAGGCTTTATCCGCTTTCATGCCGATTGGGTTTTTGGGCGAAGCGTTGTATTCAAACGATGGGGTGTCGCAAAACCGTTGAACGTTTCAGACCACTGGCCGATTTGGGCGGAGGTAGGACTTTAGTTTCAAGTTCAAAGTTTCAGGTTTCAAGTTCGGGTTCCGGACTTGAATTGATCCAGCGGACGCGGAATACAATGCTTCGAACAACTTGAAACTTGGAACTTGAAACTTGAAACCGATTCGGATCACCAGTCGCGACAATTCCCTGCTCCGGCGCGCGCGTGCCGTGCGTGATGGCAAGATTGACGATCTAATCTTTGTCGAAGGGCTGCGCCTGTGCGAAGAAGCGCTGACTTCAAATCTCGAGATTGAAGCGGTCGTCTATTCCGAGCAAATTGCGCGCAAAGACAGGGTAACAAAACTAATCGATCAACTTGGCGCTCGCGCAAAGTCATCGGCGTCCGTCAGTGAGAAGCTGCTTGAATCTGTTTCGTACACAAAGACGCCGCAAGGCATCTTTGTGATTGCCGCACGTCCGCCCGGTGACGTGCAGCACTTTGCGAAACAGCAACCAGCCAGGCCACTGATCGTGATACTGCACGAGACAAATAATCCGGTGAATGTGGGCGCCATCGTGCGCACCGCCGAAGCAGCGGGCGCAACTGGGGTGATAGCGACCGCGAACACCGCCGATCCTTTTTCGCCAAAGGGGCTGCGCGGCGCGATGGGCTCGGCATTTCGTTTGCCGGTGTGGAGCGGCGGGGCGCTTGTTCAGGTCCTGGAATGGTGTCGCGGGCGAAAGATTCAGATCATCTGTGGAGACGTTTCCGCCAATACTGTTTTCAGCGATGTAAATTGGCGACGAGCGAGTGCGCTGCTTGTTGGGCGAGAATCCGTCGGACTTTTGGCCAACGAACTCGCCCTGGCCGACGTTTCGGTGCGCATTCCCATGAAGGGCTCGGTCGAAAGTCTGAACGTGGCGGTTGCAAGCGGAGTCATTTTGTACGAAGCGGCGCGACAGCGCGCGCAAAATTAGTGTATTTTGTTGGCGGCAAATCTCTCTTGAACAGTTTGACCCGGTAATCGTACATAAGGACGTATGGCCGAAGAACAGGGACAAACCCCGAAAAGACGACGCGACACCATCGTTCCCGAGCGCATTATGCGTCGGGTACTGGAGGGTGTGGGCGATGTTGTGGACCGGAAACTGGGTCGCACTCCCGATTCCGAAAGCGGCATCACCACCGATCAGCTAATCCGCCGCATGAATGCGTTAATCGATGAGCGCGTCCGCAATGATAAGCGGCGCGGCCGCATCGCTCCGCACCATCTGAAACTGAAGATTGAGTGGGGCAAGCACTCAGAGACGACGCCTGAAGTAACCAGACGCTTGGCCCAGGAAATGCTCGCGGCCGCCATCGATCACATCAACGACAGCCGTTATCGCACCCTGGCGCCTGTCTCCATTGAAACCGACGTTGACATCTTCACTAAAGGAATTGCCGTCGATCCAACGTTTGGCGAATTCGAGGCGCAACTGCAGCAGGAAGATCTCGAACGCAAGACGGGAAAGGGCGAGTTGAAAGCGCGCAAAGAGGACGCCGGCGTTTCGATAAACGCACGCATTTCGGCTCCCGACGGATCGCGTGAAGTCCCTTTGACATTCGTGCCGGGCGGCCGCCGGGTGAATGTAGGACGAGCGACAGACAATGAGCTGCATTTGAATCACAGCAGCGTCTCAAAGATTCATGCGTCGCTCCGGATGGATCACCTCGGCACCTTGCTTGTAGCTGACACTGGATCGACGAACGGCACGCATATCAACGGACAACGAATCGCGTACGGCGAGGCCCACCCCATAAATGAAGGTGACCTGGTTTCTTTCGGTGACGTTGAAGTCCGCTTCCGCAAAATAGCTTCCTGAGATGCCGCTCGCACTCTTCTTCTTTCAATCAGCAACCCCGACGCCCGCACCTTCGCCGGAAAAACTGCCGGCATGGCTGACACTCGTATTCATAATCGGCGTCGCGTTTGTCGCTTTACTTCTCCTAATTTCACTCGTGCGCAGTTGGTTCAGCCGTAAAGGTGGGGCCGCTGCGGCGCTCGCGAATCTGCCTGGCGATATTCGTAAACGATTGGGCGCAACCGCGACGAACCGGGGTTTGCGCGTCTGGCGCTGGTTGTTTGTGCTGGTGGCGATTGGGATGTTCGGCTTTCATGTCTACTGGGCCAGGTATGCCGCCGAGCGAAATCAAACGTTCAAGGACATGAGCTATAAGGACCTGCGCAATCGGCGTCTGTCTGAATCGACCTTACGCGGATGGATTTACGATCGAAAAGGACGGCCGTTGGCCTATTACAAGAAGCAGTCGGACGGCGAGATCCAACGTGAGTACCCGATGGATTCTGCCTTCGCACACCTCTTTGGTTCCGATCGCGGCGAGCCGGGTTTGGAGCGAGCGCTATTCGGAACGGAGGCAGGCGCGGTCCCGGAAGTTTGGCAAATCATCCGTGGCGAAACTGTCGAGCAGAAACTTAACAAGGACTATACGCTGACGATCGACAAGGACCTCCAGCAGGCGGTCGTTGACCAACTGAAAGGCAATCACGGCGCAGTCGTGATCTTTAATCCCCAAACCGGTGAGGTATTGGCGATGTACAGCAATCCGTCCTACAGCCTCGATCAGGTGCAGGACGAAGCGACGTGGATCAAACTCGATAAGGATCGCAAGGAAAGGCCAATGCTAAATCGGGCGCTCAATGAATACTACGTGCCCGGGTCGACCTTCAAAACCGTGATGATGTACACGGCGTTTCGCAACGGGATGCAGGACATCCGCTACAACACGGCCGGAATGTTTTCGCCGGGCGGCTGCAACAAGACGATTACGGATGACAACGGTTCATGTGAAGCGTGCGGTAATATCGGAATCGATCAGGCCTACCAACATTCGAGCAATATCTATTTTTCGTATCTCGCGACTCAGCTCGGCGGCGAAAAGATTCAAGCCACCGCGAAACTGCTCGGGCTGGGCGCTTACGACAGTGTGAGCGGTGAAGGCCAAGGCCGTCGTGAACCGGAGATTTGGAACGCCAGCAGCAAAACGATTAGAGATGCCATCGCGCCAACTGAATCCTGGTTGAAGGCCGGCAAGCATTCGGGCCGCTGTGAACTGATGTACGAAGGCTACGGCCAGGGCCTAGCGTCACAGATGACCCCCTTCCAGATGGCGCTAATAATTTCCGCGGCAGCGAATCTTCAAGGCCAATTGATGAAGCCGAAGATTGAACTCAATCGTGCAAACGAGATGTTCAGTCAGGTGCTGACACCGCAACAGGCGAGCACGGTTCGCGGCATCATGAATATGGTCACCGAAGGCGGCACGGGAACAAGCGCAATGGCCCCCGTGAAAGCCGCCGGCATTCGCAGCGGCGGCAAGACGGGGACTGCCCAAAAGCAGATTCCGGTAATTGATCCAAAAACCAACGAGCCCCAACGCAAGTTGGTTACCGAACGCGACTTCAAAGGCAACGTCATCGGGCAACATTACGAGACAGTTTTTTACGACAAGCTGCGCAGCGACGCGTGGTATTTGAGTTTTGCGCCGCTCGAAAAGCCGGTGATATCGATGGCCGTCCTCTTGGAAGGCCCGGGACCGGGAATCAGTTTCTACGGGGGCAAGAACGCGGCGCCGATCGCCGCTCAATTGATTTTGAAAGCGAAGTCGCTCGGATATTTTGGCGGAAATACGAGCACGACTCCGCAGCCGCAACAACCGAGGTCGCGGACGCCGCGTCCAAGGCCGAGTCCGTGAGTTTCAGTTTAGAGCGCGGACTTGTCCGCGCCGGGCAAGTGCCGGTCTAAACGTTAGTTGTTATTGCCACATGAAGAATCGTCTTTCTTCACATCTCTTCGTTTTCCTTGTACTCGTGGGAGTGGAAGTCGTCGGCTATGTCGCGATCCATCGCGCTGGCTTGATTCGTGGGTACGAGACTTCGTGGATTGGCGGCGTCCGCGACCTTCTGATGTTCCTGCCGATTACGGTTATCGCATTTTGGCTATCACGCGCGAAACGCTTCAAAGGAAGCTGGGTGCTTTACACGACGGCGATTCTGCTCTTCGCCATTGGGTTGCTGGTGCAATACCGGCTGTACAGCGATCCCGAGTACAACGCCCGCAACAAAGCGACCGCGCGACAAGAGAAGACACAGACGCTGCGGCTGCGTTACATCAACGAGAACTACGACACAAATAAGCGTGCGATCATGGGCTTGCCGCCAACGCCGCCCACGAACGAAGAAATACCGGCGAAGGAAGCCAGCTATTCGATTGCCAACGCCCTCACCTCTGGTTATACATGGGTGCCCATTTTTTCATTGATCGCGTTCGCGATCGCGTTTTCATTTTGTGCCAGTGACCGCTTCCTCTCATGGATCCAACGGAACAGTTTCATCATCGTCCTGGTCACGTTGATTCCACTGGCGGTTGCCATCGTCACATCAAGTGCCGGCAAAGCGCTCGGCAATACGACGCCCTGGGAGCCCGCCAAAGTTCCCTTCCTGCTCGGCTTCGCGGGAATTTTGACGGCCCGATACAAAGACCTGGCGCGAACGTATTGGGGGATTCCGCGCGCACGCGACATCATCCCACTGATTGTGATGGCGATGATTCCCTTCATCCCGTTCTTCGCGCTGAAAGATTTTGGCCAGATGCTGATCTTCAGTGGCGCCTACGCAACGCTTTATCTCGTTGCGGTGCGCCGTTGGCCGCAGTTGCTGGTCTTTGTCGGTTCTGTCCTTCTCGTGATCTCAATCCTCGTGATTGGCGCGCTGCCGCGCGATATCCAGGAAAAGTTCCCGATGCTACCGACGATTGCGCGGCCGATTCAACGCGCGCTGCCTTCACGTATTCAGCAACGATTTCACTTGTGGCTCGATGGTTTCGACCCGCCGTCGCCAGAAGTTTCATGGTGGAAGAAAGAATACGACGAAGCGCTCGCCGAGAATCCGCGGATGAAGGAACTAGCCGAGGAAAACGAAGCACAAAAGAAAAGCGTCAACACTGACATCTGGTTCGACAAGCTTGCGTTCCAACCCGCACAAGCGACCTTTGGAATCTCTTCCGGCAAGACGACGGGCCGCGGTCTTGGTCTTGGTTTTCCCGAAGTGATCCCGATTGCCGATTCCGACTACGTTTATGCGGCGATCGCTGAGGAGTTAGGGTTGCTGGGTGGCGCACTCGTTATCCTGGCCGTCATCGTTTTCGTCATTGCAGGTATTCGCACTTCAATCGAAGCGCGTGATATGTTTACGAAGCTATGCGCGGCCGGCCTGACGGCCTTTATCGGCATCCAGGCGCTGGTAAATATCGGCGGAATTCTGCGGGCGCTGCCCATGACCGGAATCACCCTGCCGTTCGTAAGCCACGGTGGTTTTAGCCTTATCACAAGCTTTGCCATGCTGGGTATGCTGATGGCCTTTTCACATCGAAATGCGGTGGACGCGCGGGCGATGGCCAGCGTGAAACATGAGCCCGAGAGTTCGATTAAGCTGGAGGCCGTACAGTGAGCGCGCCCACACCTGCGAACAATTTGAAGGTCGGTTCGGTTTCTGATCGTGGGCTCAACGATAAGCGTCCGCTGAACGAAGACTCGTTCCTTTGCGATCACGAGCGCGGCATTTTCGCGGTCGCCGACGGCGTCGGCGGTGCAGAAGCCGGCGAAGTCGCATCACAAACAGCCGTCGATGTCCTCGACGAAGCCTTCCGTCATCGCCTGCACGACGGCGAAGACATCGAGGACCTGATGGAGTTGGCGATTCAGCGCGCAAACTCGTCCATCCATCAAATGGCCGCTGAGCATCCGCGGTTCGCGATGATGGCCACGACGGTCGTTGCCCTGCATCTGGAAGGATTGAGAGCGACCTTCGGTCATGTTGGTGACTCGCGGCTCTATCGGCTGACGCCGCAAGGGCAACTCCTACGCGAAACCCAGGACCATTCGATCGTTGAAGAAGAAGTTCGCGCCGGTCGAATGACTCCCGAGCAGGCGGCCAATCATCCGAGCAAAAATGTGATTAGTCGGGCGCTCGGCGCTGAGAGCTCGGTCGAAGTGGACATGAAAACGATCGAGATCGAAGACGGCACGTCATTCCTTCTCTGCACCGATGGCATTACGCGACATATTTCAGACAGCGAATTACGCGATCTGCTCGTGAGCGGCCGACCGGTCGATCAAGTTTGCGCCGATATGAAGCAGCGCTGTTACGAGCGCGGCGCTGAAGACAACTTGACCGCGGTTATCGTGCAGGTCGGCACGCCGAATTTCGCGGCGCTCGCCGATGCGGAACGCACCGTCGATGCTTATGCTCCTGCATTGGCGAGGACAGCGCCCGATAATCGCATTGAGCCGCAGACAGTGCTCACGCCACCTTCACGCATCGCATTTCCCGGCCCTGTGACTGAACCCATACAGGTCGCAAACGCAGCCGCACCAGAGACGACATCAACCGGCGGCCGTGCCGTGCGGCGCTTCTTCGGTTTCATTTTCATTCTTGCTTTGGTGGCCGCGGCGTTTTATGCAGGACTGCGCTACCGGGAAATTCGCCAGGCGATCTCCGGCACAGTCGCAACTCCGCAGCCTACGCCGACGCCCGACGCACGCGCATCATTCGAAACGAAGCGCGCGGCCGTCGATGCCGATCCGCACAAGTGGCTCGCTGATAACGTCACTACGGGATCGAAACCGCTCGATTCCAAGGATCCGGAGTTTCTTTATCTTTACGGCCGGGCACTGATGCTCACCGGCGCGCACAAAGACGCGGGCGACGCCTTCAATCTTGCGATTACGAACTTGCGCACTGAACAGAAGGGCAATTTACCCCTTAACGCCGAAATCAAGTTGGCTCAAGCGGCCGCCGCACTGAAGCAAAACCCAACGACCTCTCCGCCCGCCTCCGCTCACGCGCAGCAACAAGCGGCTGCCATCCTCGACGAACTCCTCGGAACGAAAGGCCAGGCCGCGCCCCAGAGATAGCGGACGATGCATGTCAGATCTGAAGCTTCTACAGTGCCGGCTGGATGGACGTTACGATATTGAAGAATGTCTCGGTCGCGGAAGTTACGCGGAGATTTATGTCGCGCGCGATCGCGGCGCTACGGACGAGAAGTTTCGCCGCGTTGTCATCAAGGCGCTCAACGTTTTGCTGCAGGGCTATCAGGATCCTGAACTGGAACGCACGCTGATCCAGAATTTTCAAAACGAAGCGATTGCTCTCGATCGCGTTCGCCATCCCAACATTATCAGTCGTCTTGGTCACGGAACGGCGCTCGATCTAAACGGGACCGCTTTTCACTATATCGTGCTCGAATACCTTAGCGGTGGTGATCTCGCAGCGCTGGCGCGACATGAACCGCTCGGATTTGAGCGCTCACTCACTTACCTGCAGCAAGTTTGCTCGGGTCTCGCCCACGCACACGAGTCGGGAGTGATTCACCGCGATATTAAACCGCAGAATCTTCTGCTGACCGCGGATCATGAAACCGTCAAAATCGCCGATTTTGGCGTGGCTAAGATTGAAGCGGCCGAAGGTGTCATCACGCGGGTCGGCACAAATATCTACGCGGCGCCCGAACACAATCCGCTCTTGCAAACGTCGCAACTCGGTACGGCGTCACTATCAAGTGAACGACTCACGCCAGCGGCTGACATCTATTCACTTGCCAAGACCGCGTACACGCTGATTTGCGGGACGTCGCCACGGCGGTTTGCACATGAGCCGATTACCGAATTGCCTGCTCATGTGGCCGATTGCGCTTGGTCCGATGCCGTTCTGCATGTGCTTGAACAAGCGACCCAGACGCGCCCCGACCAGCGTTATCAGACGGTTCAGGAATTTTGGGACGAGATAAATGACGCTGCGGTACCGGAACCGGAAGAACTGCACGTGTCGGAAACCCCCGTTTCAGTTACCTCGGATCTGACGGCACCGCTTTCCGTAGCGACGATCGCCGCGCCGCCAAAGCCTCGATTTGAGACTTCGAAAGAACTTCGGCAGGAACAGTTCGCGAACGGCGCACGTCCCCGCATCGTGGTGCCGATTGCGAATCAAACCGCCGCGAATGGGGCGGCGGCGATTGCGGCCAACCATCCGGCAGGCCGCGTTACGGTTGCCGTTCCGGGTTCGGATAAGCGCGTTACGCCCGGTGGCACACAGGGGAAATCGAGCCGGCTGCGCCCGCTTATCGTCTCGCTTGTGTTGATTCTTGCCTTTGCCGGAATGCTTTTGGCGACACGAAATTACATACGCAATCGCTGGGCACGCCAGACGACTGAGCAAAACACCCTGGTCGGGCGTGAGGGCCTGACCACAACTGATCTAAACTTGCGCGCCGGTCCCAGCTCAGCCACGGATCGCGTCGGTTTGGCAGAGTCAGGTTCGCGGGTTAAAGTGCTGACGCTCGGCGCGAACGTAAATTGGTGTGAGATTCAGGTCGTACAGCACGCGCGGCCAAAGTCCGACCCGACCTCGCAGGATCGTGGTTGGGTCAACAAGCAGTTTCTGAAATTTGATTAGCTGTAGATCGTAAAACCTTGGTAAATAGTAAATCGTAAATTGTAAATAGACATCCTAAACGCCAAATCTATTTACTATTCACGATTTACTATTTACCGTCTTTCGTCTATTTACCATTTACGATTTACTATTCACTAAAGAATGAGCCTAATCGAATCAATTAGACGCTGGATTGACGGCGAACAAACTGATGACATCCTTGAAGAGGTCGATGAGCAGGCGCAGCCGCGCCGCGCCTCGGAAGAGTTTCTCGTAAAGATCGCGCGCGAAGTGGAAGCCGTCATGCAGCGCGAAATGTTCACGCCGCCGGGCGGACCGACATACATTCCGCGTGAGTACATCGTCTATCTAAGCAACGACGACGACCGCGATTGGCAGGGCGACAAACGCCGCGGGCTGGAACAGGGTCTGTTTCATGTTTTGTCGGAACGCGCGCGCGAACTCGCCGGGTCAGTACAACTGCAAACAAAGTCCTTTGCGATCGAGTTGCGCGTCGATGGCACGCTGAACAAAAACGAGTTTCGCGTCCAGCCCGTCTGGGACGAAACCGAAGCGGGCCACACGATGGTTACGGTCCGTCCCGTAACCTCCGCGGGAACAACGACCGCAAGCGGCGATAGTCCGGCGCCCCCGCAAGCTGAAATCTCGCTGGACACTCAAGGCGCTGACGGCGGGGACATTACCGTTGTGCGGCCACGAGTCGTTGAACTGTACTCGATCGAATTGTGGCGCGAAGGGGTGAGACAAACGGTCGTACCCATAACCAAAGCCGAGATTACCATTGGTCGCGGATCAAAATCCGTGACCGTCGATTTGCCCTTGAGAGGCGACCCCGAAATCAGTCGCGTTCACGCCACGTTAGAGTTGGACGATCAGGGCCGCTTCTGGCTGACTCCCAAAGGCCGCAATCCCACACTCGTCTCCGGTCGCGAAATTCCGCGCGAGCAGCGCACGGTGGTCCAGCCCGACGAGAAGATCGCAATTTGTAGTTTTACGTTGCGGATCCAGCCGAAGTAAAGTTTTCAGCGCCGTTAGGCGCTAAATGTTTATAGAAACCGCCACTCATTTTCACGATCGCTCCTTTAGGAGCGGAACATCAAATAACGTATTGCGCTCCTAACGGAGCGCATAATATTTCACACACAGATTCTATAAACATCTCGCTCCTGCCGGAGCGTAGCATTTCTTGTACCTACTGCGCACTGATCACCGCTCACTGCTCACCATTTCAAAGCTCACCCGCTCACCTTCACTGCTCACCGCCCGGCGACCACAGGCAATATCACAGCACTCTCTTTGCCCGGCGAGTGATACACACGCTGCGTGGCCTTCTGAAAATCCTCCGGCTTGGCCCAGAAAATGCTCGACACAAATTTCTGCGGATTGCGATCGTAAAGCGGGAACCAGCTTGACTGAATCTGGACCATGATCCGATGGCCCGGCAGGAATACATGATTCATTGGGGGCAGCGCCCACTTATAAAGCAACGGCTCGTTCGCCGTGATTGGCTTTGGATTCTCAAAACTTTCTCGATAACGCCCGCGAAAAATGTCCATTGAAACGGCAAGTTGATATCCGCCTAATTTTGGATCGGGCGCCGTTTCATCCGGATAGACATCGATCACCTTC
>Ga0157378_10000190_pt1 | contig 59133 bp, 42 predicted proteins | sample M65metaG_FD_115309 | JGI IMG/M metagenome (GOLD analysis project Ga0157378, IMG submission 115309) | Miscanthus rhizosphere microbial communities from Kellogg Biological Station, Michigan, USA - M6-5 metaG | ecosystem: Host-associated > Plants > Roots > Rhizosphere > Soil | place: USA: Michigan... | reverse complement strand
CTCCGCCACCGCGCTGCGCGAAAGCTTGCGTACCCGTCTGCCCGACTACATGGTGCCGGCGGCCATCGTGCGACTCGATGCGCTGCCGCTGACCGCGAACGGCAAGGTCGACCAGCGTGCGCTACCGCTGCCGGAAATGGAAAGCGCGGCAGCGTATACCGCTCCGCGGACGACGACCGAACTCCAGCTCGCCGCGATCTGGTGCGCGGTGTTGCGGCGCGAGCGCGTCGGTGTGCACGACAACTTCTTCGATCTCGGCGGCCACTCCTTGCTGGCCATGCAGATCATCACGCGCGTGCAGCAGCAATTCGGCATTGCCTTGCCCGTGTTGCGCCTGTTCGAAACACCGACCATCCATGCGCTGGCCGAATACATCGACGTCGCGCAGCACGTGCTCGCCGAACCTGCCGCTGCAGGCGCCGTGCACGAAGCCGAGCGTGAGGAGGTGGAACTGTGAGCGTGCTGTCCCTGCTGGCGCTGTTGCGGGCAAGCGATATCAAGCTGCACCTCGACGACGGCAAATTGAAGGTCAACGCGCCGAAAGGCGCGCTCAATGCCGAACTGTTGGCGCGTATCAAGGCCGACAAGGCGCAACTCATCGATGCGCTGCACGAGATGCGCGGCGCACAAGACATCAAGCCCGTGCCGCGCGACGGCCGGCGCCTGCCGCTGTCGTACGCGCAGCAAAGGCTGTGGTTCCTGGATCAGCTGCAGGGCGCCGGCGCGACCTACAACATGCCCGTGGCATTGCGTTTTCGCGGCGTGCTCGACGTGGACAACTTGCGGCGCAGTTTTCACCTGTTGCTGCGCAGGCAGGAAATCCTGCGCGCCCGTTTCGCCGTCAGCGACGGCGAACCCGACATGCTCATCGGCGCCAGTTGTGATTTGCCGTTGCCGCTGGTCGCATCGGACGAAGCGGAACTCGAGCAGCGGCTACGCCGCCATGCGCTGATGCTGTTCGATCTGCAAAGCGGGCCGCTGCTGGACGCGCAACTGTTGCGTCTGGACGAGCACGATCACGTGCTGCTGTTCAACATTCATCACATCATTGCCGACGGCTGGTCGCTCGGCGTCTTGCTGCAGGACTGGATCGGCATCTACGCCGCCCTGCAACGGGGCGTCGAGCCGCCCGCGGCGCTGCCCGTGCAGTACGCGGACTACGCGCACTGGCAGCGCGATGCGGCGCAAACTGCACGCGTCGCCAAGCATCTGGAGTACTGGAAGCAGCAACTCGCGCACGCGCCGGAGCTGCTCGATCTGCCGCTCGATCGGCCACGCCCGCCGGTGCAGCGTTTCGACGGCGGCAGCGTCGAGGCATGTATCGATGCCGCATTGACGGAGCGACTGCGTCAATTCGGTGCGCACACCGGCGCTACGTCGTTCATGATGTTGATTGCGACGTTCGCCGCGTTGTTGGCCCGCTACAGCGGGCAAACCGATATTCTGGTCGGCACGCCGCACGTCAATCGCGACCGGCCCGAGCTGGAAGGCTTGGTCGGGCTGTTTCTGGATACGTTGGTGTTGCGCGCCGACCTGTCGGGAACGCCGAGCTTCCGCACACTGGTCGATCGCATGCGCAAGACGGCGCTCGACGCCTACGCGCATGCCGATGTGCCGTTCGAGCGCGTGGTCGATGCTTTGCCGCTGCAGCGGGACCTGAGCCGCAATCCGCTGTTCCAGGTGTTCTTCAACATGCTCAACCTGCCGCATATCGACGGCCAGGTGGCGGGCTTGCAGGTCGAGGAACTGGCCACGCCCGACGCCGAAGCGAAGTTCGATCTGACGCTGTACGCGCGCGAATCGGCCGACGGGTTGCGTCTGCGCCTCGTATACAATGCGAACTTGTTCGAGTGCGAGCGGATGCACGAATTGCTGCGCCAGTTCGCGCAGCTGTTGGAGCGTGCCGTTGCTGCGCCGGACCTGCCGCTCGGCGAGCACGATCTTGTCACAGCGGCGGCGCGGAACATACTGCCGGACCCTACCCTGCCGCTCGACGATACCTGGCGCGGATCGGTGCCCGAGGTGTTCGCTGCGCATGTCGCGCGTGCCCCGGACGCGCCGGCGCTGGCGTCGCACGATGGGCATTGGAGCTATCGCGAGCTCGACCAGCACAGCGATCGCATTGCGCTGTATCTGCAGGCGCATGGCATCGGCCTCGGCGATGTCGTGGCGATCTGTGCCGCGCGCTGCAAGACGCTGCCGGCTGCCGTGCTCGGCACGATGAAGAGCGGCGCCACCCTGATGTTGCTCGATCCGGCCTACCCGCCCGAGCAGTTGAACACGCGCTTGCGCGTCGTTCCCGCGCAGGCATGGTTGCAGATCGCGTCTGCAACCGACGATGGACTGGAGCACCTGCGCGCGGCGTGTCGCGTTTGCCTGGATCTGAGCGCTGGCACGGACACACCCGCGTTGCTGGCGCTCGCCGATCGCCCCTGCAAACCGACGCGCGTCGGCGCCGAAGACATCGCGCTGATCACGTTCACCTCGGGTTCCACCGGCATCCCGAAAGCGGTCGAAGGAAGGCACGGACCGCTGACGCACTACCTGCCTTGGGTGCTCGCCGAGTTCGGCTTCGACTCGCACGATCGCTGGACGCTGTTGTCGGGGCTCGCGCACGATCCCTTGCAACGCGACATCTTCACGCCGCTTTGCACCGGTGGCTGCCTGTGCATCCCGCATCCGCAGCAGATTCTCGACGGCAAGCTGGCCGCTTGGTTCGAGGCCGAACGGATCACGATGACGAACCTGACGCCGGCGATGGCACAGGTTCTGAGCGAGGCGCCCGCCGAGATGCGGCTGATGCGCCTGCGGCGCGCGATCCTGGTCGGCGATGTACTGACGCGCCGCGACGTGCGACGCCTGCAGAAGTTGGCTCCCGCGCTGCGCATCGCCAGCTTCTACGGTTCGACCGAGACGCAGCGCGCGGTCGCCTATCACGACACCGCCAGCGCCGCGCATTCCGCGCGCGAAGTGATCCCGCTCGGACGCGGCATCCGTGACGTACAGCTGGTGGTGATCAATGCAGCCGGTCGCCAGGCCGGCATCGGCGAACACGGCGAAGTCTATCTGCGCAGTCCGCAACTGGCGCGCGGCTATCGCGGCGACGCCGAGCAGACCGCGCTGCGCTTTTTGCGCAATCCGTTCACCGACGACGCACGCGATCGCATGTATCGGACCGGCGATCTCGGCCGCTATCTGCCTGACGGCGCGGTCGAGTTCCGCGGCCGCGCCGACACGCAGGTGAAACTGCGCGGTTTTCGCATCGAGCTGGGTGAGATCGAATCCCTGCTCGGCCGGCACCCCGGCGTGCGCGAGGCGATCGTCGCGCTGCACGGGCAGGATGCGGACAAGCGCTTGATCGCCTACGTCACCTGCGCAACGCAGCGACCGAGTGCGGCGCAACTGCGCGAACACCTGCGCGCGCAACTGCCCGAATACATGCTGCCGTCGGCGTTCGTGTTCCTGGATCGGCTGCCGCTCACGCCGAACGGCAAGGTCGACCGCCGCGCATTGCCGGCGCCGGCTTTGGAACACGGCACGACGCATGTTCCAGCACAGACTCCGACTGAACAGCGCCTCGGCGCAATCTGGGCGGATTTGCTCAAGCTGGAGCGCATCGGGCGGCACGACAACTTCTTCGAGCTCGGCGGACATTCGCTGCTGACGATCCGCTTGCTGACGCGGGTGCGTGAGGCGTTCGATGTCGAGCTCGCGGTACGCGTCGTGTTCGAGTCGCCGACGCTGGCGGAGATGGCGCTCGCTGTACAGCGCGCACATGTCGCGACCTGGAGCCCGTTGGTGCGCATGCACACCGGAACGGCGGACCGTGCACCGCTGTTTCTCGTGCACGCATTGGGTGGCGGCGTGCAACCGTACGCGGACTTGGTGCGCGCACTCGGCAGCGAGCTGACGGTGTATGGCCTGCAGGCGCGCGGACTGGAAGGCACCCACGCGCCATTGGCGCGCATCGAAGACATGGCGGCGTGCTATCTGGAAGCGATGCAGACGGTGCAGCCGCAAGGACCATACACCTTGATCGGCTATTCGCTCGGCGGTCCGATCGCGCTGGAAATCGCCATCCAACTCCAGGCACGCGGCGAACGCGTGGATTTTCTCGGTCTGCTCGACAGCAGACCGCCGGACGGCAGCTGGCAAGCACCGGCGAGCCGCGCGCAATTGCTCGCCGACGTGTGGGGCGAGCAACTCGGCTTCGTCGCGCGCGATCTGGCGTCGCTGGACGACGACGCCCAAGCGCGGTTCGTGCTTGAACGCGCGATCGCCGCCGGGAAGGTTCCGGCAGGGTTCGGTCTGCTCGAAGCGCAACGTCAGATTCGCGTTATCGAAGCGGCCGTGCAGGCGATCGTTGTTTATCGATCGACTGCCTATGCTGGACCGGCGGTAGTTTTTCGAGCGCTGGCGTCGAAGTCGGTCGCGGATGGCGCAGGTTGGCGGCGCTGCATCGCCGCACCACTGCAGATCATCGATGTGCCCGGCGATCACGCCAGCGTCTTGCTGCCACCGCACGTGCAGACGTTGGCGGCGCGCGTGTGCGCGGCGTTGGATCGACGCGCGGGCGCCTGCAGCGCCGGACCGCTCGGCGCCAGCGACCTTGCCGGGCAGTGCGCGTAGCGCCTTGAACCGAAGAACCGAGTATCGAACGCGAGAATCAAGCGGAACAGGTATACGAATGGATAGTTGCAAGACATTGCTGGCGGTTCTTGCGCGCGAGTGCTCGTCGGCGCCGCGCGCGAAAATTTGTTCGTTCGCGCGAACGGCAAGATCGCGAGCTCACCTGTGCCCGGTCATGGAGCCCAGCGCACGATGAAGCGCATCGCATCCCCGTGGTTCACCGTGCCCGTCGCGCGGCGCAATCCGCGACTGCGCTTGTTTTGTTTTCCATATGCCGGTGGTGGCGCCTCGGTATTTCGCGATTGGCCGAGGCTGCTTCCGGACGAAATCGAGCTGGTTGCTGTGCAATTACCGGGGCGCGAAAGCCGCTTCGGCGAACCCGCTGTAAGGCACCTGCCGGAATTGATCGGTGCTCTCGTCGAAGCGACTGCAACCTGCGACGACGTGCCGTTCGCGAGTTTTGGCCACAGCCTGGGCACCCTGCTCAGCTGCGAGTGGGCACTGCAGCTGCAGCGGCGCGGATCTCGCACGCCGCTTTACATGATCGTTTCGGGCCGCGGTACGCCGCATCAGGCGCGCGCCGATGCGCAGACGCATCGTCTGCCCGAGGAGGAATTCATCCAGATGCTGCGTGCCATGCACGGCACGCCCGAGGAGATTCTGCGCGACCGCGAAACAATGCGTGCCCTGCTGCCGGCGCTGCGCGCCGACTTCGCAATCGCGGCCGATATGCCGATCTCGCCGCCGCGCCCCTTGCCTTGTGGCTTGTCGGTCTACGGCGGGTTGGCCGATGCGGATGTGCCGCGCGATCACCTGCAGGAGTGGCAGCGATATTCGGCGCAGCCCATTCGGGTGCGAATGTTCCCGGGCGGCCACTTCTTTCTGCACAGCGCGCAGCAGGCGCTGTTGGAAGCGGTCGTGCGCGATCTGTACGCGGCGCTGCGCGCCAGCAGCGACACGCCATCGTTCGTGGAACACACGTCGTGACCAAGGCTTTCGGGAAATGTTTTTTTAGCGCGGTAAAACTGTTGGTAACTGTAGTCAACCCACTCACTGAAACTTCTTGAGGACTCCATGAAACACGATAAACAGCTTCTTCTTTGCTCCCTGATTCTCGCCAGCGGCGCCGTTCAAGCAGCCGACGGCGGCTCTTTTTACGAAGGCATCGGCGTCGGCACGGCGAGTTACGACCTGCACCTCACGGAAGCCGACCGGCTGCTGCCTTTCAAGGGACCTGATGGCCATTCCATTTCCCAGGATCAGTACACCTTCGACACCAACGATCAGGTGCTGCAACTGTTCGCCGGTTACCGCTTCAATCGGTACGTCGCCGTCGAATTGAGCCTGGCGGATCTTGGTGCGGTCGACCGCGACGGCACGTTCAACGTCACGAACGGCGGACCGCTGAACGGAACGCTGATTTCGCACACCAGCATCGAGACTCGCGGCATCGGCGCCGCGGTGCTGGGAATCTGGCCGATCACCCCCGCTATCGACGTGTACGGCCGCGCCGGTTTGTTCAACTGGTCGATCCGCGCACCGTTCACGGTCGTGTCGAATGGCAACCCGTTCCTCACGGGCAAGTCGACCGACCATGGCACCGATCCCTTTATCGGCGTCGGCGCCGCTTACAAGTGGGATATCTTCAGCGTGCGCGTGGAATACCAGCGCTACAAGTTCAGCCGTCCGTTCAACGTCACCAACGACGCCAACGCAAACGTGCTCACCGCATCGTTGCTGTACAACTTCTGATCGCATCGGGTTCGGCGCGCCGCATCTGCCGCGCGCCGCAATCCAGCATCCCGCCATCGACCATGCGGTCGTTCTAGAACGCCTCCGCCTCAAGCTCCATCAACGGCGCCGCGCCGGCTCGCACCTGACTCAGCAACGCCGCGGTCTCCGGATACAATTTGGCGAAATAAAAACGCGCGGTGGTCAGCTTGGCCTTGTAGAACGGATCGCCGCTGTCGACCTTCCTCATCGCCACGCCGGCGGCGTGACACCACGAGAACGAATACACGAGGTGTCCGATCACGCGCAGGTACGGCACCGCCGCCGCCGCGGCTTCGTCGGGATTCCTCATCGCCTTGGCGCCGATTTCCGCGGTTACCTTCTGGACCTGTATCAGCAGCGCTCCGAGCGGATCGGTGAATTCCTTCATCGCCGCATTGCCGGCGTGCCCTTCGATCAGTTCCTGGATCACCTTACCGAACTTCATCAGCTTCGCGCCGCCATCGCCGAGCACTTTGCGCCCGAGCAGATCGAGTGCCTGCACGGTGTTCGTTCCCTCGTAGATCATGTTGATGCGCGCGTCGCGCACATATTGTTCCATGCCGGATTCGGCGATGTAGCCGTGGCCGCCGAAGACCTGCATCGCCAGCGTCGTCGACTCGTAGCCGTTGTCGGTGATGAAGCCTTTGATCACCGGCGTCAGCAGTGCGACCAGGTCGGCGTTGTCGGCGCGCACCTTCTCGCTCGGGTGCTTGTGCTCACGATCGATCGCGAGTCCTGCCCAATACGTGAATGCACGCGCGGCTTCGACATACGCCTTCTGTGTGAGCAGCATGCGCCGCACGTCCGGATGGAAAATGATCGGATCGGCGGCTTTGTCCGGCGCTTTCGGCCCAGTCACTGATCGACCCTGCAAGCGTTCCTTCGCGTACGCGAGTGAATTCTGATACGCCACTTCGGCCAGGCCCAGCGATTGCATTCCCACGCCGAGGCGTGCGCTGTTCATCATCACGAACATCGCATTGAGGCCGCGATTCGGTTCGCCGACCATCCAGCCGCGCGCCGCATCGAGATTGATCACGCAGGTCGCATTGCCGTGGATACCCATCTTGTGCTCGATCGACGCGCACAACACGCCATTGCGTTCACCGGGCTTGCCGTCCGCAGCCGGAACGAACTTCGGCACGACGAACAGCGAAATGCCCTTCGTTCCGGCCGGCGCATCCGGCAATCGGGCGAGCACGAGGTGAATGATGTTTTGCGACATGTCATGTTCGCCGGAAGAAATGAAGATCTTCGTTCCGGTGATGACGTAGCTGCCGTCGGCGTTCGGCACGGCGCGCGTCTTGAGCAAGCCGAGATCCGTTCCGGCTTGCGCTTCGGTCAGACACATCGTGCCGGTCCATTCGCCCGACACGAGCTTCGGCAGATAGAGCGATTTGAGTTCCGGCGTGCCGAAGGCCTTCAGCGCGTTGTAGGCGCCGTGGGTCAGTCCGGGATACATGGTCCACGCCTGGTTCGCGGAATTCATCATTTCGCGAAACGCGCTGTCGACGACGTGCGGCAGGCCCTGGCCCCCAAATTCCACGTCAGCGCCGAGCGACGCCCAGCCGCTGTCGACGAATTGCCGATAGGCATCTTTGAAGCCCTTCGGCGTCGTGACGCTGCCGTCCGCTGCGCGCTGGCAGCCTTCGCGATCGCCGCTGGCGTTCAGCGGGAATATCACGTCGGCGCAAAAGCGCCCGCCCTCCTCCAGCACCGCATCGATCGTCGCGCGATCGATATCGGCATGCTGCGGCAGCTTGCGCAAACTCGTCTCGACGTCGAGCAGTTCATGCAACACGAACTTCATGTCGCGCAACGGTGGCGTATATCGAGGCATCCGGATCCCCTTTGGGGTGCTGGTCAGCCACGGACAATACTGGAAGTGCCGGAAAATGTACGCATCGTCGGCAACGGCCGTTGTTCATCGATCTTTCTGAAGATGTTGGCGCAACTATCTGTTTTTGCGCTGTTTTCGCCCACCTGAACGCAGAGTCACGCGCGCTCGCTGAGAGTCCCGCCACCCCTTGTATCGCGCGCTCGGCGTACCGACATAAATAAGATGAACCGCTTTGCCGCGCTTGTGCTCGCCACAACGTTTTTGTTTGCCTCGGTTGGCGCTGACGCGCGCAGCGTATGGCGCTGTGTGCGCGATGGAACCGTAAGCCTGTCGACGGCGGCCGAGCCGGGGTCGCAGTGCACGGAAAAGATCCTCGACGACAACGCCGCTGCGCTGCCGAACCTGTGGGGTTCGCTCGGCGTGTTCCAGGGCACGCTGTATCAGCGCGAACAGGACGGCCATGTCGTGTACGGCACACGCAATTTGCCGGGCTCGATCCGCTTGCAGCAATTCACCGTGGCCACGCCGCCGTCGTCACCGGCGCATACCGGACTGGGCATCGTCGGCAAGCCGCAGATCGCGGTCTATCGCAATGAATTCGCCGCGGCGGCAAAGAAAACCGGCGTCGAGGAATCCCTGCTGCGCGCAATCGCGCATGCGGAAAGCGATTTTGCCGCCAACGCGGTGTCGAGCAAGGGTGCCAAGGGCGTGATGCAACTGATGCCGGAAGTGATCGGCGACTACGGTGTCGCGGATCCGTTCTCGGCAAAGCAGTCGATCTACGCCGGCGCGAAATATCTCAAGGCGCTCGAAGCGCGCTACGCGGGCGATCAGATGCTCGCTGCCGCGGCGTACAACGCCGGGCCTGGTGCGGTCGAGCAGTATGGCGGCGTGCCGCCGTACGCGGAGACGCAGCAATACGTGCACAAGGTCGGCACCTTGTACACACGCTATCGCCTGGCGTTGGGCTTGGCGCCGCGCTCGATCGAGCTATCGCCGGCACAGTGAAACGCCGCGCGGGGCGCGTCGCGTTCACTCATCCATTGATCATTCCAGCGTGACGTTGCCGTCGCGATCGACCGTGCAGGTCAGCGGGCCATCCGGACTGTCGAGGCTGACTTCGAGTCTGCCCTCGCCGATCCAGCGCACGTCGTTCGCGTGCACGTCGGACGGACCGTACGACTGGCCCGACACCGCGCGATCGATGCATGCCACGCGCGCACGTTCGCGGCGCTGTTCGATGCGGGCGTACCGCCGGCCGTCGCGATGTTCGTCGCGACGCTCATCGCGGCGATCGTCGCCGCGGTCTTCAGCGTCGTTGTCGCGCGCTGCATCGTTGTCGTTGTCGCGTGCTGAATATTCCTGCTGGCGTTCATCGGCATAGCGGTCGCGGTCGTCGCGATCGTAGCGACTGGCCTCGCCGCGACTCTGCGGCGGCGTCACCTCGAACACCGCGCGACAGCCGCCCGATACCCAGATGCTGTCGTCGCCGTTGCCCCAGGTGCGTCCTTCGATGCAAGGGCTGCTGCTCAGCTGCTGCGCCATGCGCACGGAACTGCCCGGCTGCACGGTACCGCAGGCCTCCGCATTGTTGTGGTGCGATTCGCAAGTAATCTGTTCGGCCATTGCCGCCGATGCGCTGCCGGCGATAGCCAACATGAGCGCGGTGCGTAGAACTGACATGGTTGCCTCCTGGTTCGTTGCTGATCGCAATCACCGCCACTGTGCATCCGCACCCGGCAATGCGCACTGAATGGGCTCGCTTGCGGATGCACGCATTCAGGCGGCGTTGCCGTGTGAAATGCATTGCTCCCGCAGCGCCGCCATGCTTGATGCGCGCGTGTTTGCGGAGCCGAGCGCCAGCGGACGGCGGTTTCGCCGGCGAGGCCGATGGCATGTACCTTGCCACGACCTCGCGAGGACCTGTGCGTCGCACGGGTGTATCGACATGGAGATCTTGCATGGCAAGGAAGCTGCGCACGGCGATCGGCGACGCCCTCACCCCGGTTGCACGAGCCTGGATTCGCTACGCCCCGCTGTCGATCGGCAAGCCTTGGCTGTGGCAGACGTTCCATTGGCGGCCGCACGCATTCGAATGCCGCACGCGCTTTGGCGGGCTGATGACCGGCAATACCGAGGACCTGATCCAGCGCCATTTGTATTTCTTCGGCAACTGGGAGCCGAACATCAGCGCGTGGATCGCCTCGCGCCTGCAACCCGGCGACTGCTTCGTCGACATCGGCGCCAACATCGGCCATTACAGCTTGCTCGCATCGAACCTCGTCGGTGACGAAGGCCGCGTCGTCGCGATCGAAGCGGCGCAATGGATCCACGCGCTCCTGGACAAGCATGTAAGTCTGAATCGCCGGCGCAACATCCGCACGGTCCAGGTCGCTGCCGCGGCACAGTCCGGCACGCTGCGCCTGTATCCGGGCAAGGCCGGCAACATCGGCAAGACGACCACGGTCGGCCACGGCGGCGATTCGGTCGAGGTCAAGGCGTTGCCCTTGTCCGAGATCCTGCACGAGGACGAACTGGCGCGCATGCGCATCATCAAGATCGACGTCGAGGGTGCGGAGCTGCAAGTCGTGCGCGGCATGGCGCAACTGCTCGAGCGCACGCGCAACGATCTGGAGATCGTGATGGAAGTGACGCCGGAACCCGACGCGGCGGGCGTGACCGCGCACGAGGAAATCTTCGACACGATGCGCCGCCACGGCTTTGCGCCGTACCTGTTCGACAACGACTATGGCGTCGACACCTATCTGCGCAACGGTAACGCCGCGCCCGTGCGTTTGACCGACGACCGTCTTACACGACAGGCGGATGTGCTGTTTTCGCGGGCGCACTACTAGCCAGCGCCCTGCCCGCGTGCGGTTTGAGCAGGCTGCGCAGCATGCCGCGCACCGCGGTTTGTTCCGGTAACAGCATGAATGCGCGCGCGTAGGCGGCGAACGCCGCGCGCCGGCGCGCCGCATCCATCAATTCGTCGCCCAGGTTGCAATGCGCCGCGGCCAGCGCGCGCCGGCGCAGCGCTTGTCCGCGCAGCGTCGCGCTGAACTTGTCGACGAGCATGATGCGCGCCTTGAGCATGCGGCTGAAGTTGCCGCTCATGTTGCCGCCATGCAGGCGATAGCGCGCGTGCAGGTCGTTGATGAACACGACCTGCGCGACGTCGGCCATGCGCAGCCACAGGTCGCGGTCTTCGCAGCCCAGGCGGTTGAACTGCGGATCGAAGTTTCCCACGCGCTCGATCGCCGCGCGGCGGAACACCGCGGTCGGGCAGCACACGTGTTCGTGGCGCAGATACAAGGCGAGGAACGGATCGTCGCCGATGCGGCCCCACAGACGATCATTGCGCCCGAGCGAGGCACCGTCGACGTCGATGCGCTCGATGTCGGCATGCACCAGCGCGACCTCCGGCCGGCACTCGAGCACCGCGACGCAATCGCTCAAGTGGTGCGGCAGCCAGATGTCGTCGGCATCGAGCAGCGCGAAATACTCTCCCTGTGCGGCGGCGAGCGCCGTGTTGCGCGCGTGACACAAGCCTTGGTTCGCCTGATGGATCACGCGCACCTGCGGATGGCTCGCGGCGTAGGCATCGGCAATCGCGGCGCTGGCATCGGTCGAACCATCGTCGACGACGATGATTTCGAGTTCGGGCCAGGTCTGCGCCAGCGCACTGTCAAGCGCCTGCGCGAGGAAACGCTCGCCGTTGTAGATCGGGACGATCGCGCTGACCAGGGGCATCTGCATCGTCTCAACCCACCGCACGCAGCGGCGCCTCCCGTGGCGGTTCGTCGACGGCAGGTTGCACGGCCGCGTACGCGGCGGCAGCATGCGCGGCGTCGAGCGCACGACGCAGTTCATGCGCCAATTCGGGCTGCTCGATCAGATTGTCGTGCGATCCCGGCAGCTCGATTACCTGGATACCACCGAGCGCGACCGAATCCCAGCCGAGCGTATGCGATGCCGGCGTCAACTCGCATTTCTGCGCAGCGCGGAACAGCGTGATCGGTCCGTAGTATGGACGCGGCCGGTAGACGCAGTCCGCGCGCAGATGCACGCGTTCGATCTCGCGATAACGCACGTCGTGCGGCAACGCGGTGCCGCGCCAGCGATGCCAGGCCGATTGCAGCGCATCACGCCCGCGCCCGACGCGCTGCGAGATGGCGGTACTGAAGAGTGTGCGGCGGCTCGACGCATCAAGTTGGCGCGCGCGCGCCAACCGATCTCGCCAGCGTTGAAGGGTGCGCGCGAGCGCACGCTTGCTGTTGGGGTCGAATGAGTCCGGTCCGAACGTATCGAACAAGCCGAGAAACGCGACCTTCTCATTCCCTGCCACCAGCATTTGCGCAAGCTCGAACGCGATCAAGCCGCCCATCGAGCCGCCACACAAATAGTAGGGTCCGCGCGGAAAGCGCGCGCGGATCTCGCGCAGATAGCGCGTTGCCATTGCTTCGATCGTCTGCAGCGGCGGCGTGATGCCGTCCAGCCCGACCGCCTGCAGGCCGTAAACCGGCTGGTCGGCGCCGACCGCGCGCGCCAGCGGAATGTAATTGAGCACGTTGCCGCCGACCGCGTGGATGCAGAACAGCGGCGGATGGCTGCCGCCTTCCTGGATCGCGACCAGCGGCGACCACGCATCTTCGGCCGCCGCGCGCGGCAGCGCCGGGTTGCGCGCGCCGGCTTCGCGGAACACGCGCGACTGCTCGCGCAGCGTCGGCGCGGTCAGCAGCGTGGCCAGCGGCAGGTTGACGCCGGTCAACGCCAGCGCGCGCTGGAACAGCTCCACGCCGAGCAGCGAATCGCCGCCGAGGTCGAAGAAATTCGCATCCAGCCCGATCTCGCTCACGCCGAGCAGCTCGCGCCAGATACCGAGCAGCGCACGCGTCAGCGGATCCTGCGCGTCCTCGTCGCCCTGCGCTCGCGCTTCGGCCTGGCCGAGCGATTTCGGCAGCGGCAAGGCCGTGCGATCGATCTTGCCGTGCTCGTTGCGCGGCAATACGTCCAGCAGCTCGATGTGCTGCGGCAACATGTGCGGCGGCAGCTTCTGGCGCAAGCGGCCGCGCAGCGTCTGCACGAAGTCGGCCGCGGCCGCCGCGGTGACGACGTGCGGCGCCACCACATACAGCACCAGCCGGCGATCCTCGGCCGACAGCGCATGCACGCTCGCCACTGCCGCCTGGACGCCGGACTCGCTCATGGCCGCGGCCTCGATCTCGGCGGGCTCGATGCGGAATCCGCGCAGCTTGAACTGGACGTCCAGACGTCCGTGGAAAAACAATTCGCCGTCGCGCCAGGATGCGATGTCGCCCGTGCGGTACATGCGCTCGGCGCCGCCGAAGAATGGATCCGGACGAAAGCGCTCGGCACTGAGCTGCGGCCGATTGAGATAGCCGTCGGCCACGCCCGCGCCGGCGATCCACAGCTCGCCGCGCGCACCCGGCGGAACCGGCTGAAGCTGCGCGTCGAGCAGGTAGATGCGCGTGTTCGCGATCGGCGTGCCGATCGGCACGCTGCCCGTGCCGTGCGCGACGCGCGCCAGCGTCGACCAGATCGTGGTTTCGGTCGGGCCGTACAGGTTCCACAACTCGCGGCAATGCAGCAATACCGCCTCGGCGAGTTCGCGCGGCAGCTCCTCGCCGCCGATCAGCAGCTTCAGGCGCGGCAACTGCGCCGCGCGGTTGCGTCCGGCGAGCACGCGCAGCCAGGACGGCGTCGTCTGCAGCATCGTGGCGCCGTTGCGCCGCATCAGTTCGATCAGCGCCTCCGGATCGCGCTGCTGCGCTTCGGTCGCGATCACGATGCGCGCACCGACCAGCAGCGGCAGCAGCAATTCGAGCGCGGCAATGTCGAACGACAACGTGGTCACCGCGCACAGCACGTCGCCGGCTTCGATGCCCGGTCGTTCGCGCAGGCTGAGCAGGCAGTTGCGCAGGTTGCGATGCAGGACGCGCACGCCTTTCGGTGCGCCGCTGGAACCGGAGGTATACAGCACGTAGGCTGCCGCATCGCCCGGGACGTCGGGCAGCTCGACATCGCCTTGCTCTGCGCGATCCAGATCGTCCAGCTCGAGCACGCGGCGTCCCGCTGCAAGCGCGGCTGGTGCGCGCGAACGCACCAAAAGGTGCGTCACGGCCGCATCGTCGGCAATCGCGCGCAGGCGCTGCTCCGGATGGCTCGGGTCGAGCGGCAGATACGCCGCGCCGGATGCCATCACGCCGAGCACGGCGACCAGCATCTCGCAGCCGCGCGGCAGCATCAGTCCGACCAGCGTACCCTGGCCCGCGCCTTGTTCGCGCAGCGCATGCGCCAGCGCGGTGGATTGGCGCAGCAGATCGCCGTAGCTGAGCGCACGGTCCTCGGACGTCACGGCGATGCGCTCCGGCGTGCGCGCCGCCTGCTGCCGGATCAATTCGACGACGCTGCCGATCTCGCCGAAGCCACGCTGCGTCGCGTTGCATTCATGCGTCAACGCATGCAGTTGCGCCGCTTCCATGATCGGCATCGTGCCGACGTTTGCGCCGCCGTCCGCGAGCGCGCTTTGCAGCAGCGTCTCCAGATGGCCGATCCAGCGCCGGATCGTGGCGGCGTCGAACAGCGCGGTGCGATAGTGCACATCCAGCGTGAGCATGTCGTCGAGCTCGTTGAAGTTGAAGAACAGGTCGCGCACCAGCGCCGCCTTGGCGAAATCGCGCACGCAGTAACGTAGCCCGCCGAACTCGAGCGCGGGCATACGCGGATTGAGATTGAAGATGATGTCGGTCAGTGCGGTGCACTGCGCACGCTGGCGTGGCCCGAGCGAGGCCAGGATCGTGTGCAAGGTGATGTCCTGGTTGTCGGCTGCGTCGACCAGTCCCGCGTGGCAACTGCGTACCAGCTCGACGAAGCTCTGCTGCGGCGGCACCGCGACACGCAGCGGCAGCGTGTTGACCCCGTCGCCGATCAGATGCCGCGCGCCACGCCGTGCCTGCCCCGCGAACGGGATGCCGATCGCGAAGTCGTGCTGCCCGGACAGTCGTGCCAGCAGCATGCCGAACGCGGCCAGCAACACGCTGTAGGGCGTCACCGCATGCGCATGGGCGAATTGACGCAGCGCGCGCGTCAGCTCGATCGGCAGTTCATGGAACACGGTATCGGCAGCCAGATCGGCCGGCGCCGTGCGTGGCCGATCCAGCGGCAACGTCAGTGCCTCGGGCAGTTGCCGATACTGCTGCTGCCAGAATTCGAGTTGTGCGCGCGCTTCGTCGCTGTCGCGGCGGCGTTGCGCATCGCGCGCGAAATCGCGGAACGACGGTGCCGGCGGCCAAACCGGACTGCGCCCGCCGCGCAGCGAGGCGTAGCCGTCGGCAACTTCGCGCAGGAACACCGCCGCCGACCAGCCGTCGAACACCAGGTGATGCGCGACCACGAACAAGGCATGCCGGTCCGCGCCGAGCCGGATCAGGTCGATGCGCGCCAGCGGCGCGCGCGTCAGGTCGAATGGCCGGCGCACTGCGGCCGCGCAATGCTCATGCAGCCGTTCGTTCGCGTCGGCGCCGGAGAAATCCAGTGTTTGCGGCGCGAGCACGCGCGCGGCGGCAAACGCCAGCGCGCTGCCATCGGCGGCGAACGACAGCGCGAACGCGTCGTGCCGCGCGCACACCTGCATGATGCTGCTGCTGAGCATGGCGTAGTCGAGCTCGCCATGCAGCAGCAACAACTGCGATTCGTTGAATGCTACGTTCGCGGCGTCGGAGAACTGGCACGCGATCCACTTTTCCATCTGCGCCGGAGTCGGCGCGACCGGCGCCTGCGCATCGCTCCCCACCTCCAGCGCTGCCGGCGTCGCGGAAACTTCCGCGCGAGGCGCCGGCAGCGCCTGCGTATGCGGGGTGGATGCGGGCGACAGGATTCCGGCGCGCAGCAATTCGAGCGTGGTGTCCTCGATCGCCGCGGCAATCTGCGCCACGTCGGCTGCGCTGTGCGCCAGCGACAGGAAGCAGTTGAACTGGCCGTACACGTGCAGACCACGCGCGCGGAGTGCGTAGTAGAACAAGTCGGCCAGCGCCTGGTCGGCGTCGATGCGCAAGCGCCACAGCGAGCTGAAGCCCACGGCCACGAGCGGCGCGGTGTGCAGCGCGAAGAATGCGTTGAGTCGTTGCAGCAACGCCGCGGTGCGCGCGTTGAGCTCGCGTTGCAGCCCTGCCCCGCCGCGCTCGAGTTGCTCGAGTGTCGCCTGCGCCGCCGCCAGCGCCAGCGGGTGGCGCACGAACGTGCCGGCAAAATACGTCACGCCGGCTTCCGGTCGGCTGGCATCGCCGAATTGCCAGCTGCCGCCGTCAAGCGCATCCATCCAGCGCGCGCTGCCGCCGATCGCCGCGAGCGGCAGCCCGCCGCCGATGATCTTGCCGTAGCAGGCGATATCGGCGCGCACGCCGAAGTGCTCCTGCGCACCGCCCGGGCCGACCCGGAAGCCGGTGATGACTTCGTCGAAGATCAGTGCGCAATCGTGCGCGTCGCAGATCTCGCGCAGCGCCTGCACGAACTCGCGCGGCTGCAGCGTCGGGTTGCGCGCCTGGATCGGCTCGAGCATCACCGCCGCCAGTTCGTGTGCGCGCGTGCGGATGATGTCCAGCGCCGCCGCGCTGCCGTAGTCGAGCACGAGCACGTTTTCCACGGCGTTGGCGAGGATGCCGGGTGCGGCCGCGATCGAGCGCAGTTGCGGCGTGCCGCGCACGATGACTTCGTCGAAAATGCCGTGGTACGAATCGCGGAAGATCACGATCGTCTTGCGTCCGCTCACCGTGCGCGCGATGCGCATCGCACCCATCACGGCTTCGGAGCCGGTGTTGCAGAACGCGATGCGCTGCATGCCGGTCAGGCGCGTCAGCCGCTGCGCCACATCGCCGGCCAGCGGATGCTGCGGACCGATCTCGAGGCCTTGTTCGATCTGCGCCGCCAGCGCGGCCTTGATGAATGGCGGCTGGTAGCCGAAGAAATTCGCGCCGAACGCATTCAACAAGTCGATGTACTCGTTGCCGTCGACGTCCCACAGCCGCGATCCGAGCGAGCGATCGACCACGATCGGATAGACCAACTCCTTCCATGCCGGATTGAACCCGGTGACCACGCGCGGATCGGCCATGCCGGCGCGGTGCTGTTCGCTGTACTGTTTTGAACCGGCCGTGCGCGCGTTGTAGCGCGCCACGAACGCATCGACCCACTCGCGCTGCGCTGCGCCGAGTTGCGAAGCCGACTGCAGCACGATGCGCGCGCCGGCGCCGAATGGTTGCGACGGCGCTGCATCCAGATTCTGTTCACCGAGCTGCGCTGGCGACTCGGTTGCGGTCGCACGCGGCGCAGCGCTCGATTCGCGTTCGATATGCGCGGCCAGCGCGGCAATGTTGTCGAGCCCTTCGCTGAGCTGGCGCAACTTGAGCTTGACGGCGTGGCGGCGCTCGATCTCCAGCGCCAGCTGCGTCAGCGCCAGCGAGTCGAGTCCCAGATCGAGCAGACGCGTGCGGTCCTGCGCGGCCGTCACCGTCGCGCCGGATAGCGCGCCGACCAGCTCGCGCAATCCGGCGGCGACGGCATTTGCGCCTTCGGCTCCGGCAACGGCCGACTCAGCGACGGCCGCTTGCGCGACAGCGGACGGCACGACATCGGGTTCCTCTCCGCGGGCCGCGTCGGCCTGGCTCGATGTGGTCGTATCGATCCAGTGACGCGGCCCGCGGAAAGGATAGCCCGGCAACGGCAGCCGGCGCCGCTCGGCGCCGACGCAGTAGCGGTCCCAGTCGAGTGCGACGCCGCTGCACCACAGCTGCGCCACGGCGCGTGCGATGTGCAGGTCGTCGCTGCATCGGTCGGCGGCGGGCGGCAGCGACGCGACCACGCGCGTACGCCATTCGCCGCGCCGGCGCAGCAAACCGCTCAGCGCCTGGCCCGGGCCGCATTCGAGCGCGATCGTCGCCGGGTCCTGCAACGCCTGCGCTGCCGCGTCGGCAAAGCGCACCGGCGCGCGGATCTGGCGGCACCAGTACTCTGGCGATGTCGCTTCGGCCGGCTCGATCGGCCTGCCGCTGGTGCAGGAGTAGAACGGGATCGTCGGCGTACGCAGCTCGATGTCGTCGAACGCGCGGCGGAAGATCGGCAGCGCCGAGTCCATCAGCGCCGAGTGGAACGCGTGGCTGACGCGCAGCCGCGTGTTGGCGATCTGCGCGGTTTCGAGTTGACGCGCAAATTCGTCGATGTCGCCGTCGCTGCCGCCGACCACGATCGAATCGGCCGCGTTCACCGCCGCGATCTCCACGCCGTGCGGCAAGCGTTGCGCCAGGTCCGATTCGCCCGCGCGCACGGCGAGCATCGCGCCGCGCGCCTGCGCATCCATCGCCGCGCCGCGCGCCACGATCAGGCGCATCGCGTGCTCGAGCGAAAACACGCCGGCCAGGCATGCGGCCACGTATTCGCCGATGCTGTGGCCGATCATCGCGTCGGGCCGCACGCCCCACGACTGCCACAGCATCGCCAACGCATACTCGATCGCGAACAGCGCGGGCTGCGCGTAACGCGTCTGTGCCAGTTGCAGGTTCGACGCGTCGAGCGCGCCGGCGTCGGGCAGGATCAACGCGCGCAGATCGCGGCCGAGCAACGGCGACGCGATCGCGCAGCAGCGATCGAACGCGTCGGCGAACACGGCTTCGGTCTCGATCAGGTCACGCGCCATGTTGGCGTGCTGCGAGCCTTGGCCGGGAAACAGCATCACAATCCGCGGCTGTTCGAGCGCACGCCGTGCCGGCAGTTCGAGCAGACATTCCTGCGCTTCGGCCGGCGAACGCGCCACCACCGCGCCGCGCACCGGCAACTCGCGCCGGCCACGGGCCAGCGTCCAGGCGACGTCGGCGAGATCCGCGCTGTCGCACTGCCGCAACGCGCTACGCAGTTCGTGCGCGCGCAGTTGCAGGCCTTGCTCGTCGCGCGCCGACAACGGCAATACCGCGACCGCACGCGGCGGCGCGGCGGGTGCGGCGCGCGGCGGCGCCTCTTCCAGGATCACGTGCGCATTGGTGCCGCCGACACCGAACGAGCTCACCCCGGCGCGGCGCGGCGCGTCCGCATTCCAGTCGACCGCGCGCGCGGCGACCTTGAACGGCGTCGCGGCGAAATCGATTTCCGGGTTGGCGTGTTCGAAATGCAGCGTCGGCGGGATCGTGCGGTGATGCAGCGCCAGCGTCGCCTTGATCAGCCCGGCGATGCCGGAGCCGGCGACGAGATGTCCGATGTTGCCCTTGACCGAGCCGAGCCAACAGAACTGGTTCGACTCGGTGTCGGCATGAAACGCGCGCGTGAGCGCTTCGACTTCGATCGGGTCGCCCAACGCGGTGCCGGTGCCGTGCGCTTCGACGTAGCCGATCGTATCGGCGCCGACACCGGCGGTATCCAGCGCGCGGCGGATCGCGGCGGCCTGCCCGCGCGCGCTCGGCGCGGTGAAGCTCGCCTTGTCCGCGCCGTCGTTGTTGACGCCGACGCCGCGAATCACCGCCCAGATCGTGTCGCGCTGCGCGAGCGCATCACTCAGGCGCTTGAGCACCACCACACCGCCGCCGGAGGAGAACACGGTGCCGCTGGCGTCGGCCGCAAACGGCCGGCAATGGCCGTCGCTCGATTCCATGCCGCCGTCGACCGGCACGTAGCCGGATTCCTGCGGCACCACTACGTTGATGCCGCCGGCCAGCGCCACGTCGCACTGCCAGCTCATCAGCGCGTACCACGCCTGCGTCACCGCGACCAGCGAAGTGGAACACGCCGTGTGGATGCTGAGCGCCGGACCGTCCAATCCGATGCGGTGCGCGACGCGCGTGGCGACGTAGTCCTTCTCGTTCGCCAGCATCGTGGCAAATTCGCCGCTCGCCGCAATCAGGTCCGGGCGGGCGTCGATCAGTTTGCGATAGCCGTTGTTGGACACGCCGGCATAGACACCGATGCTGCCCGCATAGCGCTGCGTATCGATGCCGGCGTGTTCGAGCGCGTTCCAGCACAACTCCAGCAGCAGGCGTTGCTGCGGATCCATCAATTGCGCTTCGCGCGGGCCGATGCCGAAGAACGCGGCGTCGAAGCGATCGGCACCGGCGATCACGCCGCGCGCCGGCACATAGCGCGGATGCGCGCGCTGCTGCGGCGGCACCAGCGGCGACAGTTCACCGGGTTCGAAACGCGTGATGCTCTCGCGTCCGGCGACCAGATTGCGCCAGAATGCGTCGATATCCTCCGCGCCCGGGAAGCGGCCGGCCATGCCGACGATTGCGATGGCGTCGTGCGTCGTGGTCATTGCGCGAGCCGCGGTGGTGAGAATTGCGCGAACGCCGCGTGCTGGCGCTGCGCGCGCTCGCGTGGCTGCAAGGCGTCGGAACGCGCTGTCTCATGGCCTTCGAGCAAGGCCGCCTGCGCGGCGACCGTCGGATTCTCATAGGCCTGTGCCACGCTCATCACACGGCCGTGGTGGCGCAGTTCGGTCAGCGCATGTACGACCGTGAGCGAACGTGCGCCGGCATCGAACAGATTGCTCGACGGCTGCAGCGGCGCGCCATCGAGCAGTTGCTGCCACAGCCGGAGCAGTTGCGCCTGCAGCGGCGCGCGCTCGTCCCACTGCAACGGCGCCGCGTCTTGCTGCCGCGCCAGCGCGCGGCGATCGACCTTGCCACTGGCGGTCGTCGGCAGGGCAGCGTGCAGCACGAACGAGCGTGGACGCAGCGGCGGCGGCAGTGCCTGCTCGCAGTGCTGCGCGAGTTGCGCCGGCAACGTGTCGTCGCCGGCGTCGTCGTGCGGCACCACGTGCGCGACCAGATGCACGCCGTCATGTCCGCCGTCGGCTACGACCACCGCGTGCGCGACGCGCGCATGGCTTTCCAGAACGCTTTCGATCTCGCCCGGCTCGACGCGTACGCCCGCGATCTTGATCTGGTCGTCGAGCCGGCCGAGATATTCGAATTCGCCTTCGCGGTTGCGCCGCACGCGGTCGCCGGTGCGATACCAGCGCTGACCCTGCGATTCGACGAAGCGCTGTGCGGTGAGCTCCGGTTGGCCGACGTAGCCTTCGGCCAGACAAGCGCCGCCGAGCAGCAATTCGCCGCCACCCGCCGCCTGCGACTGCGCCTGGAGCCGCGTGCGCACGTGCGGCAGCGCGGTTCCGATCGGCGGCAGTTCCGGCCAGGCGGCGGGGTCGCCCGTCAGTTCGTACGTGGTCACCACGTGCGTCTCGGTCGGTCCGTAGTGATTGTGCAGTACGCAATCGGGCAGCGCGGAGAACAACGCGCGCAGCGCGGGCGTGACGCGTAGCGCCTCGCCCGCGGTAATCACATCGCGCAACGTGTTCGGGATTGCGTCGGGTCGGTCGAGCGCCGCATCTGCCAGCGCGTTGAGTGCAACGAACGGCAGAAACAGTCGCTCGACGCGTTCTTGCCCGAGCAGCTCCAGCAGTGCCCACGGATCGCGTCGCTGCGCTTCGTCCGGCACGATCAGCGTGCCGCCGCTGCCCAGCGTGGAAAGAATTTCCTGGAACGACACGTCGAACGTGAGCGGCGCGAACTGCAGCGTGCGCGCCGCACGCCCGAGACGCGCATGGCGCGCGTGCCAGTCCATCAGTGCCGCAACGCTGGCGCTGCCCATCGCAACGCCTTTCGGGCGGCCGCTCGAGCCTGAGGTGAACAGCACATAGGCCAGACGTCCGGACGGCTTTACGTCTGCACGGGAAAGCGGTGCAATGATGCCGCTGTCGACCCAGTTGCCGTCCCATTCGAGGCCGGCATGCAGCGCGTGGTCGGCTACCAGCAGGGCTGGTTGTGCATCCTGCAGCATCGCGTCGATGCGCGCCGCTGCCTGCGTGGCGTCGAACGGCAGGTACGCCGCGCCGCTGGCCAGCGTGGCCAACAGCAGCGCGTAAGTGTCGGCCGTGCGATTCGCGGCGAACGCGACGACGCTGTCGGGCACGATGCCGGCCGCATCGAGCACGCTCATCTTGCGCTGCATCGCATCGAGCAGATCCAAGTAGGACACATCGCCCGCATGCGTGCGCACGGCGATCGCGTCCGGTGTCGCGGCGGCGCGCGCCAGGAACGGCGTCAGCAGCGCATTGCGCGCGGAATGTTGCAGCGGAAGATTGGCGCTCATCGATCGCCCCACGTGCGCCGCCGGTTCACGCCTAGCGCGTCGCCGAGCGCGAGCAGCGGACTGACCGCGCGCAGGTACGCGCGCAGGGCGAGCGCCTTGGCATGCTGGCCGGCGCGCTGTCGCTGCGCGACTACATCTTCGATGAAGTCGGGCCAGTTGTCCGGGCCAAGCTGGTCGAACGCGACCGAGATGGTAAACGTGAGGCTGCGCGCGGTGTGCCACCAGCCGCACGGCAGGAACAGCGTCTCGCCGGCGTGAATCACCACCGACTGCGCGCGCGCCTCGCGCAGCAGCGGATAACGGTCGTGGTCCGGGTTGTGGTGCGCGCGGATCGTCGATTGCCACGGCAGGTCCGGGTCGACGTACAGCAGATGCTCCTGGCCCGGCGCATACAGCACGAACTCCTTGTCGCCGTGCAGCTGCGTGATCCATGCATGCAGATGCAACACATCGTAATGCAGATACGGAAACTTACCGCCCGGTCCCCCGAAGAAGATCTCCAGGTTGTTGACGCCGTCGAACAGGCGTTGCGGTATCAGTGCATTGCCCTGCCGATCGGGCAAGCTGTATTCGAAGCGCGGCGAGACTTCGGCGAGCAATCCGCGCAGGTCGCGCGCAATCTCGAACTTGCACGGGTACGGCGCCGGCCGCTCGATGCTGGATTGTTCCAGCCGGTCGATCAGCTCGCGCAAGGCGCAGGTCTGGCCGAGCACGCGTACCGGCTGCTCGCCGTAGTGGCGGCGGAAATATTCCGGCGTGCCGCGCCCGTATAGCGGCCACGCCGCGGCGGCATCGGCGAGGATCACCGGCCGCCGCGGCAACAGGTACTGCTCGCGGAATTCCGCCAGGCTCAGACCCGCGCGCCGCTCGATCAGCAGTGAGGAAGAAGCCGCGGCGTCCGCGCGATCGAACTGCGCGAGTGCCTGGGCGACGCTGAGCGGCACGGTGGCGGACATCAGCTGACACTCCAATCGGTGCGGCGATTCGCACCGACCCATTCGGCCACGCGCAGCAGTGCGCCGAGCGTGCGCAGGTACGCGCCGAGCAGCATGGCCTTCACCGGCTTGCCTTCACGGCGCTGCTCGGCCACTACGTCGGCGACGAACGCGGGCCAGTTCGTTGCTTCGAGCTGGTCGAACGCGACGGTGATGTTGAGGCCGAGGCAGCGCGCCGTGTGCCACGTGCCCGACGGCACGAACAGCGCGTCGCCGGCGCGCAGCACGATGTGGTGCGCGCGCGCCTGGCGCAACAGCGGATAGCGCTCGTGATCGTGCGGATCCTGGATCGCCGACAGCCACGGCAAGCCGGGAATCACGTACAGCAGTTCCTCCTGGCCATGCTCGTACAGCGTGATCTCCTTTTCGCCGTGCACCTGCGTGATCCATGCATGCAGATGCAGCATGTCGCAATGCACGCGCGGAAACGCGCCGCCGGGTCCGCCGAAGAAGATCTCCATGTGATTGACCAGATGGAACACGCTCTGCGGCATCAGCCGATGCAGGTGTCGGGTCGGCAGGCTGCAGGGGAAGCGGGGCGTCAGGTACGGCAGCAGTTCCGCGCACTGTTCCAGCGTGCAAGGGTAAGGGCCCGGCTGTTCGACGCTCGACGCCAGTTGCAGGTCGAGCACGTCGGCGAGCCGATAGCGATGCGCGCGCACTTTCGCCTGCAATTCGCCGAATTCGCGCCGGCAGAATTCGTGCGTGAAGTGCTGCAGCGCCGGCCAATGGCGCAACGCGTCGGTCAGCACCACCGGGCGGCGCGGACGCACGTGCTGCTCGAGGAACTCGCGCGGCGACAGGCCGCTGCGACGCTCAATCCACGGCGTGGCGACGCGATCCGGTGTTTCGCCTACGTCGCCTACATCGATCAGCAGTTCCGCGCCCATTTCGCCCCCTTCTGCACCGCACGCATGTCTGGCCTCGCGCTCAACGCGCACCGCGTCCGAACAGCACCACCTCCACCGTCTGGATGAAGATCAGCGCATCGAAACGGAAGTTGTGGTTCTTCACGTAGAACAGATCGAATGTGAGCTTCTCGGCCGCGTCCTCGGCGCTGGAGCCGTACGGATAGCGCAGCTGCGCCCAGCCGGTCAGGCCCGGTTTTACACAATGCCGCAAATTGTAATAGGGGATATTTTTCGCCAGTTCGGCGACGAACTCGGGGCGCTCGGGGCGCGGACCGATCAGACTCATCGCGCCGTTGAGCACGTTCCACAGCTGCGGCAGCTCGTCCAGGCGCAGCTTGCGGATCACGCGGCCGACGCGCGTCACGCGCGGATCGTCGGTGCTGGCCCAGCGCGCCACGCCGCCGGCTTCCGCGTCGGTGCGCATGCTGCGGAACTTGTACAGGCGGAACACGCGGCCCTGCTGGCCGACGCGGTCCTGCGCATACAGGATCGGCTGGCCGCGGCCGGATTCGAGCCGGATCGCGAGCGCGGTGAGCAGCATCAGCGGCCAGCTCACGAAAAGCAGCAGCAGCGCGCTGACCACGTCGAACAACCGCTTCGTCGCGCGCCGCAGCGGCGAGGCGTGGAAGCCGTCGGAGAACACCAGCCACGAAGGCGGCGCGGTGAGCTTGACGCGTCCGGATTCGCGCTCCAGGAAGCGCACCAGGTCGGTCACTTCGATGCCGCGCTGCTTGCACTCGAGCAGTTCGGTCATCGGCAGCGTGCCGCGGCGGTCGTCGGGCACCACCACGACTTCGTCGATCTGGCGTTCGGCGGCCCATTCATGCAGCTTCGCGTCCGCCAGGCCGAGCAAGCGCTCGCCAGGAATCCTCACCGCTTCGCCGGGCACCGGAATGAAGCCGACCACGGTGAAGGTCTGCCAGTCGGAACGGCGCCGCATCCACTCGGACACGAACGAAGCGCCGTGCCCGGCGCCGAAGATCACGATGCGGCGCTTGAGCACTTCCGCGTCGAGCAGGTTGCCGACCAGGATGTGCCACAGCGTGACGCCGAAGAAGCCGAACGCCAGCGCCATGCCGAGCACGCCGCGGCCGATGTACGCCTGCGGCAGCACGTAGTACACGATCACGAGCAGCAGCGTGCCGAGCGCGAAGCCGACCGCTTCGCGCACCAGCACGCCGATCGGCGTCTCACGGCTTTGCTGCTGGTACAAACCGAGCGCGAACATGCACAGCACGATCGCCGCGGCAAACAATGCGGCGCGCCACAGCAAGTGTTCGGCCGAGGCAGCGTAGGCACCGGGGTCCGCCGCGAAGCGCACCTGCACGGCGGTGCCGACCGCACCGGCGAGCAGCGCCGCATCGACCCAGCCGATCAGGAACATCCAGCGCCGACCGTGCTGGCGCAGCAGCCGGAACATCGACTGGCTGCGCACGAAATCGCCCGTCTCGGTCTTTATCGGCGCTACGTAGGCGGGATGAAAGTGCACCGCGGCGGAAGGTTGCTCGGTGCGCGCGAGCGCTTCCGGCGCCGCCGTTGCGACGCCGAGTGGCGCGCGCTCTCTCGTGCCGATCTTGGGTTTGCGCTGACGCGCGTTGCGATGCCGTTCCATAGCCTTCGTGTTCCTTCCTTGCCTGCCTCGCTGTCGAATCATCCGGATTCGACGGCGCCACGTACCGCGGTGCGTTCGACGTGGCGCGGATGCGCTCGTCGCTGCCGTGCTGTCAGCAACTGCTGCAGCCACGGCGCGGTACGGTGCCATGGTTATCCTTCGTTGCGGGTGCTTCTGTGCGGCAGCGAACGCAGGCTTTATTGCGCGTGGGTACCCGTACAGTTTTCGCTGCGCCTCGGACAGTCGCCGCCGCGCAGCGCATCGAGCGTGTTGTCGCGGAATTGCACGGACGGACCGCGCCATTCGGGTGCGATCCACAGCGAACACGGCGGTCGCGCGTCGCTCGTCGGTGTGCCACGCAGTCGGTTTGCGTTCAGCTGCACGCTGCCGCCGCCGCAATCGCCGTCGGCGCATTGCAGGTCGATCAGACAGTCGCCCTCGCCTTCGATGCGGTTGCCGGACACGTCGATGCTGGCGTGCGCGGCCAGATGCAACGACACGCTGTTGCCGTAGGCGCGGCACAGATCAGCCGCGTCGATTCCGTCGTGCGCGAGTGCGCGGCAACTGCCGAGCACGGTTGAATCGTGCATCCTCAACGCGCCGGACGCCTTGATCTGGTTGCCGGCATTGTCGTGCGCATGCACCTGGCGCAGCTCGACGCTCGCGCTCGCATCGCCGTGCAGCAGATCGATGCCGTCCTGCGTGTTGTGATGGACCTCGACGCGCTCGAACAACCAAGCGCCGCCGGTGGTGCCGGTGCCGAGCCCGTCGCCGTAGCCGCCGCTCTGCTGGCCCCAGCACGCGAAGTGCTCGCGCCGTGGGTAGCGTTCGGCACAACCGTTCCAGGCGATCTCGACATCGCGGAAGGTCAACTTCCCGCTGTTGGCCGAGTCATCGCCGATGTCGCCGTTCCAGCCGGACCAGCCATTGCCGACGATGTGCACGCGCTCGACGGTCCAGTCGCGCAGTGCGCCAGCGCGGATGCCGTCATGCGCCAGGCCGTGGATGTCCAGGTCGCTCAGGCGCACATGCGCGGCGTGCGCCGCGGCGATGCCGATCGCTGCCCACGCGCCGTATGGCGGATGGTCGCGCTCGCAGCGCACGCCGGGCACTGTGGCATTGTGGAATTCTATACAGTCGGCATGGTCGGTGATCTCCAGGCACGCCACTTCGGCGTTGTCACTGCCGGTAAGGTCCAGCACGCTGCTGCTGCGTTGCGTGCCCCATAGCTGCGGCGGCTGCTTGCAGCCGCTGTCGAAGCCGGCGCCGAGCAGACGCGTCGGATGATCGGGATCCGGTCCCGGCGGCAGCGCCGCGGCGTGGCAATCCCACGGCCAGTCGGCGCGGCACTTTTCCAATTTCTCCGACCCGGGCGCGCCCATGCCCATCATGTAACTGCCGGGCGCGATGTTCAGCGTGTCGCCGCCGGCAATGCGTGCCGGCCCGCCCGGCGGCAGCGCCGCGAACGGATGATTCCAGGCGCAGCCGCGTTTGCCCTCGACGTACGCCGCGTCGCTGCGGCCATCGCATTGCTCGGCGCTGCCGCCATCGGGGCGGACATAGTAGGTCGACGATGCACTGGCGGCGCCGAGCAGCGCGAGCAGGCCGAGGTGCATTCGTCCACTGCGGCGCGCCGCTAGGCGGCCGCCTTCGATTGGATCGGTACCAACGCGCGCACCAGCGTACGCGCCGCGGCGATACTGGCGGAGGTGCGCAGCGAACGCAACAGCTCGACGATTGCCTCCGAGCGCCGGTTTTCCTGCAGCAGCTGCCAGGCGAAGTCGTAGCGATAACGCGCGATGCGCTGCTGCACGGCTTGCCGATGCTGGCGCGCGAACTCCGGGTGTTCGCGCACGAAACCGATCAACGTGTCCAGGTCGATGCGCGCGTCGAGCGCGTAGTCGCGCCGGCTCAGGCTGTCCGGCCGCACGCAGCGCACGAGCAAGCGTTCGGCCACGTGATCGGCATGGAAGCGACGGGCGACCCGCAGGAAGAACTCATAGTCCTCGCCGACTGCGAGCCGCTCGTCGAAGGGTCCCGTGGTCATCAGCGCGGCACGCGTCATCACCACGGCCGAAGTCAGCAGGAAGAAATTGCAGAACAGCGGCAACAGGATGTCGCCGCGGTGCATCGGCACCTGGCGCACGTAGTTCGCCAGCGGCCGGCCGTTCGCATCGACGAACGCGTTGTTGCAATAGACCAGTGCGACCGATCCGCGCAGCAGCGGCATCTGTTTCTCGAGCTTGCGCGGTCGCCAGGTGTCGTCGGAATCCAGAAACGCGATCGCGTCGCCGCGCGCCAGGCGCATGCCGTGGTTGCGCGCCGCGGCCGGACCGGCATTCGCCTGGCGCACGTAGCGCAGCGCCAGCGGCGCGGTCGCCCCGAATGCACGCACACGCTCGGCGGTGTCGTCGCTGGAGCCGTCGTCGATCACGACCAGCTCGATGCGCTCGTGCGGATAGGTCTGCGCCACGACCGAGTCCAGCGCCGGGATCAGGCGCTGCGCACTGTTGTAGGTCGGTACGATGACGCTAACCGAGCGCATGTTCGAGCCTCGGTTGGCGGCGCGCGTGCAGCTTGCGTTCCCAGGCCAACGCGGTGCGCGCGATCAAGTCCAGATCGTCGCACTGCGGCTGCCAGCCGAGCACGCGCCGGATGTTGCGTGCGTCGGCGACCAGCGACGGCGGATCGCCGGCGCGGCGCGGCAGTTCCAGACAGGTGATCGGCGCGCCATGCGCGCGTTCGACTGCGGCGATCACCTCGCGCACCGAATAGCCGTGGCCGTATCCGCAATTGAGTGTGGTCGGCGCACCGCCGTCGCGCAGGTAGACGAGCGCGGCGACATGCGCGCGCGCCAAATCGTCGACATGGATGTAGTCGCGCACGCCGGTGCCGTCGGGCGTGTCGTAGTCGCTGCCGAAGATGCACACGTGCGGGCGCTTGCCGACCGCCGCTTCGCAAGCGACCTTGGTCAGCAACGTCGCATCCAACGTGGATTGCCCGATGCGCCCCAGCGGATCGCAGCCGGCGACATTGAAATAGCGCAGCGCCACGTAGCGCGGACCGCCGGCCGCGGCGAGATCGCGCAGCATCCATTCGCTCATCAGCTTCGAGGTACCGTACGGATTGATCGGCGCCGTCGGGCTGTCCTCGCAGGCCACGCCCGCCGCCGGAATGCCGTACACCGCGGCCGTGGAGGAAAACACGACGTGGCGCACGTCCGCCTCGGCGCAGCACGCGAGCAGGTTGCGCGTCGCGCAGGTGTTGTTGCCGTAATAGCGCAGCGGATCGGCGACCGACTCGGGCACGATCGTGCGCGCCGCGAACTGCATGACCGTGTCGACCTCGTAGTCGTGCAGCGTCTTGCGCACCAGCGCCATGTCGCCGACGTCGCCGACCACGAGCTCCGCGCCGACGACGGCGTCGGCAAAGCCCGTGCTCAGGTCATCCAGCACGACCACGCGCTCGCCTGCTGCCACCAGGTGCAGCACCACATGACTGCCGATGTAGCCGGCACCGCCGGCGACGAGTATCGCCGGCTTGTTTCGCACATCCCGTTGCATTTGCAGCCACCTCGTCCATGGGGCGATTCCGGCGCGGGCCTGCAATTGACAAGCCAGGCCGGCACGACGTCGCCGCGACGCGCGCGCATTTCATCCCGCGCCACTGCGACGCGCGCGCCAGAAGCCGAGCACTGCGTCGCGCAGACGCCGGTCGAGCAGCAGAGCCGGCAGCACGTAGGCCAGCAACATCAGCAGCGCCATCATGCCGATGCGTGCAAGATGCGAATGCAGCTGCGCGAAGCCTGAAAATTGCGCGATGCAGAGCACCGCTGCGCCGAGCGCGACTGCAGTCAGTGTGGCCGCGCCATCCGGCAGCGCGCGCAACGACGGCGGACACGTGACATAGCGTCCGATGTTCAGCGCGGCAAACGCCAACGTCGTCGCGTACACCGCACCCATCACGCCGTAGCGCGGGATCCAGAACAGGTTCAGCAGCACGTTCAGCGCCGCAGAACCGAGCGTCAGCAGCAGCACCGTGCGCGAGCGCTTGAGAAGCAACAGCCCTGCCCCGCAGATGCCGAACAAGCCGTCGACGGTGTACACGATGCCGGTCACGACGAACACCGGTACGGACGCATCCTTGTCGTTGCCGGCCATCAGCAGTAGCACGTCCGGACCGGCACAGAGCAAGCCCACGCTCATGGCCACCGTGACGTAGACGAGCAGATGCAGCACCTTGCGCTTGGTGCGCACGACTGCCTCGGCGCCGCTGGTCTCGTATTCGCGGATGCTGACTTGGGTGTAGGCGTTGTAGAGCGCGAAGTTGAACAGGTTGTTGATGTTCAGTGCCAGGCCGTAGCCGATCGTGTAGGTGCCGACCGCGGCGAAATCGCCGAGCATCTGGCGCAGCATCAGCCGGTCGGCGAACGACAGCAGGTTCGTCGCGATCTCGTTCGCGACCAGCGGCAAGCCGTAGCGCAGGCCTTCGAGATAGGAGCCGCGCTCGGCGTCGCGCAGGTGCAGCGGCAAGCTCTTGCGCAACCACAGCGTCAGCCCCAGCGCCATGCACACGGCCACCAGGAAGCGCGCCACATAGGCACCGAGCGTGCTGCGCTCGATGAAGTATACAATGAGCAGAATGCAGCAAAGCTCCGCCCAGCGCTGGCCGACCACGATGCGCACCGACACGTCCGAGCGTTCCTCGGCGTAGGCCACCGCGCCGATGAAACTGATCCAGATCGTCGGCAGCAGCAGCGCCAGCATGATCCAGCCGATCGCGCTCGCCTCCGGCGGCGCCACCTGCACGATCACCGCGTACGCGGCGACCGCGAGCAGCCACAGGCCGGTACTGGCCAGGAACGGCAGCAGCACGAAATTCGCGCCATAGCGCGCCATCGCGCCGACCCCGCCGGCGTGCGGATAGAAGCGCAGGATGGTGTGCTGCGCGCCGAGCTTGAACAGCCCGGCCAGGATCAGCAGCCAGGCATCGTAGTAGCCGAAGATGCCGTACTGCCCGGTGTCGAGCAGGCGCGTCATCAGCGGGAACGAAACAAAACCCGCCACCATCACCAGCACGTTGCCGATCGTGTAGCGCAGGTAATGCGTGCCTACGCCGGTGCGCAGGCGTTCAGCGGCAACGGCCATGGCATCGGCACGCTTTTCGCTGGCAGACGCCGCGAAGCATTTCGCAACGGCGAGGATCATGCAGGTACATCCGTGTCTCCTGAGCGTGGTGATTCCGACACACAACCGCCGTGAACTGGTGTTGCGCGCGGTGCAATCCGTGCTCGATCAGGCGGGCGTGCCGCGCCTGCAGGTCGTCGTTGTCGACGACGCTTCCAGCGACGATACCCTCGCCGCTCTGCAACAACGGTACCACGACGATGCGCGCGTCGAGTTGCTATCCACCACGCGCCGCTACGCCTGCGGGGCGCGCAACCTCGGCTTCGACACCGCGCGCGGCAACTTCGTGTGCTTCCTCGATTCGGACGATTTCTGGCTGCCGGGCGTGGCGCGCGCGATGCTAGAGGTGTTCGATCGCCACCCGGAGCTGGCGTTCGTCAGCGTCGACGGCAGCACGCTGCCGACGCCGGGCGTGCAGGCGTTGCAGCAAATCGTCGCAGGCGACTCGCCGGGTTGGTCGCACGCCTGGTTCGCGCGCGCGCCACTGGCCGAGGAGACGATCACGCTTGCGGCTGTGCCCGGCACGCGCCGCCTGCTGCGCGGCGATTTTTTCCCGGCGATCGTCAACGGCGACCTGTTCTACCTGAGCGGCATGATCATCCGGCGCGACGCGGTGCTGGCCGCCGGGCCGTTCAACGAACGCTTCCGCTACTACAACGATTGGGAATTCTTCGCGCGCCTTTGTCTGCAAGGCCCCGGCGCGTATCTGGAACTCGACGGCTTTCGCCGCGACACCGGACGTGCCGACCAGATCTCGCGCAATCGCCCGCGCACTGCACTGGCGCGCCGCCATCTGTTCATCGCGCATAGCCTGAGCCGCAATGCCGCCGCCGCGGGCTATGCGCAGATCCTGCAGCACGCACTGAGCGATGCGCACTACGGCATGGCGCGATCGCTCGCCGGCGCGGCGCGTGCGCGGCTTGCACGACGCTATCTGCGCCGCTGTCTGCGGGAGCGGCACAAGATGCTGCGCTGTCTCGCTTTGCTCGCCGGCTGGCGCTGATCCGTCGTGCATCCTGCGAGCGGACCGGACTGCAATCGCGCCGCTCGTGCTCGCTCGAAGCGCGCGCTGTGTCCGCTCTAAATTAAAATATTCGTTAATATCGCACGATCGTTTTTTGCTGAGTCCGAATAATAATCGCGCTGCACTTCACAATACGCGAAACTGCGTATTGCACCGCGCAAATTCCCATGGCAACATTTGCGTCGAGATTAGACGCCGTTTGAAGTAACACGCGACTTCCTCTGCCAACGCCCCGTTGCGCACAGCAATGTGCCTTCGAGGGGCGAATGGAAGCCGCAACTTGTCATTCTGGGATTGCCGTTCGTTCAAGGCAATACGTCTGATTTTAAGCGAGCTCTGCTGGAGCGATTTCTCCGGCGTTATGTTTGTGCTCGCTTGCTATCCCGGACCGCAAGGACGTTTGCCGGGCCAATCGACGTCCTTGACCAGAATCGGATAAATGAAAAATCTATTGCTCGGCCTCGGCCTCCTGCTGTGCTCGCTTGGTTTCACTTCCGCTCGCGCCGCCACGTACTACGTCCGCACCGATGGCGGCACAACCGCCCAGTGCAATGGCTTGACCGATGCGCCGTACACCGGCAGCTCGAACTGCGCGTGGCATCATCCATTCGACGCGCTGCCGCCACAGGGTGACGGCGCCAACCCGGTCGTCCCGTTGCATGGCGGCGACACGCTGATCATCGGCTCGGGCAGCTACGAGATGGGTCTGAACGCGCCCGGCGCGAGATCCTATGCGGCCTGCAATCAGGGCTGGTCGTGGGATTGCTTCATGGCCAACGTGCCGAGTGGCCCAACCGCGCTGACACCGACGCGCATTCTCGGCAAGGGCTGGGATCAGGGTTGTCCGGCTGCGCCGCAGCTGTGGGGCAGCGAGCGTTCCTCCAACGTCGTGTCGCTGATCAGCAGCAGCAACGTCACGCTGTCGTGCCTGGAAATCACCGATCATGATCAGTGCATCCAGTCGCACCTGGGCGGCAACAGCCCGCTCGCCTGCAATCGCTCGAATCCGCCGTACGGCAACTGGGCCGCGCTCGGCGTGTACGCCAAGGATTCGAGCAACGTCACGCTGCAGGACATCAACATCCACGGTATGGCCAACTACGGAATTCTCGCCGGCCGCCTGAGCAACTGGACGCTGACGCGCGTCAGGATCCTCACCAATGGCTGGGGCGGCTGGGATGGCGACCTCGGCGAAGCCAATGGTTCGTCGAACTCCGGCCAGATGTTGTTCCAGAACGTCGAAGTGGGTTGGAACGGCTGCGGCGAAACGTGGCCGGACCGCCAGATCGTCGGCTGCTGGGGACAGCAGGAAGGCGGCTACGGCGACGGCCTCGGCACGAACAAGACCAGCGGCAACTGGCACTTCGTCGATTCGTACTTCCACAACAACACGCAGGACGGTCTCGACTTGCTCTACGCCGACACCACCGCGACGATCCTGGTCGAGCGCACGCATGCCGCAGGCAACGCGGGCAACCAGATCAAGGTCGCCGGCTCGCCGACCGTGGAGAACTCGCTGGTCGTCGGCAACTGCTCGTACTTCGTCGGCATCGACTACATGAGCGGCAACAACTCCGGCGGCGCCAATACGGCCGGCGATCAGTGCCGCGCGATGGGCAACGCGCTGGTGCTGTCGGTGCAGGCCGGACTGCATGCACTCGTGCGCTACAACACGATCACCAGCGAAGGCGACTGCCTGATCCTCGCGATCAACGGCGACAGCACCTCGAGCGTGGACATCCAGAACAACAACCTGATCGGCAAGCCCGACTGGCCGAAGTCCGGCACGCAGCAGTCGTGCCTGTTCTACTGGGATTCCGGTCCGGCGAACTGGCCGGTCACCTATTCCGGCAACCTGATCTACCAGGTGAAGAACGACTATTGCCCGGCCGGCAACATCTGTGGTCAAGACCCGCAGATCAACAACAGCGATCTGTTCCACTTCAACGGCGAGCCGCTGCCGACCAGCCCGCTGATCAACAGCGCGAAGATCTCGCTCGGCGTGCTGGCAGTCGATTCGCGCGGACTGCCGCGGCCGACGCTGGGTGGCTACGACATCGGCGGACTGCAGATCCAGTCCGGGGCCGCGCTGGTGGATGACATCTTCGGGGCGAACTTCCAGTAACCCGCTCGACGGCGCTGTCAGGGCGCCGCAACAAGCGGCTTCGCATCGAAGGCGAAGCCGCTTGTGCTACAACTGGCGCACGCGTGCCGTTGCCGCACGCCTTGGATGTGCGCATGAATGCCCTGCTCTCCCCGCTCGGACTTGGACTGCTGCTGGCGCTGCTGCTCGTGCTCGTCTGGCGACGCAGCCCGCGCGTCGTGCGCGTGCTGGGACTTGTCTTCGGCTTGCTGCTGCTGTTCTCGCTGGCGCCGATCGGCGCCAATGCGCTGGTCTATCTGATCGAGTCGCGCGTGCCGGCTGCGGCCGACTGCGCAGCGCCGTTGCCCGACACGATCGTCGTGCTGTCCGCCGGATTGCAGCGCGAGCCACGCGACGCGGACGACGTCACCGCATTGCGCAGCGAGAGCGTTACGCGTGCGCTGGCCGGCATCCTGCTATGGCGGCAATCGCCCGGCGCCACGCTGGCGTTCGCCGGCGGCGGCCCGTTCGCGACCAAGGAAAGCGCGATACTGCAACGCTTCGCCGAGACGCTCGGCGTGCCGACGTCATCGATGCGACGCGAAGAACAATCGCAGACGACCTGGGAAAGCGCGCAAGGTCTGCGGGCTTTGGCGCCGGCGTTGTCCAAGCGCATCTGGTTGGTTAGCTCGGCGCTGCACCTGCCGCGCGCGCTGGTTGCATTTCGCGCGCACGGTTTCGACGCGTGCGGCTATCCGAGCGAACGCCGCTATCTGCCGCCTGGTGGTGTCGGCTACTACGTGCCGCAGAGTTCGGCCTTGCTCAAGACGGAAGAGGCGCTGCACGAACTGCTCGGCGAAGCGTGGTATCGCTGGCGCGGTGCGCCTTGACGCCGGACACCTCATCGATGCTGCACAATTCGGCGTACAGGCGCACGAGATCGGCACCGATCGCATCCCAGTCGTAGCGCAGCGCCTTGGCGCGCGCGGCACGGCCGAGTTCAAGCCGCAACGCCGGCGCGTCGAGCAGGCGCAGCACGGCGGCGGCGAAGTCCTGTGCGCTGTCCGCGAACACGCATTCGTGTTCGGGTTCGAGCTCGATGCCCTGCGCACCGATGCGCGTGCTGACGATCGCCTTGCCGAACGCCATCGCTTCGAGCACCTTCAGACGCGTGCCGCTGCCGCTGCGCAGCGGCACCACGTACACCGCGGCAGCATGCAGCAGCGGCGCGAGTTCGTCGACGAATCCCGTCAGTCGCACGTTCGCGCGCAGCGGCGCCGGCACCTGCAAGCCGTCGGCCTTGCCGACCAGCACGAATTGCACCTCGGGCCGGGCCGCTGCGATGAGCGGCAGGATCTCGCGCAGGAACCATTCCACTCCTTCGCGATTCGGGAACCAACCCATCTGCCCGACAAACACGAGTGTCTGCGCCGCTGCAGCCGGCGCCTCGGCGGGACGCAGGTGCCGCACATCCACGCCGTTCGGCACGATCGAAACCGGTGTCGACGGCGCCATCGCGCGCAGCTGCTGCGCATCGTCGCTCGAACAGGCCAGCACGTGCGTCGCGCGCCGGCAAGCGGCGGTTTCAAAAGCCTCGAGTCTGCCCACTTGCATGCGCAGGAACGCGCGCCGCGCCGCATGCGGCTCGGTCGCGGCGCGCTGTCGCAGCAAGGCGTGCTCGACATTGTGCGCGTTGAGCACGAGCGGCAATTCGCAACGCGCATCGACGTTGCCGATCAGCGGCAGCATGTCGACGTGGATCAGATCGTTATCGCGCGCCAGCTGTGCGATGCGCTCGCGCATCGCCGCGCAGGCATATTTTTCGACCACGAACGGGCGCCGCCCGAGGCTACCGCGCAGCAGCGCACTGGCGAGTGCGGAACGCGCGTGCTGTGCGCGCAGTGGAAACAGCTCCAGCCGCGCCGTCAGGTCGCGCAGCGGGCCGCATTCGTGCGGCGCATCGTCCGTGCGCACGAAGCTCAACAGGCTTACCTCGTGCACCCGCGCCAGTGCGCGCAGCACGTGCCACGAGCGCAGCTGATGCCCTTCGCGTGGCGGATACGGCAAGCGCGCGGTCAGGGCCAGGATACGCGCCATCAGTGCTTCCTCCACAGGACGCGCGCGTCTCGCGCGACGCTCGCCGGCAGCGACAGCAACGCCGCGGCATTGAGCATGACGAAGCTCGCCGCCGCGGGCAGCAGCGGCACGTGCGCGGCCATGCGCGGCGCGAGCAGCGCGACTATCGCCAGGCCATAGGCGGCGCACTGCGCCTGGAACGCGAACTGATAGAACGGATCGTTGATCAGCATCGACGAAATGAACGCGGCGATCAGCAGCCATGGCGCCAGCAGGCGCAGGAACTTGTGCGACAGCCAGGCGACGAACACCGGATTGCGCCACGGATTGAGCAGGCGTGGCAGGCGTTCGAGCAGTTGCCAGTTGCCGGCGAGCGTGCGCAGCTTGCGCCGATACTCTTCCGTCGCGCTGCCGCTGGCGATGTCGTACGCGATCGCGTCGCGCGCCATCCAGATGCGATAGCGTGCGAAAACCGCGTGCAGCGGGATCCACATGTCGTCGAGCAGCGTGTCGGCGGGCAACGCGCGGAACAGGCCGGTGCGCAACGCATAGACCGCGCCGCTGACGCCGTGCAGCCAACCGATGCGCGCTTCGCATGAGCGCAAATGCTTTTCCATGCGCCAGTACAATCCGGCCGGCGACTCGGCGCCCGTCGCGGACGCGATTTCCAGTTCACCCGTGACGGCGCCGACGCTCGGATCGGCAAATGCCGCGACCAGCCGGCGCAGCGCGTCCGGCGCGAAGGCCTGACGCGCATCGGTGAATACGACGAGTTCCGTTTCCACGACCGCCAACGCGGCGTTAAGCGCGGTGGCCTTGCCGCAGTTCTCGCGCAGCGCCAACACGCGCACGCGTCGATCGTCGCTGGCGACCGCATGCTCGGTGCCGTCGGTGCTGCCGTCGCTGACCACGATCACGCGCAACTGCTCCGCCGGATAATCCTGGCCGAGCAAATTGCTGACCCGCGCGCCGATCCGCCCCACTTCGTTGTACGCGGCCACCACGACGGTCAACGCCGGCGTCGCATCGGACTGCAGCGGCGCGACGCCGCGCCGACGCGCCAGCACCGTCACCAGCGCGGCATAGCCCGCATACGTGTAAGCCACGATCGTGAGGCTGCACCAGAACACGACGATGCTCATCGCAGCACCCGCTCGCGCAGTTGCTCGTAGCGCCGGTTGCCGAGCGAGCGCTTGAGCCAGGTCAACGCGAGATAGCGCAGCTGGCTTGCGCGCGCGCGCGCACCGCGCCATTGCACCAGCGTGGCGAATTGATCCAGCGCGAGTCCGCGCGTGATCGCCAGGCGCTGCAGATAAACGTCGCGCACGCCGCTGGCGTTGGCGCCGGGCGCGGAATTGAGTACGCGCTGGTAACCCAGCCGCAGCGCGGTTAGGCGTTCGCGCTCGCCGCCGCGGCCGCCCGGCAAGGCGAGCGCATCCACGCTGCAGCCGGTGATCGACTCGAGCAGTTGCCGGCTGCGGCGCAACTCCGCCTCGAGTTCGGGCAGGGTCAGCTCGCTCAGGTAGCGATGCGTGGCGCCGTGCGATTGCACGCCCATGCCGGCGCTGGCGAGCGCGCGCACGTCGTCGGTCGACAGGCGCCCGGGCAGGCCGACAAAATCGGAGGTGACGAAGAATTCAGCCGTCATGCCGCGCTCGAGCAGCAACGGCAACGCGATTTCGCGATTCGATACGTCGCCGTCGTCGAACGTGATCACGACAGCCTTATCGGTGGCCGCTGGCGTGTCGATCTCGCGCAGCCGCAGCGTGCGATAGCCCTGCCGCAGCAGCCAGTCCAGCTGCTGCTCGAAACAGCGCGGCTCGACGCTGTACACCGGGTCGAACACGCCATGCGCCTGCGCGTTCGCATGCAACCCGTGGTACATCAGCACTGGCAGCCTGCGCTCAGCCATGCGCTGCTCCGTTGGCTTGCGCGAAGCGCGCCGGACGTCGCACGACGTCCGCCGTGGCCGCGGGCGCCTCGACCAGTTCGTGCGCCTTCAGGGTCAGCCCGAGATAGATCCAGAAATAGCTGATCACCGGGTAATAGGTGAAGCGATCGCCGAAGCAGTTGCCGAGGATCAGCGCCAGCCACGCGCCGATCATGCCCAGGCCGAGCGCGTAGGCGAGACTCGCCGGCGGCGCGTCGCGCATCGTGCGCCAACAGGCGCGCAGGATCGACAGCAGCATCGCCACGGTGATCGCGAAGCCGATCAGTCCCTTCTCGGTCAGTTCGCGCATGAAGAAGTTGTGCGTGTCCATGTCGCGCGGATTGATCTCGTGGTGATGGAACGTGTGGTATCCGCTGCCGACCAGAGGATGCTCGATGAAGTTGTTCCACGCGATGCTCCAGAATTCGAAACGCATCTCGGTGCTCTCGTCGCGCTTGCCCTCCTCGATCGTGGTGCTGTCGAAGCGCTCCAGCACCGACACCGGGATGAAGTGCTGCATCACCAGCGCGGCGATGAACAGCGGCAGCAGCATTTTCCAGCGACCGCGCCAGAGCAGCACGACCGAGGCGGTGCCGAGCAGCAGCGCGATGTAGGCCGTGCGCGAGTAGGTCCACAACACGCCGAGCGCCATGCAACCCAACCCGGCCAGCAACGCCATGCGCCAGCGCAGCGACAGCCGCGCCGACAGCAGCAGCGCGAACAGCAGCACCGCCATCGTCACGCAGAACGCGGCGAACTCGTTCGCACCGAGTTCGGAAAACGTGCCGGAGATGCGCAGCGCGTCGCTGTAGTGCCAGCGGCTGACGCTGGAGTGCTCGGCCCAGGTCACGCGCAACATGTACGGCAGCGGCAGCAGCGTGACCAGGATCATGCGCTTGAGCGTTGACCAGTCGCGCACGCTCATCTGCGCGACGAACACCAGCAGCACCGCGAGCGTGGCGTCCTTGAGATAGTTGAAGTGCTCGTCGGTTTCGGAGTGCACGTTGCCGTAGCCGATGAATAACGACACGACACCGAAGGCGACATACGCCAGCACCCAGCGCTGTACCGAGCTCCAATGCGTGATCGTGCCGCCGCAGCGCCAGGCACCGAGTAGCGACAGCGCAAAGCCGATGTTGAGGAAATTGAATCCACCGCCCAGATTCGGGATGTAGCCGGTCTGCAGGTTCTGCAGCGGCAGCAGCAGCATGAACGCGTACAGGAACCAGTTGTGCCGCACGCTTTCGCGCACGGCCGGTTGTGCCGGCGGCTTGCGCGCCTGCCACGCGAACCGCGCGCCCGATGTCGGCAGCGATAGTTCAGGCGGCGGCGCGTGCATGGCGATTCCAGACGTCGTTGTAGACCTGCGCGTAGTCGCTGGCCATGCGTTGCACGGAATAGCGGTCGATCACGCGTTGGCGCTGCGCGGCGCTCGGCACGGGCGCGTCCATCGCTGCGCGCATGGCGCTCGTGAGCGCGTTGCGATCGTCCGGCGGCACGATGGCCGCGTCGGTGCCGCGCAGCACGGAGCCGACCTCGCCCACCGCAGTCGCGACAATGCGTCGGCCGGCCGCCATCGCCTCGAGCAAAGCCAGCGGCAGGCCTTCGTACAACGATGGCAACACGAACGCGTCGAGCGTGGCGTAGAAGCGCTGCAGGTCGTCGCGCACGCCGATCAGGTGCACGCGCTGCGAGCAGCCGAGTTCCGCCGCGCGCACCTTGACCGCATCGCGCAGCGGGCCGTCGCCGGCGATCGCCAGCGCGCAGTTGCGTTGCCCACCGGCGACGCGCGCGAACGCCTCGATCAGGCCGAGCGGATTCTTCTGCTCGGTCAGGCGCATCGCGCAGCCGAACAGGAATGCATCGTCGTCGATGCCGAAGTCCGCGCGCGTCAGTGGTGGCGCGAGCGGCGTGAAGCGATGCGTGTCGATGCCGTTTTCGATCAGGCGCAGATTCGCCTCGCGCACGCCGGCGCGGATCAGCAACGGGCGCATCTCTTCCGAGACGATGCAGACGCGATCGAAGCGGCGCATCATCGACAGTTCGAGCAGGTGGTACAGATGCAGGCGCGCAGTCGAGGAGAACTGCCCGTGCGATGTCGCCACGATCGGCACGTGACGACGGCCGCGCGCCAGCCATGCCGTGAGCGCGCTCTTGTAGTCGTGCACGTGCAGCAACGTGTTCGGCTGGCGCCGCAGGCGTGCGCGCAGTGCCACTACGGTGGCGAAGTCGAAGCGGCCGCGACACGGCAGGCGTTCGCTGTCGATGCCTTGCGCCTGCGCGCGGATCCACAGCGGCTGCATCTGCAGGTACTGGTTGTCCAGGCACAGCAGCGTGCAGTCGATGCCTTGCCAGGCCAGCTCCGGCAGCATGCCCAGGATGACGTACTCGGCGCCGTACAATCCGGCGCTGGAACGCAGATGCAGTACGCGGTACTCACTCATGCGCCAACTCCCGATACAGGTTTGCATAGCCTGCGGTCATCGCTTCGAGCGAGAATTCGCGTTGCACGCGCTGCCGTCCCGCTGCGCCCATGTCGATGCGGCGCTGCGGCTGCGCGATCAATTCGCGTAGCGCCTGCGCCAGTTCGTCCGGCGCTTGCGGCGCCACCAGCAGTCCGTTGACCTGCGGCACGACCAGGTCCGGATTGCCGCCGACGCGCGTCGCGACCACCGGCACGGCGCAGGCTTGTGCTTCGAGGATCGCGTTGGACATGCCCTCGCTGCTCGATGCGAGCGCGAACACGTCGAGTGCGGGCAGCAGGTTCTCGACGTCGGCACGCGCACCGGCCAGCTGCACGCGCGCGCCGATGCCCAGTGCCGCGATCTGGGCCTGCAACTCGGCGCGCAGCGGCCCCTCGCCGACCAGCATCAGGCGCGCGCGCGGCTGCTGCTCGAGCACGCGCGCGAACGCCTCGATCAGCACACGGTGCTGCTTGACCGGCGAGTAACTCGCGACGCAGCCGATCAGGCATTCGTCAGGCGCGCAACCGAGCGCGGCGCGCAGCCGCTCACGCGTCACCGCGTCGGGCACGCGGAAGCGTGCCGTGTCGACGCCGTTCGGGATCGCGCGGCATCTGCTGCGCTCGACATTCTCCTCGGCGACGAGCGCGTCGAGGATGCTGCGCGTCGGCGCCACGATGCGGTCGAAGCGCGCGTTGGTGCGGCGCTGCACCGCGCGCACGCGGCTGCTCTTCTGGAAGCCCATGTCGCGTCGGTTCGAGATGCGCCGCACGTGCGCGCGGCGCGGCAGCAGTGCGTTGATCAGGTCCGACTTCTCGTGCTGCGACTGCAGGATGTCGTAGTCGCCGCGCAGCACGCGCCGCGCGACGAACGCGAACGCGGCCAGCCCGGCCGGTGCGTAGATCGCCTCGATCGGCCGGTACAGCAGGCGGATCGACGGATGCTGGATGCGTCCGACGCGCACTGCCGGCGGCGCGGTCAGCTGCAGCACGTCGATGCGGTAGCCGCCGGCCTCGGCCAGCCGCAGCAGCAGGTTGCGCAGGAAACGTTCGCTGCCGCCGGGCGCCAGGATCGCGGTGTCGGTCAGGATCAGCAAGCGCGTTGCGGTGTTCATCAGCGTTTGTAGATCAGCGAGCAGAACGCGACGTTTTCGCGGAAGCCCTGCAACGCAACGTTGCTGTGGCGCTCGTTGCGGATCAGGTCCAGGCGCACACTCCACTGCCGGGCCAACTGGTCGGTGAAGCTCAGGTCGTAGCGCCGGTCCTCGTCGTGCCGCGCGATCGCGTCGAAGCGGCGTGTCTCGTCGGTCACGTCGAATGCGACGGTCCACAACGGGCGTGGCCGATAGCTCACGCCCGCGACCAAACCGCGCGCGTTCTCGTCGAGGACCGGATTGATCAGATAGTCGAGTGTGCGCACGTACGGCTCGACGCGCAGGCGCAGGCGCTCGCTCTGGTATGCCCACGCCGCATCGACGCGCCGCTCCAGGTATACCTGTGAACTGATTGGCGTGGTGCCGGTGACGATGCCACCGCTCGGCGCGAGCGTCGTGTTCGACATCCACGCGGCCGGATCGACCACGAGATCCGCCGAAGCATCCGCGAACTGCCGTGCCGCCGACAGCGTGAAGGTCTGACTGGGCGTGGCGCGCCAATTGAGCGCGCCGCGCAGCAGCGCGCCGCTGTGCTGCGCGCCTTCCGGATACTCCAGGCGCGACCAGCCTGCCGCGACGTCGATGTCGAGTTGCGACAACTTGCTCTGGTAGCGCGCGAACGCATCCGCGCGGTGGTAGTCCGGGCCGCCGTTGCGATCGGTGAAATGCACTTCCTCGTACTCGACGTTGGCCGACAGCTTCTGCACATGCGAGATGCTGCGCAACGCGCGCAGCGCGACGCTGGCACGGGTCGAGTCGAACTCGTGCGTCTGCGAGGCACTGCTTTCGCTGGCGCGCAGTTCCGCCTGTCCGTCCAGCGCCTGCGGCAAATGGAAATTCAGGGTCGGACCGAGCGTGAACACGTTCGTCTGCTGCTGGTTGCTCGGCGCATTTGGCGCGAGCAGGTTCACCGGCTGCACCGCGGCGTAGTCCTCCACGTCGAAGCGCAGGCGGCCCGGCACGATCAACCATTCGCCGATACCCGTCAGCCGGCCGCGAAACTCGTTGCCGTAGGCGCCCTGCAGATAGTCGCGGTATTCGATCTGGCCGGCGACGCGCGCGCGCAGCAGCGAACCGTCCTCGCGCCAGTCGAAGTCCAGGCGCGGGATCAGCATGCCCTGCCCAGTCTGATCGGTCGCGCTCTGCGCGATGTTGTCGCTGTAGCCGAGCGCGGTGCTGAGCGAATAGTCGAGCTGATAGGCATGCGCCGCTCCCAGTGCCGAGGCGAGTGCGAATGCGATGCTGCAGACGAGGGGTCGGCGGGCCGGCATGGGATCTCCGTGGCGTCCACGGTCAGACCGGATGATTGAAGATCGCCCCGGCCACCTTCTTCGGATCCAGGCCCGCGATGGCCTGATTGATCGACGCGGCGCTGTCGCGGCCGAAGGCCGCGACGATCACGACGTAGTCGACCATCTCCGAAAGCAGCAGAGCGTCCGGCGACCCGCCCAGCGCGGGGCCGTCGAGCAGCAGGTAGCGATCCGGATACTGCACGCGCAGCGCATCGACCAGCGCGCGCATGCGCGCGGCGGAGAACAACTCGCCGGTTGTCGCGCGCGGCTGGCCGGCCGGCAGCAGACTCAGACGCGGCACGCGCGTGCGGTACAGCACTTGCTGCGGCGTACGCTGCGGCTGTTCCAGGTAGTCGAGCAGCCCGCCGCGCGTGGGCTCGATGCCGAGCGCCACGTGCTGCGAGGCGCGGCGCACGTTGCAGTCGATCAGAAGTGCGCTCTTGCTCGCCTCGAACGCAAATGCAGCGGCCAGATTGCGTGCGACGAAACTGGCACCGGAGCGCGGGCTCACCGCCGTGACGAGCGTGGTGAAGTTCTTCGCGCCGCCGAGCGACAGCAGACGCGTACGGATGCCGCGGAACACGTCGTCGGGAGCGTGCTCGACCTCGCCGCCGTGCGCATCGCGCACCTGCAGCGCATCGGCTGCGGGGGTTTCCGGATGCAGGCTACGCGTCAGTGCGTGATCGCGCGCTGGCTGCTCGCGCGACGCCGTACTGGCGCGACGCAGGTAGTCCTCGATGTTGGCACTGGCAGGTGAATTCATGAGGCAATCAATCCTTTGAACAGAAGGGCGGCTCCATAGGCGGCGATCACGAGCAGCAGCAACAGGCACAGCAGCACGTCGGTGCGGCGCCGGTGTGTGCGCTCCTGCGCGCGCTCTTGCAAACGCACGTAGGTCGGCACGCTGGCCAGCACCGGCAGTCCGGTCAGTTGCTCGATCTGGGTCGGCGAGCGCAGGCGCGGATCCCAGCGCATCAGGCCGAACAGCAGCAGCAGCGGCAACGCCACGCCCATACCCATGCCGGCGATGCCGAAGTGCAGGAAGCGCACTCCCTGCGGCCGCAGCGGCAGCGCCGCCGGCTCCTGAATGTTGAATGTCAGGCCGCGATGCTCCGCGTCGAGCTTCATCGACACGCGCGCGTTCTCGCGGCGCTTGAGCAGGTCCTGGTAGATGTCGCGGTTCACGTCGTAGTCGCGCTGCAGCTCCGACAGCGCATTGGCCGAGTCGGCGATGCGCCGGCTGCGCTCGAGCTCGGACTGCAGCAGCGCTTCGCTCGCGGCCATCCGCGATTGCGCAGCCGCGGCGGTGCGACGGGTTTCGGCGAGCTTGCTGCGCAGTTCCAGATGCAGCGGATTGAACTGCACCATCGAATCGGCAGCGGCGCGCGTGCCGCCCGCCAGCTCGCGCTTCTGCTGCTCCTGCGTGCCGCGCACTTGTTCCTGCAAGTCTTCGATCTGGTGGCGCACGCGTATCACGTCCGGATGCCGATCGGTGTAGGTAAGCAGCAGCTTGTCCAGTTCGGCCTGCAGTTCCGCCAGGCGCGTGCGGAATTGATACTCGCGCGTCTGCACCGCGCTGAACGCGGACTCGCCCGATACCTGCTCGGTCAGCGCATGCTCTTGCGAGCGGCTCTCCATCGCCTGCATGCGCGAATTCTCGATTTGCGTGCGCAGTTCGGAGATGCGCGTATTGGTGTCCGTTTCGCTGCCGGGGCGCGCATCGACGTTCACGCGCCGGAATTCCTTGAGCTTGTCCTCGGCCTCGGTCAGCTTGCGCCGGTATTCCTCGGTCTGGCGCGAGATGAACTCGTACGCCTCGCGGCTTTCGTTTTCCTTCGCCGCCAGGCTCTCCTGGATGAACAACTCCGCCAGGCGCCGTGTCACCCGCCAGGAGCGCTCCGGATCGGAGTCGGCGTACTCGATGCGGATCAGGTTTTCGCGCAGGTTCGAGATGCTGGTGCGATCCTTGATCGCTTCGATGATGCGCTCCTGCTCGAGCGCGCCCGGCTGCTTGTCCATCCAGCCGCCGGTCTGCAGGATCTCGCCCATGATCTTGCGGCTGAAGATCACCTCGCGCGCGATCGAGGCGCGGTCGGCGTTGTTGGTGGCCACTGCGCGACCTTCCATCAGCGGCTTGATGATGTTGCTCTCCTGCACCAGGATCGAGGTCGATGCGACGAACTTCTTCGGCCACAGGAAGCCCGCCACCAGACCGATCAGCGCGACGCTTGCGAACAGCACCACCAGGCTGACGCGCCGGCGCTTGGCCTCGCTCCACGCGATGGCCGGCATTTCATAGACGGGGATCAGGGCGCCGCTCATGATCTTTCTCCTGCCGTCGCGCTCAAAACGCGCGTTCGGGAACGGTGATGATGTCGCCCGGCTGCACCGCGAAGTTGGTGGCGAGTTCGCCCTTCTTCATGATCTTGCCGAGGCGCACATCGAACGACTTCGTGCCGTGTCCATCCTTGCGGTACAACTCGGCGCGATCCGCCGACGCGAATTCCGTCGGGCCGCCCGCAGCGAGCACGGCATCGAGCACGGTCATGCCCTGGCGATAGGTGATCGAAACCGGCGTGCGTACCGCGCCAGTGACGCGCACGCGCGACAGGTATTCGTTGCTGCGCAGCTCGGTCATGATCACCGCGACCTGCGGGTCGCGGATGAAAGCGGTCAGACGCTGCTTGACGTCGGCCGATACCTCGGCCGGCGTGTGGCCGGCAGCGTCGACGTCACCGACCAGCGGCAGCGAGATCTTGCCGTCGGGCCGCACCGGTACGGTCGCGCTCAAATCCGGGTTGTGCCAGACGGACACCTGTACCATGTCGTCGACACCGATGTGATAGGCATCCACCGGCAGCGGTGCGGGTGGATTTTCTGCCGGTTCGCTGGCCGGCATGGCCGAGCTCGCGCACAGCGCGAGCACGGCGAACACGATTCCATTCCAGTGCATGCAACTCTCCATGTCTGCATCCGGCCGCCACGGTAGTCCTCGTGCTAGTCGCTTTCGGTGCGTTAGGGCACATACGCAAATCGTGCGCGGGCTGCGCGAGAAAGTTGGAAACTGCAATGCGACCGGCGCAGCCCGGTTTCGATTTGCGCGCCATGACCACGCGCTGCTACGCGCGCAGCAGATGCGCCCGCTGCCTTTTGCACGAAGCGCGGCCGCGGCATGAACGAAAATTGAATGTCTTTCGCAATGTCGTGGGCACCGTGTCGGGCACGCACTTGCGCTCGGAACCAGCGCGTTATCGCGCCGCACAAGTATTTTTGCGGTATGCAGCGCAGTGCACCGTTTGCATCGCAGCGCGAATCGCACCTGCGCTAGGGAAATTCCCTCAACGCATGGCAGTCTCGACGGGCATGAACCTTGCGTGCGAGAGCAGCGCAATCGAGCCCCCAAGAAGATCATAAAGCAATGTCTACTTTTTCGAGTCCCATGGAAAACCGCCTACTCGCAGCGTTTCCCGAAGCGGAATTGTCGCGGCTGCTTCCTCATCTAGAACCCGTCGACCTGACATTGGGCCGCGTGTTGTGCGAACCAGGCAGTCGTTCGAGCTATGTATACTTTCCGACCAGTGCCATCGTGTCGATGCTGTACGTGATGGAGAACGGCGCATCCGCCGAAGTCGCGGTGGTCGGCAGCGAGGGCATGGTCGGCATCGCCTTGCTGATGGGCGGAGGTTCCACCACCAGCCAGGCGGTGGTGCAGAACGGCGGCAGCGGCTTCCGGCTCAAGGCCAGCCTGATGCTGGATGAGTTCAACCGCGGCGGTCCGGTACTGCGGCTGATGCTGCGCTACACGCAGGCGTTCATGACGCAGACCGCGCAGATTGCCGCGTGCAACCGGCACCACGCGCTGGAACAACAGCTGTGCCGTCTGTTGCTGCTCAGCCACGATCGCCTGAGCGGCGACGAGATCGTGATCACGCAGGAGCTCATCGCGAACCTGCTCGGCGTGCGCCGCGAAGGCGTGACCGCCGCCGCCGGTCATCTGCAGCTGGCCGGACTGATCCGCTACAAGCGCGGCCGCATCACCATCATCAACCGCGCCGGGCTCGAAAAGCGCAGCTGCGAGTGCTACGCGGTCGTGCGCAACGAATACAACCGCCTGCTGCCTGCCGCACCGACGCCGCGTCATTCGTATGCCGGCGCGCTCGGCATCTACTCGCCGGCCACCGCAGCGGCTTGATCACCAGTCCTTAGAAAGCCGAAATCTCCGATCCACGCAATCCGATCGAAAAAAAATCCGCCGGCGTTAGCCGGCGGATTCACGCCGCGTGTAGGCGGCCCAACGGTTCTCAGGGGCCCTCGAAACCGTTGGCAAAGACGACATCGGTAAACGCCCACAGCTCCGCGCTCCCCTCCACGCCAAGGTCGTTGTAGCCTCCGGCGACGAGCACGCGTCCGTCGAGCAGTGTCTGCGCGGGAAAGAAAAAGCGCGCGACATGCATCGGTCCGGCGGAACCGAACGTGTCCGTGGCCGGATCGTACAGCTGTGCATCGGTGAGCGCAGTCAGGTTGCCACCGACCATGCCCTGCCCGCCGACGATCAACACGCGCCCGTCATTCAAGTTCACCGACGATGCATAGCGGCGTCCCGGAAACGTCGAATGACTGGCACTGAACGTCCCCGTCGCCGGATCGTAGATCTCGGCGGTGCCGAATGGCACGTCATTGTCGGCGCCGCCGGCGACCAGCACCTTGCCGTTCGGCAGCAGATTTGCGGTCGCTTCGTCACGGCCGACCGACAAGCTGCCGGTGGGACTGAACGTGCCAGTCGCCGGATCGTACAGTTCCGATGACGCAACCGAAACACCCGAGCCATCGCCGCCGCCGGTGATCAGCACCTTGCCGTTCGGCAATAGCGCAGCGACGGCAAGATCGCGCGCTGCGGCCATCGAACCGGTGACACTGAAGGTGCCGGCGACCGGATCGTACAGTTCGGCGCTTGCCAGGCGCGTCAGGTTGCTCGTCACGCCGCCGGCGATCAGCACCTTGCCGTTGCCGAGCACGGTGGCAGTGGCGCAGCAGCGCGCGGTATGCAGCGATCCGGTCGGTGCGAACGTGCCTGTCGAAGGATCGTACAGGTCGGCGTTGACGACGTCGGCCGAGTTGTCGTAGTCGCCGCCGCCGGCAATCAGCACCTTGCCGTTGGCGAGCACCGCCACGGAGGCAAAGCCACGCGCCGCGGAAAGGGAATTGGGTGTCGCCGTAAACGTGCCGGTGGCTGGATCATAGATTTCGCCGCTGGCCAGGTTCACCCCGTTGAAACCGCCCGCGACCAGCACCTTGCCGTTGGGCAGGCGAGCGCTCGCGGCAGCGTAGCGTCCGCCGTTGCCGAGACTGCCGGTCGGCGTGAAGCCGGCGAACGCAGCGGACGAAGTGGCGAGAGCCAGCGCGAACAAGCCGATCTGGAACGCGCGATGTGTGCGCATTGTGCATCTCCCTTGCAAAACAAAACTCCAAGACGCCGACAGAGTCAGCGCATCCGGACCCGGATGGGCTGACTCTGCCGCAGCGTCAGCGCACGTTCTGTGCGTTCGCCAACATTGGAAGCGGGGCGGTCACTCCTTCTTGGTCGACTGCCCTTCGTCGCTATCGTCCGACAGCGTGTCGGACGGCGTGCCCGACGGCTTGGTGCCACCGGTCTGCTGCGGCGTCATGGCTCGCTCGGCACGCCGCGCGCGCCGTGCTTCGCCGCCGAGACGGCCGATCCGCGCCATGTGTTCGCGGTTGCCGCTGATCGCCTCACCGCCCTTGCGTCCGGCGGCACGTGCTTCCTCGCTGGAAAACTTGTGTGCCGTGCCGTGCGCATGTGCCGCGCGCCCACCGCGACTGGCGATTTCTCTCTGCTTGCTCGCGTCCATGCGCGCGAATCCGCGAGCACGCCGTTGAACTGCTGGATTGTTCATTTGGCACCTCGATTCCGTGAGACCCGCGACCGCCGCGCCGACGAACCTGTGTGTGCGGCCACGAGCGTTAAAGTCAAATAGCTCGACGGCACCCGGAGAAGCAGCAAGCCATGTGCCACCGTAGACGCGGCGCCGGCAAAACACCCAGCGAATCTGAACGCGGCGACGCGCGGCGGCGTCAACACTGGGCCGGCGGGCACAAGGGCGCGGCAATCTCCGACAAAATATACTTTTTTGCGCGGCCGCTAAATTGCCACTGCGTGGCAAACTGCAAGCAATCCGGATGCAATTTGCACTGCATGCGCGCCGCCGCGCGGCGGCGCGACAGCACTCAGGCGCTGGACTGGAGCAGCCGCTCCGGCGTGAGGGGCAGCTCGCGGATGCGCTTTCCGCTGGCGTGATACAACGCGTTGGCGATTGCGGCCGGAACTGCGGTAATGCCGATCTCGCCAATGCCGCGCGCACCCAGTTCATTGAAGCGCTCGTCCGGCTGATCGATGAAGCTCACGTCGATGTCCGGCACATCGGCATTGACCGGCACATGGTACTGCGCCAGATTCGCGTTGAGCACGCGGCCGGATTCGGCATCGACCAGCACCTGCTCGTGCAGCGCCATGCCGATGCCCCAGACGATGCCGCCCTGCAGCTGGCTGCGCGCGGTTTTGGCATTGAGCACGCGCCCGACGTCGTAACAGGCGACGATGCGACGCACGCGCAACTGGGCCAGCGCCTCGTCCAGCTCGACTTCGGCGAACACCGCGCCGAACGAATGCGTGGCGAACTTGTTCTTGGTCGCGTCGTCGAGCTTCGCATCGGCCCGTGCCTCGATCGGATTGCCGCCGGCGCGCGCCAGCACGGCAGCAAGCGGCTCGCGCTTGGTCGCATCGCTGCCGAGTTCGAGCCATCCGTCGTGCGTCACGATCTGCGCCGCATCGGCGCCGTGCAACGGCGAAGCGCTGTCCGCAACGGCCAGTGCGACGATCTGCTCGCGCACTTTTTGCGCGGCGTTGCGCACCGCCGGCGTCACGCTCGCCGCGGTCATCGAGCCGCCCGACACCGGTGCTTCCGGCAGTTCGCTGTCGCCGATTTCCACCGTGATGCGCTCCAACGCGACGCCGAGCGCATCGGCCGCGACCTGCGCGATGATCGTGTACGTGCCGGTGCCCAGATCCTGCGTGCCGCATTGCACGAGCGCGCGGCCGTCGGCACTCAACCGCACCAACGCGTTGCTCGGCTGGCGGTTGGCCGGATAGGTCGCCGTGGCCATGCCATAGCCAATCAGCTTGTCACCGTCGCGCATCGAGCGCGGCGCGGGCGAGCGCTTCGACCAGCCAAAGCGCTCCGCCGCGCGCCGATAGCATTCGCGCAACGCCTTGCTCGAAAACGGCTTGCCGCTCAGCGGCTCGGCGTCGGCGTGATTGCGCAGGCGCAGCTCGAGCGGATCGAGTTTGAGTTTCCACGCCAGTTCGTCCATTGCGCATTCCAGCGCGAAACTGCCCGTCGATTCTCCCGGCGCGCGCTGGAAGGTCGGCGTGCCGAGATTGAGCTTCACCAGCCGGTGCGTGGTAGCGCCGTTCGGGCACGCATACAGTGTGCGCGTGAGCACGGCGGAGGTTTCCGTCCAGTCCTCGAACGTCGAGGTCGACGACACGACCTCATGCCGCAACGCAGTGAGCTTGCCTTGCGCGTCGGCGCCGAGCGTCAAGCGTTGCCGCGTGGGCGGGCGGTGGCCGACCGGACCGAACATCTGCGTGCGCTCCAGTACGAGACGCACCGGCCGGCGCACCTCGCGCGCAGCCATTGCGGCAAGCACCACGTGCGACCAGGCCGAGCCCTTGCAGCCGAAGCCGCCGCCGACGTACGGGCAGATCACGCGGATCTTGTCCGCCGCCACGCCGAGCCTCTTCGCCAGCGCCTTGCGCGCACCGCTCACGCCCTGGGTCGAATCGTGCACGGTCAACCGCTCGCCATCCCACATCGCGAGCGTCGCATGCGGTTCCATCGGATTGTGGCATTCCATCGGCGTGGCGTACTCCGCCTCGTGCCGCACCTGCGCCGCGCGCAGGCCGGCATCGACATCGCCCCACGCGGCATCGGTATCGCCGTGCGTGATTTTTTCGGGCTTGTATGCCGAACCCCTTGCGCTGTCGAAATCCAGTGCCGGCGTCTCGCGCGTCACGCCAATCTGCAGCAGCAGCGCGGCGGCGCGCGCCTGTTCCAACGTCTCAGCGACGACAACCGCCACCGGCTCGCCGTTGTAACGCACGGCCGCGTCCTGCAACAGCGACAAGGCACGCTCGCCTGGCGGATTCGAGCCGGTTGCCGCTGCCGGCAGGCGCGGCGCGTTCTTGTGCGTCATGATCAGCAGCACACCGGGGGCTGCAGCTGCCGCTCGATCGTCGATCGAAGCGACGCTGCCCTTTGCGCAGGTACTCTGCACGAGCACCGCATGCGCCAGCCGCGGCGCACCGAAGTCCGCGGCATACGACGCGCTGCCGGTGACCTTGGCGTTACCGTCGACGCGGGTGATCGGCTGGCCTACGATCGTGGCGTTCATGTCGCGGCCCTCGCGCGGTCGAGCGCCCGTTGCACCGCCGCCTTGGCCAGTGGCACCTTGTATGCGTTCTGCGCCAGTGGCCGCGCACCGTCGAGCGCGAGCTCGGCGATCTTCGCGCCATCGATTTGCGCGAGCGATTTGCCGCTCAGTTCCTGCGATGCGCGTTCGGCCAGCCACGGCGCATGCGCCACACCGCCGAGCACAATGCGGCCATCCTGAATGGTGCCGTCCGCGACATTCAGTCCGACCGCGACGGAGACGAGTGCAAACGCGTAACTGGCGCGCTCGCGCAGCTTGAGGTAGTGACTGTGGCGCGCGTAGGTCGAAGCCGGCAGATCGACCGACACGATCAACTCGCCCGGCTCGAGCGTCGTGTCACGCTCCGGTCGATCGCCCGGCAAGCGATGGAACTCGCCGATCGGAATGCTGCGTTCGCCGGATTTGCCACGCACGTTGACGCGCGCGCCGAGCGCGAGCAGCGCGACGTTCATGTCGGAAGGATTCACCGCCACGCAGGCGTCGCTGGCGCCGAACAACGCGTGCGTGCGATTGCTGCCGTGCAACGCGGCGCAACCGGACCCCGGCTTGCGCTTGTTGCAGTGCTCGAAGCCGGGGTCGACGAAATAGTCGCAACGCGTGCGCTGCATCAGATTGCCGCCGACCGTGGCCATGTTGCGCAGCTGCGGCGACGCACCGGCCAGCAACGCTTGGCTCAACAAGGGATAGCGTGTGCGGATCAGGCTGTGGTTGGCCAGATCGCTGTTGCGCACTGCCGCACCGATGCGCACGCCCGCAGCGGTTTCCTGCACTCGGCCCAGGCCGAGGTGATTGATGTCGATCAGCACGTGCGGCCGCTCGATGCCGGACTTCATCAGGTCCAGCAGGTTCGTGCCGCCGCCGACGAAGCGCGCGTTCGCATCGGCCGCCGCGAGCGCCGCGTCGACGTCGTGCGGCCGTTGATAGTCGAATGGCAGCATCACCCGGCTCCTTGCAGCGCGTTGCGCACCGCCGCGACGATGTTCGGATACGCGCCGCAGCGGCAGATGTTGCCGCTCATGCGCTCGCGGATTTCTGCATCGCCGAGCGGCGCGCCGCCGGGCTTGCCGGCATCGAGCGTGAGCGCGCTGGCTTCGCCGGCACGCACTTCGGCCAGCAACGCGGTCGCCGAGCACAATTGTCCCGGCGTGCAATAGCCGCACTGGTATGCATCGTGTTCGAGAAACGCGGCTTGCACCGCGCCCGGCTTGCCATCGTTGCCGAGCCCTTCGACCGTGGTGATCGCGGCATCCGCGTGCATCACCGCCAGCGTCAAACAAGCGTTGATGCGCCGCCCATCGACCAGCACGGTGCACGCACCGCACTGGCCCCGGTCGCAACCTTTCTTCACGCCGGTCAGATGCAGGTGATCGCGCAACGCGTCGAGCAAGGTGACCCGCGGCTCGACGCGCAGCCGATGTTCGGCGCCGTTGACGCGCAGGCTCAGATCGCGTTGCTGCGGTGTCGGCGGGCTTGATACCGCGGCGGGCGGCGTGCCGGCGGGTGCGTCCAGGGGCAACGCGAGCCCGACACCAACACCGCTGCAGGCGAGCGTGCCGAGAAACACGCGACGCTGCCAATCGATCTCGTCCATTGCAGCACCAGGCCGGTGATTTGGCATCGGAAGCTCCTTCTTCCCGTCGCGACAGTGGGTTCAGGCAACCCGATCGCCCAGCAATCTGCATGCCGCGCACGCCGCGCGCAAATCGTGGCGACGCCGATCGACCACTTCTGCAAATTGCACAAAGCGACCGGCGCAACCTTGCAAAGTGCGGGGATCAGGCGTTGCGCTGGGCCGTAGCAAAGTCGAGCGGCGTGTCGATGTCATATGCGGCAAGCTCGAGCGGCACGACGTGCACGCGTTCGCGATTCGCCTGGAGCAGCGCGCGCGCTCCGGGTCCACGCAAGCCGCGCAAGCGCGCAAAGAACGCACGCGGAAAAACACACGGGGCGCCGAAGGTGTCGGCGTAGCCGGCTGCCACGATGGCGTCGGGATTGGCTTCGTGTGCGCGCAACAACGCTGCGTATTCGACCGCGCCGACGCGATATTGGTCGGCAAGGGCGATCAACACGGCATCGAGCGCCGCGTCGCGTTCCAGCGCCCGCTGCACGCCGTGCGCGATCGAGCGCCCCATGCCCTGCGCCCAGTCCGGATTGAAGGCAATCTGCACATCGAGTTGCGCCAGCAGCGGTTCGGTCAGCTCGCGCTGCGCGCCGGTGACGACGATCACGCGCGCACACGCGGCGCGTGCCGCCAGCGCAGCACGACGCAACATGGCGACGCCGTCGATCGGCAACACCAGCTTCGCCGCGCCGTAGCGTTGCGATGCGCCGGCGCCGAGCAGCACTATCGCGGCGTGCGGCGTGCTCATGCGTGGTGCGAACTCAGGCTGCCGGCGCCGCGTTCGCGCTGCCGCGCCAGGATTTCCGCGGCGATCGCCAGCGCAATCTCGTACGGCCCCTCCGCGCCGAGGTCGAGTCCCGCCGGAGCCAGCAAGCGTGCGCCGCTCGCGGCCACGGCAGCGTGCAGGCGCGTGCTACGCGCGCGCGAACCGATCGCCGCGAGATACTCAAGCGGCAGCGGTGCCAGTTGCTCCAGGTAGGCAAGATCCTGCTGCAAGTTGAACGTCATCAGCACCACCGCGCAGCGTGCCTGCGACGCAAGTCGCTCGGCGAGCGCCTGCGGCGCCGCGTCGAGAAGCGTTGCGCGCGCGGGCAGTTCGACAGTGCCGCGCAAATTGCCATTGTGCACCAGTATACTTTTCCAGCCGAGCGTGGCGGCGAGATTGGCGAGCGCCAGCGCCACGGCGTTGATCCCGACCAGCACCAGCAACTGCTGCGCCTGGACGCGCTCCACCAGCAGTTCGATCCCGTCCTCGACCGGGTGCACGACCGCACCGGCAGCCTGCGCGCTTGCAAGTGCCGCTGCGCGCTGGCTCAACTGCGGACTCGGCAGCTCGTCCCACAGCGCTTGCGCCGCGCCGACCTGGCGCTGCGGCCGCGTCAACACCTCGCCAGCGCGCGCGAACGCGGTTGCGACATAACCCGGCTGTCGCTGTGCATGCAGCTGCGCCAGCGCATGCAGGAAACCGAGGTCGCGCGGCTCGCGCAGCGGCTCGATCAACACCTCGAGCTCGCCACCGCAGCCCATCTCGAGCAACACGTCGAAGCTCGAATCGCGATTATAACGCGCGAGTTCCGCTGCGCCGGACGCGATCACGCGTTGCGCGCGCTCGACGATATCGCGCTGCGGACAGCCGCCGGACAACTCGCACACGACCGTGCCGTCGCCGTGCACCAGCATGCTGGCGCCGGCATGGCGGAACGTCGAGCCGGCGGTGCGCGTGATCGTTGCCAGCGCCGCACCGCGGGCGAACCCGCCGCGTTCCAGTGCGCACGCGCTGTCGTACAGGCGGCCGAATTCGCTTGCATCAGGCATGCGCAAACTATAGCAACAGCGCGGCGCCCCCGTCGCTGCGCGGCCACTCAACGCCGGCGCGGCTTGGCTCGCGGCAACGGATTGCCGCCACGCGTGTAGGCCGGCGGCACGTATACATTGAGCGTGCGCAGCAGCCCGCGGCCGCTGTTGCGGATCTCGTGCTGGTCGCCACGCTCGATGAACAGCAGTGTGCCGCGCTTCAACGCGATGCGCTTGCCCTCGATCAGCGCCAACCCGCTGCCGGCGACGACGAACAGCCATTGGTCCGCGCCGGGATGGCGGTTGTCGGGTCCGCCCTCGGCGTCGCCGGGTGGAATCACCATTTCCGCGGCTTGTGCGTGGCGATTGCCGAAATGCACGCGGAATCCCTCACCGAATTGCAGCGTCTTGTGCTTCATGACGACCTCGTTGGAAATCGTCTTGTGTCGGCAAGACGCATGCCCGATTGCGCGCGCCGCGTTCGCAGCGCAATCGGACCCGCGTCATGCAAATCACATTGCAGGCGCGCCGCATCAGGGCATCGCGCCCTGCCGACGCCGCGAAACGCGTGCCCTCGCCCGTGGCGCGTGCTGGCATACCTGTTGCGGTCGGGCCCAGCATGTCGACTTCAGCGAAATCAACCGCACGCCAACGCCTATCGCAACGTTTCGACGGCTACTTGAAGCGTCCCACCGTGTGGGAGTGTCTCGGCCCGGGTCTCGTCACCGGCGCGGCCGACGACGATCCCAGCGGCATCGCCACCTACTCGCAGACCGGCGCGCGCTTCGGCGTCGACACGCTTTGGACGCTGTGGCTCACCTACCCGCTGATGGTGGCGATGCAGTTCGTCAGCGCGCTGCTCGGGCGCGTGACCGGCCAGGGACTCGCTACGAACATCCGCAAGCACTACCCCGTTCCGGTGCTGTACGGTTTGGTGCTGCTGCTGTTCGTCGCCAACACGATCAATCTCGCCGCCGACATCGGCGCGATGGGCGAAGCGGTCAAGCTGTTGATCGGCGGCTCGTCGATCCTGTACGCCGCCATCGTGGCCTGCGTCTCGCTAGTGCTGATGATCGTGCTCAAGTTCCGCGCCTACGCGAATCTGCTCAAGTATCTGACGCTGTCGCTGTTCACCTATGCGGGCGTGCTGTTCTTCCTCCATATCGACTGGTCCGAGGTGCTGCGCGGATTGTTCCTGCCGCATCTGCGCTTCAGCGCCGACTACTTCACCGCGGTCGTCGCGATCTTCGGCACCACGATCAGTCCGTACCTGTTCTTCTGGCAGGCTTCGCAGGAAGTGGAACAACAGCGCGCGGCACCGGGCGAAAAACCGCTCGTCGAGGCGCCCAAACAGGCGTCCGCGCAGCTGTATCGCGTCAAGTGGGACACCCTGATCGGCATGGCGCTTTCGAACATCGTCGCCTTCTTCATTATGCTTACCGCTGCGGTCGTGCTGCACGCGCATGGCATCACCAAGATCGACTCCGCCGCGAAGGCCGCCGAAGCGCTGCGGCCGATTGCCGGCGACGTCTCGTTCGCGTTGTTCGCGACCGGCATCATCGGCACGGGCATGCTGGCGATTCCCGCGCTGGCCGGATCGACCGCGTATGCCGTCGCGGAAACGCTGCGCTGGCCGAAAGGTCTGAACAAGCAACCGTTCCAGGCCAGCGGTTTCTACGGCGTAATCGCGCTGGGCACGATTCTGGGCGTGCTGCTCAACCTCACCTCGATCAATCCGATGGACGCGTTGTTCTGGAGCGCCGTGGTCAATGGCGTGGTCGCGATCCCGCTGATGGTCATCTTGATGCTGCTGGTGAGCAAGCGCGGGCTGATGGGACGGTTCACGGCATCGTGGCGCGTGCGCGTCACTGGCTGGGTCGCCACGGCGGTGATGCTGCTGGCCAGCATCGCGATGTTCGCCACCTGGAAGCATTGACGCACATGGATCCCTACTTCGCCCTGCAATGGCTGGCGATGGCGGTCACCGTCGCTGCGGCGTGGCTGGTCGCGTCGCGTTCCAAGCTGCGCCGCGCGATCGGCTTCTGGGTGTTCCTGTGCAGCAACGCGCTGTGGGTGTGGTGGGGCTGGCACGATCATGCGCACGCCCTGATTGCGCTGCAGTTCGCGCTTGCGGCGATGAACGTTCGCGGCGCGCTAAGGAACGAATAACGACGTCACCCTGCGCGATGTCGATCTGCAAGTCCGCGCGAGCTTTGCGCGCGGGAGGAACGCCTTTAACTCGCAAGCCAGCGCGCTCGACCCGCCGCGCCGCTCCTGCGCGGCCGACACGCGCAGCCAAGCCGCGCAAGACGGCGGCGCGCGGCAAGCACCAAGGCAACGATCGCGATGCGAGCGATCCGGACAGGCATCCGGTGCGGGCGCGATCACTCGTGCGCGCCCGCGTCGGCTAGCGCGCCCAGGTGCGCGAGGTCTTGAGCGAGGGGCGGTATTCCTCGATGCGCTGATTGCCCGTGTCCACCAGCAGCAAACGATCGTGGCCCGCCACTGCGATGCCGGCAGGTTCGCGCAGCGGATAGCAGATCGGATCGGTGCAGGTGAAGCGGCCGCCGTCGTAGTCGCTGACCGTGCGCTGCGCGAGATCGAGCGAGCGGATCCGGCTGTTGTAAGTGTCGGCGACGAGCACGTGCGTGCCGTCGAGCGCCACGCCGAGCGGATGTTGCAGACGCGCGGCAGCAAACGTGCCGTTGTTCTTGCCGAAGTCGAACAGGCCGGCACCGACCAGGGTCTGCGTGCGCGCATCGTCGAGCGTGATTGCGCGAATCGCCGAGCTCTCGGCATCGGCCACGTACAGTACTTTGCCATCGGCGCTCAACGCCAGGCCACTCGGCTGCGCAAACGCAGCGGATGTTGCGCTACCGGCGACGAGATCCTCGGCGCCGCTACCAGCCAGGCGCGCGACGTTGCCCTTGGCCAGATCGAGCACGCCGATCTGATGCGTGCCGGCATTGGCGAAGTAGACGTGGTCGCCGCCCTTCTCCAAGTCCCATGGCGACGCCAGCGCGCCGCCACGCGCCAGCCGCGGTGCGTCGGGCAGCGCGCCGCCGCGCGTGCCGTCGCCGGCGAGTGTACTGACGCTGCCGCTGGCGCGATCGATGCGCCGGATCGCGTGGTTGCCGGTGTCGGCGACGAAGATCGCATCCGCGTCGGCGATCAATCCTTGAGGATGATCGAACGTCGCGCTGGCCGCGGCACCGTCCTTGAAACCCGCCTCGCCGCTGCCGTAGCGCTGCAGGTCGCGACCGTCGTCGTCGAGCAGCACGATCTGGTTGTGGCCCGCATCGGCCAGCACCCACTGCGGCTTTGCCGCAGGCGCGCGCTTGAGTTTGCCGGGGAACAGGAAGCGCCCCTTCGGTTCCGGCGTCAGCGCCAGTTCAAGCTGCACGGGCTTGAGCGCACCGCTGCTGCCCGCCGCGGCGACCAGTTCGTCGATTGCCTTGCCGAACGCGCCCGGGTTCGGTTCGCCCGGTAGCCGTATAAGCACATTTCCGTCCGGACCGACGATGACCAGCGTCGGCCACGCTTCCACGCCGTAGTCGCGCCAGATCGACATCTCCGGATCGTGCACGATCGGATGGCGGATCTCGTAGCGGGCGATCGCGTCCTGCACGCTGGCCGCGCTCTTTTCCTCGGCGAACTTCGGCGAGTGCACGCCGATCACCACGACTTGTTGCGGATACTTGCGCTCGATCGCATGCAGGATCGGGATGATGTGGATGCAGTTGATGCAGCCTTCGGTCCAGAAATCGAGAATGACGACGCGTCCGCGCAGCGAGGCAATCGGCAGCGGTGCGGCGACGTTGAACCATTTCAGGCCGGGTCGCGCGATCTCGGCGGCCGGCGTGGCCAGCGCGGCGACCGGAGCGCGCGACAGCACGGCGCCGATCGCCAGCAGCAGCACGCCGAACGCGCACGCGATCTTTCGCACGTGTCGGCTCATGCGGGCTGCGCCGGTTTGAAGGTCAGCGCGACGCCGTTCATGCAATAGCGCAAACCGGTCGGCGGTGGCCCGTCGTCGAACACATGACCGAGGTGTCCGCCGCAGCGCCGGCAATGCACTTCATCGCGCACCATG
>Ga0157378_10000189_pt1 | contig 59141 bp, 47 predicted proteins | sample M65metaG_FD_115309 | JGI IMG/M metagenome (GOLD analysis project Ga0157378, IMG submission 115309) | Miscanthus rhizosphere microbial communities from Kellogg Biological Station, Michigan, USA - M6-5 metaG | ecosystem: Host-associated > Plants > Roots > Rhizosphere > Soil | place: USA: Michigan... | reverse complement strand
CAAGTGCGGCCGCCGCTTCACCACCTACGAGCGCATCGACGAAATTCCCTACATGGTCATCAAGAAAGACGGGCGCCGCGAACGCTTCGAGCGCCAGAAGATTTTGCAGGGATTGTTGAAAGCTTGCGAGAAGCGGCCGGTAGCCACGCCAAAACTGGAAGCCATTGTCGACGACATCGAAGGCGTGGTGCACGACGCCACCGAGCGCGAGCTCACCACCACCGAAGTCGGCGAAATGATCATGCATCGCCTGAAAAAACTCGACAAGGTCGCCTACGTGCGCTTCGCCTCGGTCTATATGGACTTCAAAGACGTCCAGGAGTTCATGGCCGAGCTAAAGAATCTGCTGAAAGATCGCGCCAAAAAGTAGCGGTGCGGCATGCTGCGCCGCAGCTTAGCAAAAATGTAAGATTTGCGGCGCTCCGCCGGTTTGCAAGACGTTCATTTCGTTGACAAAACTCACGGAAGATTCCAGAGGCCAGAATGCACCCAAAACATCCAGTCAAATTCTCGAACGCGCTCGCGCTAGCAGTCGTCGCCGTGGCGTCGTTGGTCGCAATAATTCACGCGGCCGACGCTAACACCCAGAAACCAGGCACCCTCGGTCCGGCGTTCTCCGCGGACCGCATCGCTGCCCACGTCAAATTTCTCGCCAGCGACCTGCTTGAAGGCCGCGGCACCGGCCAGCGCGGCGGCGACATCGCTGCTGAGTATATCGCCACGCAGTTCGCGCTTTACGGCCTGAAGCCGGCCGGCGACAGCGGCACTTACATGCAAAGTGTTCCGATGGTCGCGGTAAAAACTCTTCCGGCCACATCTTTCAAGCTGGTGCCGAAAAACGGCGATCCCGTCGAGCTGAAAAATCTCGACGACTATGTCACCAACAATGAAAGCCAGTCCGAGACCGCCGACTTCGACGCCCCCATTGTATTCGTCGGCTTCGGCATCACCGCGCCGGAATACAACTGGGACGACTACAAGGGCGACCTGAAAGGCAAGGTCGCACTTGTTTTCGTCAACGAGCCCGCCTCCGACGATCCCAAATTCTTCAAAGGCAAAGCCCTCACCTACTACGGCCGCTGGACCTACAAATTCGAAGAAACCGCGCGCCGCGGCGCCATCGCCACCATCGTGATTCATCGCAGCGATCTCGCCAGCTACGGCTGGCAGGTGGTGCGTAATTCCTGGGGCAGCGAGCGCGAGTACCTGAAGCGCGACGAAACACCGAAAGTCCAGGCTGCCTCCTGGGTGCAACTTGATATCGCCAGGAAAATCGTCTCCATGGGTGGCTACGATCTCGACAAACTCTTCGCGCAATCTCAAACTCGCGAATTCAAACCCGTCGAGCTGCCCGTCCATCTGCGCGCCCACGTCGCCAGCGAGCTGCGGCCCTTCGTCGGGCGAAACGTCGTAGCCCGCCTCCCCGGCTCAGATCCCAAGCGCAGCGACGAAGCCGTCCTCTACACCGCGCACTACGATCACCTCGGCATCGACGCCGGCGCCAAAGGCGACAACATCTACAACGGCGCTGTCGACAACGGCACTGGCTGCGGCATCTTGTTGGAAATCGCGCAAGCCTGGTCCACCACTGCTCCGCCGCCTCGCTCGATCCTCTTCGCCGGCGTCACCGGAGAAGAGCAAGGCCTGCTCGGCTCCGAATATCTCGGCAAGCATCCGCCGGTACCCGCCGCGAAAATTTCCGTGGACCTCAACTATGACGCCCTGGCTCCCATCGGCATTCCCGAGGAAGTGGAAGTCGCCGGCGCCGAGCGCACCACCTTCTATCCCATCGTTGAATCCACCGCGAAAAGTTTCGGCCTGGCCACCCGCCCCGACTCGCGCCCCGAAGCCGGCCACTACTACCGCTCCGATCATTTCAGTCTGGCCCACGTCGGCATCCCGTCCTTCTCCATCGGCCAGGGCCTCAAATTCAAAGGCCACGACGCCGCCTGGGGCGAGGCCCAGGCCAAAGACTACGTCGACCACCACTACCATCAACCGAGCGACGAGTTTCAATCCGACTGGAACTTTGCCGGTCTGGCCGAAATGGCCCGCTTCGGCTTCGTCCTCGGCCGCACCGCCGCGGCCACTCCGGAACTCCAGGGCTGGCAACCCGGCGACGAATTCGAAGCGGCGCGAAAAAAATAGCCGCACAACTTTGATTTGAACGACTAATTTCACTCGGAAGCCTTAACGGCGTTTCGGCTTGATGCGCTTCGCGCTTGCTGGCTTGCGGCTACGTGATTTGGGCTTCCCGGATTTTGCAGCAGGTTTCTTGCCTGACCTGGAATTTTTCTCCATGCGCAGCTTCCACGCCGACCGCAGCGCGCCTTCCAGCACGTCCTCGGTGGTCGCCGCCAGCCGGATGTGAGTCATTCCCATGCGGCCCCAGCCTCCGGCGATGGGCAAAAAGACCTCCGGAAGCTCGGTGACGAACGCTGTTTGTTGGTCCGGGTTCAGCATCAGATTGCCGTAGCCTTTGTCCTGCGATGCCAAAGTCGCAAAGATTCTGCCGCCCACGCGGAAATCCGGACTGCCCATGTGTGAGCTTTCCTCCGCTCCGGGAAGGCTCAGCGCGATCCGGCGAAAATCATTGGCGTTCATGCGCCCTCCTGAAACAGCAGATTGCACCGCGCCGCTGGCCCCTGCAAGGTTCCACATCATGACCAGAGCTTGATCCGCACCGTCCATGCGCCTCCATACGCGCGTTCGTGCACAATTCTACAGGGTTAGACCGATTGGCTTTACCCGCCGCTGTGGCTAGATGAGCCCAAGTGTGAGGCTCCATGGGGAATTCGCAGGATTCGCCCGGCCCACCTGCCCCTGGGTACGTGAACGTGGCAGAACTTAAGCGTCGGGCCAGAGAATCGAGCGATAATCGCAGCGCCCCAGAGGCGCTCAAGCAGTCCACGCGCTGGTTTCTGCTGCACCCGAGGGACTTGTGGGCCGCTCTCAAAGACGCTTTCGACGGTTGGAATCGCCACAATGTCTCCCGCTTATCCGCCGCTCTGGCTTACTACGCTGTCTTCTCCCTCGCCCCTGTCCTCGTCATTTCCATCTCCATCGCCGGACTGGTCTTCGGCAGAGACGTCGCCCAGCGTGAAATCGCTCAGGAAGTGCAAAGCCTGATCGGCCAGGACAGCGGCAAAGCCGTGCTGGCCATGGTGCAGTCCGCACAAAAACCCGCTACCAGCACGCTGGTCGCTTTGATCGGTCTGGCAACGCTGTTATTCGCGGCGTCCGCCGCCTTCATCGAGATTCAAGATGCGCTCAACACCATCTGGGAGGCTCAGCCCGCGCCGCGCGGCACCGTCTGGGAATTTATTCGCAAGCGATTTGTCAGCTTCGGAATGGTGCTGAGCATCGGATTCTTGCTCCTGGTTTCGCTGGTAATCAGCGCCGCGCTCACCGCCATAGGGCGCTGGGGCAGCACGCTCTCGGTGCCCACGCCTTTTTTTCACGTTCTTGACGTGCTGTTTTCTTTTGCGGTCATCACTGCGATTTTCGCGCTGCTCTACAAGATCGTGCCGGACACCAGGACCGCCTGGAGTGACATCTGGCCCGCCGCTATCATCACCGCTGTGCTGTTTACCTTCGGCAAATTCGCCATCGGCGTCTACGTGACCAAGAGCTTGGAGAAATCTGCTTACGGAGCGGCGGGTTCTGTAGTTGTCATCGTGGCCTGGGTGTTCTACTCCGCGCAGATTCTCTATTCCGGCGCGGAAATCGGCAAGGCCCTGGAGCGCCGAAGGGAAAGAGAGTGGGACGACGTCGAGCGACGACTCCGCAGCAGCGAGTCGCAAGAGAGGTTGGTTTCGGCCCGAGGCCGCGCTGCCCGTGCGGGCCGCTGACCGCACTCCGCCAGGGTCGCCAACGCGAAGCGCCGTCGCCGCAAATATGCACAAGCTGATCCCTATTCGTACCGCAGAGCTGTGATGGGATCGACCCGCGAAGCTCGCCGTGCCGGTATATAGCAAGCCACCAGCGTTACCGCCAGAAGCAACGCCGGTACGGCAATAAACGTCGCCGGACTCAGCTTACCCAAGCCAATCAAACCCGCCGCGATCAGTCGGGCCAGGCCGAACGTTGCCGCGCTCCCGATTGCAACCCCCGTGACCGCCAGAATCAGTCCCTGCCGGATCACCATTTTCAGTACCTGGTTCCGATCCGCGCCCACCGCAATGCGGATGCCGATCTCTCTGGTGCGACGCCCTACCGAGTAAGCCATCAGCCCGTAGAGGCCCACCAGCGCCAGCACCAGTCCGATCAGCCCCATGCATGTGACTAGCGTGATGACCATCATCGGCACGGCCACCGCTCGCTGTTGATAGAACATGTCCAGCGTGTTCACGTTGTACACCGGTTGGTTGGCATCCAGGCCTTGCACGATCGCGCGAATCGGTGCCGCTACCCCAGCCGGGTCGCCGCCACTTGTGCGCACCAGCAACAACATCTCCGAGCTCGGATTTTGCGCGAACGGAAGATAGAAAAACTTAAACGGTGTCTCGCCGACGAAAAGGTACTTTCCGGTTTTCGTGACTCCCACGACTTCGATCCATGGCCCCCTGGCGTCGTTAAGGTGGAAGCGTTTCCCCAAAGGTTCCTGGTTCGGCCAATACGATTTCGCGAACTCTTCGTTAACGATGGCCACCCGGCGGGTCCCGTCTTTGTCATCGGCCGTGAAAGCACGTCCCCGGACCACCGGAGTGTCCATCGTATCGAAATAGTGTTCGTCCACGATATTTGCAAAGAGCGAATCCGACGCCTGGGCCTTGGGGAACTCATAGCCCTCTGGAACTACCGACGCCGAGTACTGATTGGGTGTGTAGGGAATCGACCGTGCTAGCGCTACAGAGCGCACATTCGAGACATTTCGCGTTTGATCCTTCAGCTGTTTATAAAAATTGCGCGACTGTTCGGGGGTGTAACGCACCAGCGAGGTATCAAAATTCAGCATCAGCCGATGATCGGTACGAAACCCCGGATCCAGCACCAGCAGCTTGCGAAAGCCATCCAGCAGCATTCCCGCGGCCACCAGCAGCACCATCGACAGCGCTACTTGCGACACCACCAGAATGTTTCGCCCGATCGTCCGATTGCTGCCCGTCGAGCCCGCGGTCGCCGATTTCAGCGCCGGCACCAGATCCGTCTTCAGGCTGCGCAACGCCGGTACCAGCCCAAACAGAATCGCGCTGATCACCGCTGCGCCAAGGCTGAACAGCAGTACCCGCATATCCATGCGCAGCGTGATCGTGATTGGCGGCTCTGTGGAAATGGGAATGCTCTGCAGATAGCTGATCCCCGCGAAGCCCACCCACAAGCCCAGGGCCGCGCCCGTGAGCGCCAGCAGCAGGCTCTCGCTCAGCATTTGCCGCACCAGCCGCACCTTCGTGGCCCCCAGCGAGATACGTAACGCGATTTCGCGGCTGCGTGCCCGGGCCCGGCCGAGCAACAGGCTGGCTACGTTGGCGCAGGCGATGATCAGCACCACGCCCACCAGCGACATCAGCAACCCGACCAGCGCGGTGTCCGGCGGCGACCGCTTCAGGCGCGTCTGTAGTTCGGTCTGCACCGCCAGCACACGGTTTTCATTGTCCTGTTTGTACGTCTGCTGCAGGCTGCTCCAGATCGTCGCGAGGTCCGCTTGCGCCATTTCCCGGGTGACTCCCGGTTTCAACCGGCCCTTCACGAAATTAGCATGGTTGCTCCGCACTTCCAGCGGATTTCCCGGTGCGGCGTCCAATCGTTGCGCCATCATCATCGGCACGAATAGCGATGGCGTAAAGAATTGGTCGACAGCGTTAAACGACTTTGGCGTTACCCCTACGATCGTGAAGTCGACGCCCTTGATACGTAACGTGCGCCCGATGACATTTGGGTCGTGCGCTAGATCGCTCTGCCAGAAGTCGTAGCCCACTACCACCACGGCGTCCCGCCCAGGTACTTGTCCTTCTTCCGGAAGGAATGTCCGGCCCAGCAGCGGTTGGATGCCCAGGGTTCGGAAGAAATTATCGGACGCGATTACCCCGGTCCGGATCTTCGGCAGATCTTTCGAGGACTGTGACACGCTCAGCGTCGTGAGCTGAAAGGCGGTCATGGACTCAAACGAATGCGACTTCTCCTGAAAATCGCGGTAGTTGGGGTAGGAAATGTTGGAGCCCTGACTGAAAAGATTCTGCGGCGTGTCGGTGCTGATGTTGACGACGCCGCTCGGTTCCAGAATGGGCAGCGGCCGCAGGAACAGAGCGTCGGCTAGGCTAAAAATCGCCGCGTTGGCACCGATGCCCAGCGCCAGCGACACGATCGCGATCAAAGAGAAGCCCGGATTCTTGATCAGTATGCGGATGGCAAAGCGCAAATCCTGGATGATGGTTGACACGGGCTGAGCCTCCAGCGAGGAGCGGTCGAGGGATGGACTGGCAAAAGCACGCGGGAGTCCAGCTCCGGCCGTGGTAATACGTTGACTGCAAACCGCTTGTGGACGCCGATTCAATAACCCCAGTGCAGCAAGTGTCCGAAATTGGGATCATGCTGTGATGGGAATGAACAGTACTCAACGCGTTGTCAGGGTGAGGCGTCGCAGACCCCCGGAAGCGCCAATCTCCGGATTAGCGTTCCCGCAGGCAAGTCGCCGCCAAAAATAAACCAATCGTTTTATGGACCAGATTTATACGCAGCGCTACCGTCGTGTTCGGAAATCGCAATCCCGATTTCCTTTGACAAGCACAGACCGTACTACGCGGGGAAGGCGAATTCGTCTCTAACGGCAGTGCAGTCACAACGATGCTTCCAAGTACTGCGTAACATCAATAGAATCATAACCATCCTATAAAACATAGGGGCAACCCCGCTTCATTTCGGCCAAACGCCTGCGGTGAACGCCCGAATCGTCGTAAAGCCAAGTTTTTCATAGAGTTGCACTGCTGAGCGATTCTCGCTGGTGACCGTTAGCGTCAGTTCGCGAAACTTCATGGCCCGCAAGGCTTCCACCGAGCTTTGCATCAGCATGCGGCCCAGCCCGTGACCCTGATAGCCGGGCAGAACGCAGATCTGGGTCGTATGGCCTACACCGGAAGCAACCTCGCTGGTGAGTACCGCCGCGACCAGATCGTCGCTGCCAGGTTGCCGCAGGACAAACGAAGCGCCGGGGACGAATTGGCCGCAGCCCGGCAGCAGGATGATGTTTTTCAAAAACTTTAGCGCCCCGCCCCGGCTGCGGTATTGGTCGTTGATTTCGCCGTCGACGTGGTCCGTGTAGCAGAGGTAGATGAGTTTCGCGCAGGGCTCGAAAAATCGGTCGTTCCAGCGGTCCAGGCGCATCCCCGCAGACGTCCCTGCGCGGACAGCTGAGGATTTTTGCAAGTCGAACAACATAAACTGCCGGGTGTACAGGCGGAAGCCAAGATCGCGGAGTGGGTCCTCCACCGGTCCGCCAAAGGGCATGAGTTGCGCTTCGATGCGTGTAAGTTGCGGCACGGCGCGCATGGAGTAGAGCATCTCGTCTAGTAGCCGCCGGCCAATCACCGCTTGCTGGTATTTGGCGGAGACATACAGTCCGCCGATCAGCCCTTTTTGCTCTTCCAGGACATAGAACGAGTACCCGGCCGCCGTGCCGTTTTCAAAGGCCGCGCAACCGCACAATGCGTGCGCTTCCAGGAAGCGCTTGATGAGGTCCAGCGCGCTGCGATAGTCCCAGTGCAGCTCGTCGCGCCAGTGGCGCGCCTCTTCTTCGAGCAGAGGCTCGACTTGACGCACGCTGATTTGCCGGAGATCGACGATATTCATGAATGGAGGGAGAGCCGTGCAACCCCTGTCGCACAAAGCCATGATAACGGAACTGAAGGCAATCCTATAGCCGCGGTCCTTGGGCCGCGGGATCTGATACACCATCACCCGTACCATCGTTGCGGGCAACGCGCGGTCCGCGGCATCAAGTCCCACGTCGTATGGAAGGTGGACAAATCCGGGCCCTGAAAGGAAGCCGGCGATATGTGCCGAATCGTTAGATACGCATGGGACACAACGAAACACAGTTGCCCCGAAGCCGCGCAGCCCGCGTGCTAGCATGAAAATTACCCCATCGACACTAGCGTCTTGGCTGTGCTGCGGTTGATGGGCGGGACACTCTATGGCACCAATCACGATGGCGAATCTTCAGCATTTGCGCTCGCCGATGCGCTGGTACATCAAGCTGCTGACGGCGATTCTGGCTTTGGTGTTTTTCGCGGTCTTGGCTACCCTGGCGATTGCCGGCTTCTTGGTTTACCGCATCGTGAAGCCGCAGCGCACCAGCAGCGAGATCAACCTGCAAAGCTTTCCTGGCCGGCCGGACGCCGTGCAGTTCATGGTGCGCGGCGGCAAGACGCGCGATGGATTGTTTTTCCCCGGATTTCGTGGAGCGCCGACGATTGTCCTTTGCCATGGGTATGGGTCCAGCAAAGGCGAGTTGCTGACCTTGGTTTCCGCCTTGCAAGATCATCAGTACAACGTTTTTGTGTTTGATTTCGCGGCGCATGGCGCGAACGATGGCGTCACATCGTTTGGGTATCGTGAGGCTGATGAGGTTCGCGCGGCCATCGATACCGTGGCCCAGCGCGGCGATGTGGATCCGGCTAGTTTTGGGCTGTGGGGCTACAATCTCGGCGCCTATTCCGCTTTACGAGAGGCGGAGGGCGACAAGCGTGTGCGTGCGCTGGTGCTGGACTCGGCCTACGATAAGCCCGAGCAAATGGTGAAAGTCGGCGTGGAGCAGCAAGGGTTGGGCGGGTTCCCGCTCATGGCACGTTCGGCTCAGTTCAGCTTTGATTGGCTGAACCGCCAGTATCGCAGCGAGTTGCCGCTGTCGAATTCCAAGCGCATGAGCACGCTGGAAGGCGTGCCCAAGCTTTTCATCCAGGCTGCGGATGATGCGGAACTCGGCGACATCACCCGCCAGCTGTATTTGAAAGCGCCGGAGCCCAAGGATCAGACGCAGATCGCCCACGGCAATTTCGCCAACATGGGCGACGAAGACAAGCGCGCCTACGAAAATCGCGTGGTGAGTTTCTTCCTGCTGCGCCTGCCGCCCGGCGCCCACGCAGCGCACTAATTTTTCGGAGTCAGGTGCAGCACATCGAAGCGATCGATGCTCTCCTGTTCGATCCACAAGTCATCGCAGTTCATTTCCGCAGGCTTCATGGAGCAACGCAGGCCATCCGTTAGAACGTAGACTTCCCGCGCAGCGTTCTGGTCCCATTCCTGCAAATTGCTTCGCAAATAAAAATTAACGCCGTAAAGCGTCGCGCGTCTGAGTTTGAAAAAACGCAACTGCGCCAAAGGGATTTGCTCCGCCTGAACCTGAAACGCGGCGTATCGCGGCGACAGGATCGAGAGCGGCGTGGATGCGGCTGCGACGTCGAAGGCCCGGAAAGCCAGGAAAAAGGGCAGAACAGCGAAAAGGATCGCGGTAGCGCGGCGGCGAAACACCAGGATGGCGAAGAAGAGATTCGAAAAAACGAGTAGAAAGAGAAAAAGGAGGACAAGCGGCTTGAACATCATTGCCTTGCGCAGAATACTTTCGGGATTTCTGGAGATTGCGACAAAGCCTGTTGCGCAAATGGCGGAAAAGGCCAGTGAGGAGAGCGCAAGCGACCAACGCTTTGTTGAACCGAGTAACGTGCCGCATCGCGCCAGCAGCAATGCGATCGGGGGCACAGCGGGAAGAATGTAGCCAGGCAATTTCGATCGGGAGACAGTGAAGAACGCAACGCAGAAAACCGACCAGCAGAGGAGGAAGATTGTGAGGGCGCTCGGAACTGTGCGGCGAATGCGATTTGCGCCGGCGACCAGCGCCCAGAGCAGCATCGCAGTCCACGGAAGAAACGCGATGAGCATGATTCCGCCGTAATACCAGAAGGGCTGAATGTGCTGGAATTCTGGGGTGAGGAAGCGCTTGAAATTGTGCTCAATGATAAAGACAGGGAAGAAATCAGGATTGCGAATGGCACAGAGGATGTACCAGGGGAGGGCCACGACGCAAAAGGCGGAGATTCCCATTGGATGAAGGAGGCGAAGGGTCTCGTGCCATCGTTTTGTAGTGACAGCCCAAAAGAAAACTGTGCCGCCGACGAGAATCAATGCCGCTGGACCTTTGGCGAGCACCGCGAGTCCGAGAAACAGGCCGAACACGATGGACCACTTCACAAGGGAAGAAGCCTGGAACGCCGATGAAGTGGATGGCGTCGGGCGGGGAAGCGGATCGAGGAGGACCACAGCGGCGACCAATGCGACCGTCAGCGTAGCCGTAAAGGGCATGTCCGTTGCGGCGGCGTGAGAGAATCCGATCATGCCGACAGATGTGGGGAGAAGCAGCAGGAGCCAGCGCGCGGTTTCGGGTCCGTAAGTGCGCCATGCGAGCCAAGACAACGCCAGCGTGGCCAGAAGCGCGAAGAAGGCACTGGGAAGGCGCGCGGTAGTTTCACTTACGCCGAGGAGTTTGAAGCACAGTGCCGTGGCCCAATAGTAGAGCGGTGGCTTCTCGAACCACGGCTTTCCATAGAGACGAGGGGTGATGAAGTCGCCGGACTCTGCCATGTCGCGCGCGATCCATGCGTAGCGCGGTTCGTCCGGACCGACCAGGCCGATCGCGTCTAGGCGCGTGAAATAGCAGACGCAGAGGGTGGCGAGGATGACGAGAGTCCATAAGATGGCAGCGATGCGGGAGATCGTTGGGTGTGATGCGGCGGGAAGCTGAGCGGGCGCAGGATGCTCCACGCGGCGAGTCTAACATGACCGGAGTGCGTAGCCAGAAATCGCTGCGCCGCCAGTGACAGGTAAAGATGGGAGCAGGCATACTGTCGCCGATCAGCAAGTGAGCTACATCAGATGAGTCGATGATCGAATCGCTGGAATACCATGCGGCGTGGTTGATGTTGAAGTTGCTCGGCGTCTTGCCGCGTAACGTGGCTCGCGGACTGGCTGTGTTTGTGGCGCGCATTTTGTATGCGCTGCTGCCGAAACTGCGCAAGATCGCGGAATTCAATGTGCGGCTGGCGTTTCCGGATTGGTCTGACGCGCAGCGTTCCCTTGTGAAGCGCGGGATGCTGCGCAATCTGGGATGGATGGCGGCGGAATTTGCGCGATTCCCCAGCTACACCGACGAAAATATCGATGAGACTCTAATTCTGGATGGACAAGACAATTTTCTTGCGGCACAGCGGCGCGGCAAAGGCGTTTTATACCTGACCGGGCACATCGGAGCGTGGGAGCTGTCCTCGTTTGCGCATGCGTTGTACGGATTTCCGCTGCACTACATGGCGCGGCCGCTGGACAATCTGCAGCTGAACTCGCTGGTCAACCAATATCGCTGCCTGTCGGGAAACCGGCCCATTTACAAGAACGAGTCGGCGCGAATGCTGCTGAAGATTTTGCGCAGCGCCGGGACGGTGGGAATCCTGGCGGATCAGAACACCATGCCCGACGAAGGCATGTTCGTGGATTTCTTCGGGACGCCGGCGTGCACCACGACGGGAATCGCGCGGGTGGCTTTGCACACGGACGCAGCGGTGGTGCCGGGTTATGCATATTGGGACGAATCCATCGGAAAGTATCGTTTGCGGTTCGAGCCGGCGGTGGAGCTTTCGCGGACGGGCGATACCGAGCGCGATGTGTTCGTGAACACGCAGAAGTTTGCGAAGGTGATCGAAGGGATTATTCGAAAGTACCCGGAGCAGTGGGTGTGGGTGCATGCGCGGTGGAAAACGCGGCCGAAGGGCGAGCGGCCAATTTATGAGTTTTTGAAGTGAGACGTCGGAGCGATCTGTGGTCGGTTGGGTGGAAAAGGGAAAACACTTAACGCAGAGGAAGCGGCGTTGTGGCGCAGAGGACGTGGAGGCGGTCGATGAAACGAACGGCGGCGGAGATTGCGGAGGTGGTGGGGGCGAAGGTTGAGGGAGATGGCTCAGTTGAGCTGCGCGGAGTAGCCGCACCGGAGCGGGCCGGGCCTCATGACTTGATCTATCTGGAGGCGGCGAAGCATGCGGAGCGCGCGAAGGCATCGGCGGCGCTTTGTGTGATTGCAGTCGAGGGAATTGCGGTTCAGGGTAAAACGGTGTTGCAGCACCGGCGGCCGAAGCTGGCATTCGCAAAAGCAGCGGCGATGTTGCTGGAGCCGAAGCCGATTGCGTCCGGTATTCATGCCACGGCGATCGTTGCGCCACTGGCGCGCGTGGGCGCGAATGTAAGCGTCGGGCCTTACGCGGTGATTGGTGAGGACGTTCATATTGGCGAGGGCACGCAAATCGGCGCGCATTGCGTGATCGCCGCGGGTTGCTGGATCGGGGCCAATTGCCGGCTGCATCCGCGGGTGACTTTTTATAGCGGCGTGCGGGTGGGAGATCGCGTGGAAATTCATGCGGGCGCGGTGCTCGGCGCGGACGGATTCGGATACGCGCCGGGCGAGGGGCGCTACTGGAAATTTCCGCAGACCGGACTGGTGGAGATCGGTGACGACGTGGAGATCGGTGCGAACGCGACGATCGATCGCGGGTCGCTGGATGATACGCGGATCGCCGAAGGGGTGAAGCTGGACAATCTGGTGCATGTGGGACACAACGTGAAGATTGGCGCGCACACGGTGATCGCGGCGCAGACGGGGATTTCGGGATCGAGCACACTGGGGCATCACGTGGTGGTGGGTGGACAAGTGGGAATTGCGGACCACTGTACGTTGGAGGATGGCGCGATCGCCGGCGCGCAGGCGGGGATTCCCACGGGTAAGACGATACGAGGTGGGCAGACGGTTTGGGGAACACCGGCGCGGGAGATTGGCAGGTTCAAGGAAGCCTACGTCTGGTATGCGAGGCTCCCTGAGCTAGCGGAGCGCATCAAAAGGTTGGAGGACAGGAAGTAATGGAGTAAGGGAGGGCAAAGCAGTCATCGCGATCATGTTGAGGGACGAACAAAATTGGCGGGTGGTTGTGGTGGGTGGGCATACGCGGAGTATCGGGAAGACGCAGTTGGCATGCGATTTGATTGCGGCGCTGCCGGAGGCGGAGTGGATTGCCGGGAAGATCACGCAGTACGGGCATGGAGTTTGCGCGCAGAACGGGGAGGATTGCGATTGCGCGCCGGACGAGCACATTTGCGCGATCAGTTGGGAGCTGCGCGCCGATAGGGGGACAGATAGTTCGCGCTTTCTTGCGGCTGGCGCGAAACGTGCATTTTGGTTGAGAACCAAGCAGGGATTTTTGGCCGAGGGTATGCCGCTGCTGCGTGAGGCGCTACGTGAAACGGAGAAGTCAGTTAGTTCGTCCGAAGCGGGTGGAGCGTCGAGAAATTTGATTTTGGAAAGCAACACGTTGATGCAATTTTGGAAGCCGGCGCTGTACGTGGTGGTGGTCCATCCTGGAAAGTCTGATTTCAAGGAGTCGGCGCGGCTGCAGTTGGATCGGTCGTCGGCGTTTGTTTTGCGGGAGGCGCTGCCTGCGAAGGCGAGCGATATCGGCTTCCGCGCGTGGAGCGGAATCCCAGTGCAGCTGATGCGTGGCAAGGCGAATTTTGTGCAGCGCGAGGGCGAAGCGGTCCCGGAGGGTCTTGTGGAAATGGTTCGTGACGCACTGGGGTTACCGGTGCACGGTGGGTAGGATTGCATGCTACGCGCATTGGTTTTGCGCCCTGACGCAATGTCCGGGAGGGGCAGGCGCCCGTCCTAAAACAGCACAAACGAGCGTTCGTCGGTGCCTGCGTTTCGTTGGGTGGCGGGTACGCACGTGAAATGCGCGCCTCGCAAGATTTCGATTGTGCATCGAACGCGAAACTCGAGGCATCTTAAAGGTTGACCGGTAAGAGCTGGATGGCGATAATTTAGTAGTACTTGTCTAACTGCCCGGCCGGGGTGTTTTTAGTGCGCCGGAACGCGTTTAATACAAAGGATTTAGAGGCGTTTCGCAATACGGACCTTGGGGGTCTCGTTGGCGACTGGTACACGAATCGGACTCGATAGCCCCGCAGCGGCCGCACCAGCGGTCTGGCGCAAACAGGATTGGACGGCGCGGTTGGAGCAGGCCATCGACCGTGGCGCCGATCATTTGCTCGGCCTGCAGGCCGAGGAAGGCTACTGGCTCGGAGAGCTGGAAGCCGACAGCACTCTCGAATCCGACTACATCTACTATCTTTACGTTTTGGGGCAGGCCGATCCGAAGCGGATTGCCAAGCTGGCGAACTATGTTCGGCGGAAGCAGTTGCCCGATGGCGGCTGGAGCATTTATCCCGGCGGCCCTTCGGAACTGAATGCCACCTGCAAAGCCTATTTCGCGCTGAAACTGGTGGGCGACTCGCCGAAGGCGCCGCACATGGCGCGGGCACGCGGGGTTGCGCATCGACTAGGCGGGCTAGAGCGCAGCAACTCCTATGTGCGGTTCTACCTGGCGCTTGCGGGCGCGCTGGGCTGGGAGATGGTGCCGGCGATCTTGCCGGAGATGATGCTGCTGCCCAGCTGGTTTTACCTGAACATTTACGAGATGTCTTCGTGGACGCGCGGGATCGTGGTGCCGATGGCAATTTTGTCGGCGCTGCGTCCGGATTTCCGTTTGCCGGAACACGCGCGGGTGGATGAGCTGTTTGCGGACCCACAGCGCCGAACGGCGGCATTTGACTGGAGCGATCAGTTGCTGTCCTGGCGAAATTTCTTCTTGGCGCTGGATCGCGCGCTTAAGTTGTATGAGAAGTTGCCGTGGAAGCCGCTGCGGCAGCGGGCGCTGCGCGAGGCGAAGTCGTGGTTGCTGGAACATATCGAGCGGACCGAAGGTCTGGCGGCGATTTATCCGGCGATGATGAATTCAATTTTCGCGCTGATGGCGCTGGGACATGGACCGGACGATCCGCTGACATCACGCGAGATCCGGGAATTTGCGCGGTTCGAGATCGAGGAAGGCGACACGATTCGTCTGCAGCCGTGCGTTTCTCCGGTGTGGGATTCTTGCATCGCGATGGTGGCGCTGGAAGAGGCGGGAGTGGCGCCCGATCATCCAGCGCTGGTGAAGTCGGCGGAATGGATTTTGTCGAAGCAGGTGCTGGGCCCGGGCGACTGGCAGGTGAAGAACAAGGATGCCGAGCCGGGCGGGTGGGTATTTGAGTTCCGCAACGATTTTTATCCGGACGTGGATGACACCGCTTTTGTGCTGATGGCTTTGCAGCGCGTGAAATATCCGGACAAGGTGCGGATGGAGGCCGCGGTGCGGCGCGGGATTCAGTGGCTGCTGAGCATGCAGAATCGCGACGGAGGTTGGGCGGCATTCGATCGCGACAACGACAAGAAATTCCTGTGCAACATTCCGTTCGCGGATCACAACGCGATGATCGACCCTTCGACGGCGGACGTGACCGCGCGCGTGCTGGAATGCCTGGGCCGCTACGGATGGACCGCGGAGCATCCGGCGATTCAGCGGGCGTTGAAATTCTTGCTGAACGATCAGTGCGAGGACGGATCGTGGTTCGGGCGCTGGGGCGTAAATTACGTGTACGGCACCAGCGGCGTGCTGCGCTCGCTGGAAACGGTGTCGCTGACGGCGAAGGGGTATTGCCAGCGCGCGGTAAGCTGGCTGCGGTCGGTGCAGAAGGCGGATGGCAGCTTTGGCGAGTCGCTGTTGAGCTACGACAAGCCAGAGAGCAAGGGGCAGGGAAACAGCACGGCGTCGCAGACCGCTTGGGGCTTGATCGGATTGCTGGCCGGGGCGGAAGCGAACGATCCTGCGATTCAGAAGGCGGTTTCCTATTTGATGGGCCAGCAAAATGCAGACGGCTCCTGGAGCGAGAGTGAGTTTACCGGCACGGGATTTCCGTGCGTTTTCTATCTGAAGTATCACCTGTATCGAAATTCTTTCCCGTTGTATGCGCTGGCACGGTTCCGCAATCAGTCCGAAGATGCGGGCGAGTTTTGCGCGCTCAAGTTTCAGCCGGCCGAATTCCGGCTGCGCAGCGGATTCTAGCGGTCCGATGCGGTTTCCTCCGCGGTTCACCTCTGACTTTCAACTGGGTGTAGTTGCGCGTGGGATGCAGGCGCGGGGGCGTGCCCCGCTGGTCCTGAAGCTTGCGCCTTTTGGGGAGGGCGTTGAGCCGGTGTTGGCGGCGGTGGTGTTGGCGCCGCGGTTGGTGTGGATTGGCGGGGCCGAACCGCTGGAATATCCGGGGATTCCGCGATTCGCGAATGCGCTGGCGTCTAGTGGTCGCGAAGTGTTCTTGCACACCAATGGGTCGCTGTTGCGGCGACGGATGCACGAGTTTCAGCCGACGCAGCGATTTCGGTTCGTGCTGCGGTTTGACGGACCTGCGGTTGCGGACAGCCGTGTTGCGCTAGATGGGGTTCGCGGAGCCAAGCTTTCGGGATTTTTGGTTTGCGGGCTGAGCGTCGTGCGAGATGGCGATGAGATTGACGCGCTGGCACGGCTGCATGCGGAATTGCATCGACTGGATCTCGATGGATATTTGATTGTGCCGGCGGCGGGGACGGCGAGTTCGGGTGGAGTGTTGAATCAGGCACGCGAGCGGTTGCTGAATCGGCGGTGGCGGCGATTGTCAGCGATGTTTGACGGGGTGATCGCGAACGAGGGCGTTACAGCAGCGGTGGTGCGGCGCGCGGCAAGACCCGGCGGCGCGGCGGCCATTTCGCGGTGCACTCCCGAGCATACGACGCGCGATTGCGAGGAAGGCGCGCAAGCCTGATGACGACATTGGTTACCGGCGCGGCGGGATTTCTGGGAAGCCACGTGGCGCGGCAGTTGGTAGCGCGGGGCCAACAGGTGCGCGTGTTGCTGCGGCCGTCCAGCCAGAACCGCGCGATTGCTGATTTGCCGCTGGAGTATGTGACCGGGGATCTGCGGGATGCGGCGTCGCTGGACCGCGCGCTGAAGGATGTGAAGCGCGTTTTTCATGTGGCCGCGGACTACCGGCTGTGGGCGAAGAACTCGAAAGATATCTACGATTCGAATGTCGGGGGGACCAAGAATATTCTGGCGGCAGCGAAACGCGCGAGTGTGGAGCAATTCATTTACACCAGCACGGTGGCGACGATCGCGGTGGATCGGCCGGTGCGGCCGAATGAGTCGACGGATTCCAAGCTGGAAGAGATGGTGGGCCACTACAAGCGGTCGAAGTGGATGGCCGAGCAGGAAGCGCTGAAGTCCGCGAAGGAAGGGTTGCCAGTGATCGTGGCGATGCCGACGACGCCGGTGGGTCCGTGGGATTGGAAGCCGACGCCGACGGGGAAGATCATCGTGGATTTTTTGAACGGCAGCATGCCGGGTTATGTGGAGACGGGCCTGAACTTTGTGGGCGTGGAAGAGTGCGCGGCGGGGCATTTGCTGGTGGCGGAAAAAGGCAAGCTTGGCGAGCGGTATTTGCTGGGCGGAGAGAATCTGACGCTCAAACAATTGCTGGACACGCTGGCGAAGATCACCGGGCTGCGCGCGCCGTCACTGAAGATTCCGCATGGCGTGGCGCTGGGGGCTGCGTACGCGAGCACGATTTTTTCGCGCATGATCGGCAAGGAGCCGGGAATTACCATTGAAGGCGTGAAGATTGCGCAGCATATGATGTTTGTCGATTGTTCGCGCGCGCAGAAGGAATTGGGGTTCAAGGCCGGGTCGGTGGCGGCTGCGCTCGATCGTGCGGTGCGCTGGTATGAAGCAAATGGGTACGTGAAGGCGCGACGCGCGAGGCGGATTGTGCACGCTGCGGCTTAGAGCGATTCTGTGATTACAGCGTGCAAGCCAGAAGGTGCATCTGATTGATCCATGCGGGTACTTGTTACATTCGCGGTGGAAGCTGAGTTAGCGCCGTGGCGCAAGTTGCGCGGCCTGGAACGGCTGAGCGTCGACGGGATCGACGTTTACAAGGCGCAGATCGGGCGCGCGCAAGTTCATTTTGTAGTGACCGGGATGGGCATGGAGAACGCCGCAAGGGTGGCGGACGCGGTAATGAAGCAGCCCTACCAATTTTGCATTTCCTCGGGATTTGCCGGAGCGCTCGGCGACACATCGGCCGTTGGTGACATCCTGGTGGCCGATGCGCTACAGCAACTGGGCAAAGCTAAGACTTTGCAGTGCAGCCGAAACCTTGTGTATGCGGCCAGAGATGACGGCGCGAAACAGGTGAAGCTGTTTTTGACCTGCGACCACGTGGTGCGTACTGTTGAAGAAAAAGCTCAGCTCGCACCATTTGCGGGTGCGGTGGAAATGGAAAGTTTTGCGATCGCTGCAGCTTCCTATGCCCATCAATTGCCGGTCGTCGCGATTCGAGTAATCTCAGACACCACGAAGCGCGATTTGCCCATCCGGATGGAAACGATGGTGGATGCGGACGGTAACGTGAGTGTTGGCGGCGTGGTGCGGCAGATCGTGCGGCACCCTCTGCAGTTGCCCGCGTTGATCCGTTTGGGGCGCGAGAGCAGTACCGCAGCGGAGGCGCTGGCAAATTTCCTGGAGGCATTCATCAAGAAGCTTTCCTTCAGCACCCACGGATGGCCTCCGCCGGAAGTGCAAGAGGTCGCGGCGCGATGAGCGGCACGGGCGCAGTTTTTGAAAGGAGCACGGTGCTCGGCCCCATTCCCAAGACGATGCGGGCCGGGGTCTACCGCGAGAAGGGGATTGTGCGGGTTGAGGAAGTGGCGGTGCCTGAGGTTGGCGACCGGGAAGTGCTCATCAAGGTCGCGGCTTGCGGGATTTGCGGCACGGACATCAAGAAAATCTTCCAGCGGTATGTAGAGCCGCCGCAGATTCTGGGGCACGAGCTGGCGGGGACGGTGGTGGCGGTCGGAGCGGGCGTGACGAAATGGAAGCCCGGCGACCGGGTGATGAGTTTCCACCATACCCCATGCGGGACCTGCTTCTATTGCCAGAAGCGGTCGTTTTCTCAATGCAAGCAGTACAAGACGACTGGGTTGACGGGTGGATTTACGCCCAACGGCGGAGGGTTTGGCGAATACGTGAAGGCGATGCCCTGGGTGGCCGAGCGGGGCATCGTGGCGCTGCCGGACAACGTGAGCTTCGAGGAAGCCACGTTTATCGAGCCGATCAACACGATTGTGAAGGCGGTGCAGAAGGCACGAGTCGAGAAAGGTGAGAACGTCCTAATCCTGGGTTGCGGGCCGATCGGGTTGCAGTTGCTGATGGTGGCCAAGCTGGAGACCGACCGGCTGCTTACCAGCGATCCGATGGCGGAGCGCCGGGCCAAGAGTCTGACCCTGGGGGCGATGGAGGCATTTGACCCCAGCAATGGTAAGCTTATAGACCAGATTAAGGCCCGCACGGAAGGTCGAGGGGCGGACGCGGTACTGGTAGCTGTAGCTCACCCTGCGGTGGTGCAGGACGCGCTGGCGGCAGCGCGGCCTGGGGGGCGAGTGCTCCTGTTTGCCGCCAATGACCCTGTGACGCGAATCGAGTTCCCCGCATCTGCTGTAGGGATCGACGAGAAAGAAATCCTGGGTAGTTACAGCGCGGCGGTGGACATCCAAGAGGCAGCGGCGGAATTAGTGCTGCTGCGGAAACTCCCGGTGATGGAAATCGTAACCCACCGGTTCCCACTGGATAGAATCCAGGAGGCGCTGGAACTGGCGGCGCGGCCCACGGCCGAGTCTTTGAAGATTCTGATCACACACGCATGAGAGCCACCACCACCAAAAAGACGGACTTTATCGCCGAGCAGGCAGCTGCGGTCGTACGCGCTGTTTTTCCGGGGAAAATGACAGCGGCGGTGCTGTATGGCAGCGAAGACCTGCGCATCGAGAAGATTGATGTGCCAACGGTGACGGCGGATGAGGTTTTGCTGCGGGTGCGTCTGGCATTGACCGATGGCACGGACCTGAAGGTTTGGCAGCGCGGGTATCACGCCAAGATGATCCAGCCGCCGGCGGTGTTTGGGCACGAGGTGGTGGGCGAGATCGCCGCGGTGGGAAAGCGCGTGGACGCGCGGTGGCGCATCGGGATGCGCGTGATCGCCGCGAATTCGGCGCCCTGCCTGCGGTGTTATCACTGCCGCCGGGGGCAAGAGAATCTCTGCGAAGATTTGCTGTTCAACAACGGTGCGTACGCGGAGTTTCTGCGGATTCCAGCGCGCATCGTGATGGAGAACATGCTGGAAGTGCCGCATTCGGTGGACGACGGCAGCGCGGCACTGGTGGAGCCGCTGGCCTGCGTGCTGCGCGGCATTCACGAAATGGAAGTGCGCACCGGCGATACCGCGGTGGTCATTGGCTGCGGTCCAATCGGGCTGAAGTTTGTGCGCATGCTGTCGCGTCGCGGGGTTCGCGTGATTGCGGTGGCTCGGCGTGAAGCGCCGCTGGAGCTAGCGCGGCGATTGGGAGCGGTGGCGACGATTGACGTTACTCGTACCGCGGATGTTGTGGAGGCCGTTCGGGATTTGACCGAAGACCGGCGCGGAGCGGACTCGGTGGTGGAGGCGGCAGGGAATCCGGCGACCTGGAAGCAGGCGCTGGCGATGGTGCGCCGAGGTGGAGTCGTTAATTTCTTCAGCGGCCTGCCTTCCGGAACGCACGTGGAAATCGAGCCCGCAGCGATTCACTATTCGGAGATCAAGATCATCTCCACGTTTCACCATACACCGCGATTTATTCGCGAAGCCATGGAAGCGATCCGGCGAGGCGACATCCTGGCGCACGATTTTGTCACCGAAGAAATCACCCTCGCAGAGCTGCCGCAGGCATTCGAACGCATGAAATCGCGCAGCGGCGAAATCAAGCTTGCCGTCCGGCCGTGAAGTTGAGCCGGGCCGGAGCTTTAGCCTCGACATCAGCAGCCAAATCCAGGTTGGGCTCCAGCCCTAAGGAATTGTGTTTCGTCTCTTGAGCCATGCTGCGTCCCGCTGAACTCGAACTCGCAGGGAATGTTCCCGGCGCCGGCTGCACGCCCGAAGCGGCGCAGCAATACTCGCGCTGGCTGGCCACGCATCACTACGAAAATTTCAATGTGGTTTCCTGGCTGGTGCCCAAGGAACTGCACCAGCATTTTTACAACGTCTATGCATACTGCCGGTGGGCGGATGATCTCGGTGACGAAATCCCGGATACCAACCGGGCCCTGGAGCTGCTGGATTGGTGGGAGCGCGAACTGGATGCTTGTTATGCCGGAGCGCCGTCGCATGCGGTATTTGTGGCGCTTCGGGAAACTGTAGTCGCGAAGGACATTCCCAAGCAGCCGTTTGCCGATCTGTTGAAGGCCTTTCGACAAGACCAGACCGTCAAGCGCTATCCGACGTGGGATGCGGTTCTTGATTATTGCAGGTACTCGGCGAACCCGGTGGGGCGCCTGGTGCTGTATTTGTGCGGCTATCGGGATGAAGAACGGCAGCGGCTTTCGGATGCGACGTGTACGGCCCTGCAGGTGGCAAATTTCTGGCAGGATGTCTCGCGGGATCTGGAGAAGGGCCGCATATACATCCCGCTGGATGCTGCGGCGGCCCAAGGGCTCAGCGAAGAAGACATTGTCGAGCGGCGGTTTGATGAGCGCTACGTGCAGTTGATGAAGGACTTGATCGAGCGCTCACGTGAATTGTTCGCGAAAGGAATGCCGCTGGCGAAGATGGTGGACGGCCGGCTCAGCATCGATCTGGAAATGTTCAGCCGCGGCGGTTTGGCGGTGCTGGACGCAATCGAGGCCCAGGGATACGACACGTTGCACCAGCGGCCGTCGATCAGCAAAGGAAAGCAGGCGCGTCTGCTGGGCCGTTCATTGGTGGCGCATCTCGCGACCAAGATTTCATCGCAAACATCACCTCCGGATGCCGGTGTTTCTCCCGCGGCGGGATCTGACACTGCGCGATCCTACGAGGCCTGCCACAACGTTGCGCGCAACGCCCGCAGCAACTTCTACTACGCATTTTTCCTGTTGCCGAAAGCAAAGCGCGACGGGTTAGCGGCGCTATACGCCTTCATGAGGCTCATTGACGACGTGGCTGACGAAAGTGACGATCTGGCGACGAAGCGGCGCGGTCTGGCCAAATGGCGAACGGCGCTGGACGACGCGGTGAACGGCTCGGGGGAAAAGGGAGCGATCCTGCCGGCTGGAGCCGCCGAGGTGCTGCCCGCTTTGGTCGACACGATGCGCCGGTACAACATGCCGGCACGGTATCTGCACGACCTGATCTCCGGCGCGGAGATGGATTTGACGGTGCAGAGCTATCCGACCTTCGACCGGTTGCGCGAATATTGCTATCGAGTCGCGGGCACGGTGGGCCTCACGTGTACGCATGTTTTCGGATTTCACGATTCGCGGGCTTTGGATTTGGCGGAAAAGCTTGGTTTGGCGTTTCAACTGACGAACATTATCCGCGATGTTCACGACGACTATGCGGTGGGGCGCGTATACCTGCCGGAAGAAGATCTGGTTCGCTATGGCGTTTCTCCCGCAGATTTTGGCCGCAACGAAGCGACACTCGGCGTCCGGGAGCTGTTGCGATTTGAAGCCGATCGCGCGTGGCAATTTTATGAAGAAGGCGCAGAGCTGCTGGGGATGATCGATCGAGAAAGCCGCGGGGCGCTGTGGTTGCTGACCCATACCTATAGCGCGTTGCTGACGCGTATCGAGGCGCTGGATTTTGCTGTGTTCGGTGATCGCGTGCGACTTTCGCGCGCGGAGAAAATGCTGTTCATCGCGCAGGCGCGGTTTGGGCGCGTGACGGAAGAGAACATCCTTGAAAAGCGTGATCGTGATCGGCGGCGGGCTGGCGGGGCAGGCGGCCGGCGTCGCGCTGGCTGAAGCGGGCTGGCGCGTACGGCTGTTCGAGCAGCGTCCCTTCCTGGGCGGCCGGGCCACTTCCTACGTGTTGCCTGACGGCGAACACGTCGACAATTGCCAGCACGTCACCTTTGGGTGCTGCACCAACCTGGAAGATTTCTACCGTCGCGTGGGCGCCGCGGACAAAATCAAATTTTTCGACGGGCTGTTGCTTCTTGATCCCCAGGGACGCCGGGGTGAAATGTCTCCGGGCATGTTTCCGGCGCCGTTTCACATGACCAGCTCGTTTCTGACATTTTCTCCGCTGGCGCTCAAAGACAAGCTGTGCATCGCGCGAGCTTTTTCCGACATTCTGTTCAGTGGCGGCCATCCTCGAGATCTCGACGAGCCGGGTGGCATCTCGATGCTGGAATGGCTGCGCCGCCGCAAGCAGACGCCCGCGGCCATCGGCCGGTTCTGGCGCACGGTGCTGGTCAGCGCGCTTTCCGAGGAACTCGACCGCATCGACGCGCGTTATGGCGTGCAGGTTTTCTGGAAGGCGGTGCTTTCGAATCGCAACGGCTCGCGCATGGGTGTGCCGCAGGTTGCGCTCGCCGATCTTTACAACGGCTGCCGCGCCGCCATCGTACAAAAGGGCGGGGAAGTAACACTGCGTTCGCCGCTGCGCAAAATCGCGATGGAAGACGGCGAGGTCGCTGCCGTGGCGTTCGACAACAACCGCCATGAATCCGCCGACGCCTACGTCTTCGCGCTGCCGCACGACACGATGGACGAGCTGTTGCCTGCCGAAGCCAAACAACTGGATCCCTCGCTGGGCGGCCTAGGCCACATCAAGGACGCTCCGATTACCGGGGTGCATTTCTGGTTCGATCGCCAGGTGATGACCGAGCCTTTTCTCAGCCTGCTGGACACTACCACGCAGTGGATCTTCAACAAGAGCGCCCTGCATCGTTCGAGCAACGGAACTGGAAACGCAGGCGGTGGCGTAGCGGATGCGCCCAAGAACGCCCAGTATCTCCAACTGGTCATCAGTGCCTCTCACGAGCTGCTGCAGAAGCCGCGCCAGGAAATCATCGACGAGTGCCTTCGCGAAGTCCGCCACGCCCTCCCGGCCGCTCGCGAGGCCAACCTCGTCAAGGCCACGGTCATCAAAGAAGCTGCGGCCACTTTTTCGCCCGAACCTGGCGTCGATCGCTGGCGTCCCAAACAGCAAACGCGGATTCGCAACATGTTTTTGGCTGGAGATTGGACCGACACCGGGTGGCCGGCAACAATGGAAGGAGCGGTGCGCAGCGGGTATCTGGCTGCGGAAGCGATTCTCAGGGCCGCCGGGACACCGCAAACGTTGCTGCAGCCGGATCTGAAAGTTGATCCGCTGGTCTCACTATTGGCTCGCAGCCGGCGCTGATCCAGCGATTTCGACCGGCTCGAAAGCGCCGATTTTACGCTCGTTTGCAGTCAACTCCTGGTTTGAGGCGTCTAACCTTTCGTACTCGGCTTCCTGCGCGGTAAGAAACGCTTGATAGGCCGCATGAGAACGCCAGTAATCGGCAGTGAGATACACGCCGCGCCGGCTCAAATCGAGCAGCAAGTCTGTTCGCACGTAATGAGCGTCGCGTCGAAAAAGGGATGCCCAGTCGCCATCCGGGCCGTAGACTCTTTCAAAGCGATCTTCGCAACCGGGCTTGACTTCGAACTCCCAGAGGACTACAAACATAGATGTCCCATCTCCTGCTCGATGCGTCGGCAAACCTGACTTGATTCGTAAACTCTGGGGAAGATAGCGCTAGCGGTCGAGTGTAGCAATCCGGTTGTAAAAAGCCACGGTGAGCGCGAGTTTGTGCGCAAAAACACGGGTTTACAGTGGCAGTCCGCCAGGGCTGATGGACGGAGGCGTTTGTGGACCGAAAGTATAGCCATCGCGGGTACCGCGATGCGGAAAAAGACGATAAGAAGCAAAGGTCGCACGAGCGCAAGCCGCCGCAAGGCGGACCGCGGGGTGCCGATCAATTCGGGCCACGGACGCCGCGGATGGTCGGTACAGTGACTCGGGCCCGCTGCTCCAACTGCGGTGCAGTCCTCGCCTCCGGTTTCGATCCCAACGGCAAATGTCCCAAGTGCAATTTCGAGCTGCATTGTTGCAAACAGTGCCGATTTTTTGATACCGGCGCGCAATTCGAGTGCACGCAACCGGTTCCGGAGCGAATCTCACCGAAAGACGCCCGCAACAACTGCACCTTTTACGAATTTAGGACGACGGTGGAAAAGGATACGGCGCCGACATCTTATGCCCAGAAATCAGCGGCACCCGCCGCGGCGGCTCCGCCACGCCCCAACGACGCCCGCCAAGCGTTTGAAGATCTGTTCAAGAAATAATTAGAATTTTCGCGTCGGCAAAAACACGCCCTCGCGTTTGCTGGCTGCAGCGCCCTCAGGTGTTCACCTTAGGTGTTTGCCTTATTGCCAGAACCAGTAACCTACCGCTAAAGTGACCTCAAGATTTGCGTCCCGCACAGGAGTTCGTTCCATGTCCGCAAACAATTACCGCTGGCTGACTGCGCAGCAAGCCGCAGCCATGATGGATACCACCAGTGCCGAAGTCTGCCGGTTGCTTAGTATCGGGCGGCTGTCCGGATCCAAGCAAAAGCAAGCCAAGCGTCCCGGCAAAGCGCAGTGGCTGATCGATCCCAAGTCGATTGCCGCTGAAAAGCGCCGCGCCGGCAAGCGTTTGGTGAAAACATCGACTCACAAACGGCCCGGCCCGCATTCGTCAAGCACAAACGTTGCTGGATGAAAAACCGCCCACACAAGCGGGACATTCTTTTTACCCATGCAAGACAACGGCGTTCTCGCGCCCTTCTACTCTCGTTTGCAGATTGAATGCGCTCTCGCATAGGTCTTAAAGCGTTTTCATTCAGAGCCGGCTTTGCTGGTCTCCGCGAGGGTCTGGTTTGCCTCGCACCATTCTGAAAATGAGGGGATGTCCAACTATGAAACGCATCACGGTCTCAACAACTGTCCTCGCCTGCATGCTGACCGCCCTGTTCGCGGTCGGCACACTGGCAGGGGAGCTCGTATTTTTCTCGCCGGTCGTGGGTTCTAATCCTGGGGTTACTGTTGGTGGCGAGGCCAGTGCGGGCGCGCCATGGGTGGTGCGCCATGGCTCCGCGATTCTTACGGATGGCGGGCGACTGCGCGTGGATGTGCGCGGGCTGCTGCTGCCGAGCACCGGCACGACCGGCCCGGTTACGCAGGTCGCCGCGAGTGTAGTGTGCTCGGACGCGGTGGCGGCCACAAGCAAGTCCGTCAATCTGTCCGCGCAGGGCAATGCGGAGATCAGCGACCGACTGACACTGCCTTCGCCGTGTTTCGGCCCGGTCGTATTGATTCGAGTCACGGGGACCAACAATACTCCGACCGCTGCGCCCGGACCCTGGATCGCGATCACCGGCACGATAAAGGATGCCAAGGACAACCACTCGAACGATGACCGCGACAATGACGGCGACGATCACTAGCGGGAACTGGCACTAGACGGAACCAGCACTAAGGCGTATCGGGCCAGCCGGAGATTTTGTCAGGCTGGCCCGATTTGTTTTTGAGCAATGACCGGTGTGTGATCGGCTTACTGCGCTGCTACCTGGACTGTCCCGATGTTGAGTTTCGCGAGCTCCGGCTCGATCTTTGCGCGATCGCCGACGGCCACGACGAACATGTGCGCCGAATCGATGTATTTCTGCGCAACCCGGTGCACATCCGCTGCACTTACCACTTCGATCGTTGGCGGGAGCTTTTCAAAATAGTCCGCCGGCAATCCAAACATATGCAGGGCTGCAAAGGTGCCGGCGAGTTGCTGCGTGGTCTGAAATCGTCCGACGAGGGACTGGTTGTAATTGTCCTTGGCCAGTTTCAGCTCTTCGGCGGTGACGTCTCCGCCAGCCATTTTCTTCAACTCGCTGAAGATTTCCTGGGTAGCTGCACCGGTGTCTGCAGTTTTGACCGGAGCAGCGGCCCAAAAGGAGCCCACCCCGCGGCGATAGTCGAATCGCGATCGCGCCCCGTAGGTGTAGCCGTGTTGTTCACGAAGGTTCATGTTCAGCCGGCTGGAAAACAAGCCGCCGAAGATAGTGTTCATGACCGTAAGCGGCGCAAAATCGGGCGTAGTGCGCGCGGCGCCAACGCCGACAGCGAACAACATGGTTTGCGGAGACCCGGGCTTGTCGGAGACATAGACCGCGGGCGAGGGCGGAGCAGGAGCCTTTGGGATTGGAGCGGTGAAGCCATCTCCGCTCCAGGTGCCAAAATATTTCTGCGCCAGTCCGCGTGCCTGATTCTCGGTGAAGTCACCGGCGATGACCAGCGCGGAGTTAGAGGGCACGGCAGTCTTCTTCCACAGCCCGGCGAGATCTTCCCGTGTGGTGGATTTGGTCGCTTCTTCGGTGCCCAGCGGCGTGAAGCCATAAGGGCCATTGCCGAACAAGACTTTGGAGTAGATCTGGCCAACGAGGGCTTGGGGTGAATCTTTTTGCTGGAGGAGAGCGGTAATGCGGCTGCTGCGTACGCGCTCGATTTCGTCGGCAGCAAAGGCCGGATGCAACGCGGCATCGGAAAACAATGCGAACGCGGCGTCGTCATTCTTGATGAGCGTTTCCAGTGCCAGGGAGGAAGAGTCTTCACTGGCCTCCGAATTGATGCTCGCGCCTAGTTGCTCGACGGCGGATGCGAATTGCAGCGAAGACATTCTTGTGGTGCCTTCGTTCAACATGTCGGCGGCAAAGGACGCGAGGCCCGGCTTGTCCGGCGGATTCACGGCATTTCCGCCGGTTACCACGAGTTGCGCCGAGACCAGGGGCAGCTTGTGGCGTTCAATCAGGTACACGGTAAGCCCATTCTGCAGCTTGAAGACCTTCGCCACGGGGAGCATCAGTTTTGGCGCAGGGCCGGGTGCGGGTGCCTTCGCGCGCCACGCTTCTTCCGGAGAGCCGCCTGGCGCTGGGCTCTCGGCCGTTTCCTGATCCGCGGGCGTCTTGGGCACATCGTTGAGATTTTTCTTTCCGGGCACGCCGTAAACGACCGCTCGGGCGTTGGTGGTTAATTCCGACTGTGCTCGCTTCTTGACGTCGGCGACGCTGACCTTTTCGTAGCGCTCGAAGTCTTTCTGCAAGAATCCTGGATCGTGGAGAAAATGATTGTAGGTGTTCAGCAGGTCGGCGACTCGCCCGGTACTCTGGAGTTGCTCGACCATCTGGGTTTGCACGCCGTTGCGTGCGCGGTCGACTTCCGCCTGGGTGGGGCCTTTGTCACGGAATTCCGACAGAACTGCATCGATGGCCTTCTCGAGATCTTCGGGCTTTACTCCTGGGCGGGCGGTGGCCTCGATCATAACCAAGGAGGTCAGCATCATCGACTGGTTGTAGGCGCTAACGTCCTGGGCGATTTGTTTGTCATGAACCAAGGTCTGGTAGAGGCGGCTGGTCTTCCCGCCGCCGAGGATCTGCATCAATACGTCGTTTTCGGCGTCGCCCTGGGTAAGGAACGAGGGGCCGAACCAGGCCATGATCACTTTGGGGAGCTCCACCGTATCGGTCACGGTCTCGCGCCTTTCCGAAGTGATCGGCGGGGTTTTCACATCCAGTTTAGGTACGGGCGGACCTTGGGCAATGCTGCCGAAATATTTTTCAATCTGCGCTTTGATGGTTTTGGGATCGAAATCGCCGGCGATGCTCAGGCTGGCATTGTTCGGCGTGTAGTATTGCCTGAAGAACTCGCGGACATCCTTGAGGCGCGCCGCTTCGATATCGGCATGAGAGCCGATGACTTCCCCATAATAAGGATGTTGCTTGGGGAAAAGTTCGTGGAACAGCGACTCTTGCACCACGCCATAGGGCGCGTTCTCGTGGGTTTGGCGGCGCTCGTTGCGCACCACATCTCGCTGGTTGGTGAGCTTGGCCTGGTCAAGGGTTGGCAGCAGGTAGCCCATGCGATCGCTTTCCAGCCAAAGCGCGAGTTCCAACTGATTGGATGGAACGGTCTCGAAATAGTTGGTGCGATCAAAACTGGTGGTGCCGTTGATTCCGGTGGCGCCGGCGGACTCCAGGTAGCGGATATGCGCCTTTGGACCAACATGCTCCGATCCCTGGAACATCATGTGCTCGAACAGGTGCGCAAATCCGGTCCGGCCTGGGGCCTCGTACGCCGGGCCCACGTGATACCACACGTTGACGGAGACCAATGGCAGGGCGTGATCCTCCGACAGGATGACTTCGAGGCCATTCTTCAATTTGTATTTTTCAAAGGCGATGCTGGGCAGTTTTTCTGTTTGGGCGGCCACCGTTTTGGCCGCTGATCCCGTGCCCAGTTGCTTTTCGCGCGCCGCGCCGGCCGGCCACGCAGCAAATATCAGCGACGCCAGTCCGCAGAGCGCAAGAGTCGTTACACGGCAACCGCCGGCCACTATCGTCTTTCCCCGCATGTCCCCTCCACTAATTGTCGCATCTCGATGATAGCGAAAAGGCGACTCCCAGAGAAACAGCGCGGGTTCGCGGGAAGCGCACATAGGAGATTGAGAAAAAAAAGAACGCTGGAGACTTGCACGCAGTTGGACGCAAGAGGTGCTGCGGCTCACCATCCTGCTGTGGACTTGGACGGAAAGTCTATTCAAAGCCAACGATGCATCGCGTCAAAGTTTGCCGTATCCGATCGGTTCGCGGAACACTATTCACCGTTTGCCTTCATCTCCCGCATCGCCCTCATCAGCCATACCTGCAGGATAGGGAGGAAATGGGCGCTCACATTGAAGAAGGTAATTCCCATCCCCAAATTGGGGTGCACATACGCGACCATGGCATTCGCTTCGATGAAATCGACGGCGGTAAAAATCTTGATGAATACGCTGGCGCCCTTTGGTAGTGGATTGATGGTGTTCACGTAGCAGCCGTAAAGGCTCAGCTCGCTGACGCGCGCGTTCATCCGCGCTTTCGAATTGTTGTCCACAATTTCAGCGTTGGCAACGAAGGGAAAGCGCGGTACGCGCCGCCGCTCGGCGCCCGGCGTTGCTTGCACTCGCACTTCTTCGGGCTCGGACATGGGCCTGAGTCTCCTGCCGCACAGTTGGAAGCACCTCCCCGCGCAAGGGCCGACGCGTGCCGCCTTTTGCACTGACAACAAATCCAAGGAGTTGCAACCAGTGTGCGGCCTTCGTTTTGAAGGTCGATAGCAGCTCTGATTTTGGTTGGGAAGGCAACCAAAGGGTCAGAGTGGTCTTTGTTACGGGATCAATCCTGCATGAGGGCGGCGGCTACATTTGTCTGCGCTGCCCATGACATCGAGTGTGGACGTCGCGCCCGTCCCGGAGGAAAGGCATCAAGAAGATACGCGGATAACGGGCAGGCTATGCCGCGGGCATCTCGATGGTCACGGCGGCTCCATGGGGCTCCAAATTCTCGGCGTAGATCGTGCTGTTGTGTTCCTTGACGGTCCCGTAACACATGCTCAATCCCAACCCAGTGCCTTGCCCGACGGGTCTTGTGGTGTAAAACGGATCGAACGCCCGGCTCAGATCCTTAAATCCTGGGCCAGAGTCTTTGAATCGCACCATGACTTTGCCGTTTTCGAACCGTCCCTCTACGCGAACCCTTTTTTCGTTCGAGGCTTCCAGCGCGTTCGCGCAATTCGTAAACAGGTTCACAAACACCTGCTTGAACTGGCCTCCGTTTACCTCAATCCGCGGCAAGCCCGGCGCAAAGTCCAACTCGACGGCGACGCCTGCCTTGCGCATCTGGAACTCGCACAGCATCAGCGATTCCTGAACCAGTTCGCCAATGTCGAGCGATCTTCGGCCTTCGGTCTGCGGCCGCGCAAAGTTCAGCAGGTTGTCGATGATCTTTTTGATGCGCCTTGCTTCAGTGCCCAGCTTCTGTAGTTTTTGTCGTGCGTTTTCGTTTGCTGCTTGCTCCACCAGTAGGTCGGAATACCCAATTACCGCCGTGAGCGGGTTGTTCATTTCGTGCGCGACTCCCGCAACCAGTTGGCCCACTCCCGCCAGCCTCTCCTTCTGTACCAGTTCCTTTTGGGCGTTTTGGAGATTGGCGAGGTTTTCTTTCGATTCCACCAGCAGTCGCCGCATTTCTCGCGCCATCAGCATCTGCCGCAAAAACACGCAAATACCCAACAACAGGATGCTGATCATGGCAACCGAGACTCGATAAGATCTGAGCTCATGGGCGTGAGGATCCAGAAACAATTCGCATAGCCCCACGATCGGTACGGACAGCACCGCCAATGCAGCCAGCGCACCCGAAACGTCTCCACTGCGTTCCCGTGGGTTCTCGCCCAACGGTTCTGAAGGGACATTGCGTGCTGCGACTGCAATCAGGATGAACCAGCAGATTGCCGCGTAGTCCGGTACGTCGTACAGACTTCCGCTGTAGTACTTCTCATCGAGTAGCGCAGCGTTCAGCCACGTATACGTCAGCAGGTAGAAACCGCTCGCGCCGAACAGTTGCCAGTAAATCCTGCGCCACGCCCCTTGAGCCACCAGCGCCATACCGCCGAGTATCGCGAGGAAAACGGAGAATTCCAGAATGAACAGCGCGTAGTAGTAGACGTTGAACGCGACCTTATTTGGGAGGATGAACTCGTTGGGGTACACGAGGAACATGTACATGAACAGCCACCACAGGAGCAGCACCAGGAAGTTCAGGGTTGTCAGGTGGAATTTCTGCTGCCTCTGCGTGGACCCGGGGCGCATCGCCGCTGCTGCCATCATCGGTACCGGCTGGAGAAAGAGAGGTATGTCAGCCCAGAACGGATCCGGCGTCGATTTTCCCGTGATCACTTCGTAGTAGAACCACGCCACGAAGTTCGATCCCACCATGGCCGCTCCGCCCGCCAGCAGAAACCAAAACCACCGCGTGCGACCCTGGTTGCAATACCCGGCCCATAGCATCACTCCCGTGCAAATCAGCCATAAAGCCGCCCCGGTGGTGTCGGAAATGGTGGTTAGGGCAGACCCCGGCTTGCTCGTCAGAGACACGACGGTGTAGGCCGCCAGTAAACCGGCGACCGCCGCCAGTTGCCATTTTGACCACCGCTGCATTGGCCTGCACTTCCTGCTTCGTTGGACCGACCCAGGGAAGCCTGCTCGCGTATTCCTGCTTGTGTAACAATTCTTTCACCCCCCTAAGCACCCGCATACCTGCCTGGAAGTACAGCTCACCCGAAAATGACAATACCCTAAATCAGATAATTATCTGGAATATCTCCCAATTACGTAACTATTCGAGGGCCGAGGCGCCTTTCGGCTTGGCCCGAGCGGCCTTGAGGCGTGACGTCGCCTTCACGTTCCTGCGGACGCGGGATAATACCATCCAAAATCAAGCGATCGATTTTGCCGGTGGTCATGCCCAGCAATTGCGAAAGTGCTTCCGCCGTGTGTTGCCCGACCAAGGGCGCCGCAGTTGTCGGCGTGCCTGGGGTCTCTGACATTTTCACTGGCGATCCTGTAACGCGATGGCGTCCGGCGGTGGGATGCTGCATCCACGGAAACATTTCGCGGAACGCTGCCTGCGGATGCTCCACCACCTCGTCAAACGTTAGCACCAGGCTGCAGGGAATTCCTGCCGTCCCCAGCACGGCAATCCACTCTGCTGCGGTTCGTTCTCGAAAAATCGTTTCCAGCTTCGATTCCAGTGCGTGTCGATTTTGAATCCTCAGCGCGTTACTCGCATAGTCCGCATGTTTGCCCAACTCCGGATGGCCGATCGCGGCACAGAATTCCAGCCACAATTTCTCGCTTCCTACCGCCAGCGAGAAGACTCGGTCGCTGGCGTGAAACACGCGATAAGGCACAACCGTTGGGAAAGCGCTGCCCATTGGACGTGGCACGCGACCCGAACCAAGATACGCCATGTAGTTCGAGCTCATCGCCGAGATCATGCCGTCGAACATGGAGACGTCGACAAACTGGCCCTCTCCGGAGCGGTCCCGGTGCTGGACGGCCATGAGAATGCCGATGGACGCGAACAAGCCGGCATTAATGTCCGCGACGGCGTAACCGCTGCGCACCTGCTCGCCATCCTCGGTTCCCGTAATGCTCATGAATCCGCTGGAACACTCCACAACCAGATCCATGGCGGCCTCATCCCTGGAGGGTCCGTTCTGTCCGTAGCCGGAGATCGAACAATAGATCGCGCGAGGGTTCCGTTTGCGAACCGTGTCGTAACCAAGGCCCAGGCGATCCATGGTGCCCGGCCGGAAATTTTCGACAACCACGTCCATTCTGTCGAGCAATTGCAAACAAAGATCGATGCCTTCGGGTCGCTTTAGATCGATCGAGATACCGCGTTTACCTCGATTGAGCCCTAGAAAAAAGGAAGCTTGTCCGCCCGCGAACGGTGGACCCCACCCGCGGCTCAATTCGCCCCCTTGCGGCGCTTCCAGCTTGTAGACCTCCGCTCCGTATTCCGCTAGTAGCAAGGTGCAGTAAGGCCCAGCCAGGGCATGCGAGAAATCCATCACGCGCAGCCCCTCCAGCGCGCGTTTCTGCGGAGCTGCTGCTGAATTGCCGACCGATTCTGTAGGTGTCATCGTCTGCCCTTTGTCATGCTCTTACGAAAAAAGTGTGGGTATTTCGGGCGGGTGGCTGGCGATGGCTTCCAGTTCCGGGTATCGCCGCCGCAATGGATCGGGCACGTCTACCTTCGATTTGGTAAGCAAGCTAATCAGTTGCAGCGCATTCACCACGCCCTTGCCGAGGTAGTGGTTGTTGGTCACCACGAAGACGTCCCGCGCTCGCTCGGCGACCTTCTCGATGCGTTCCGCCCATGGCGTCAGCTCTTCGGGCGAATAAAGGTAGTTGTAGCGCTCGTAGGAAGGAACCGTGGCATCATCGCTGAACCAGGTATCGTAGCGCCGTCCGTGCAAGCGCACGTATCCGATCGTCGCTGTGACCTCTGCGCCGGGCTCGATAGACCTGCCGATGACCGGCTGATCAATGTTGCAGAACGCCGCGCGATGTTCGCGAAGGATGGCGAGGATTTCGTCGTCGTTCCAGGAAGCGTGGCGCACTTCCACGGCCAGAGGGTATTCGGAAAATCGCCGAAGCAGACCTTCGAGATACGCTGTAGTTTCTTCGTCGCGGTGAAAGGAGAAAGGGAATTGCAGCAGCACCGCCCCGAGTTTCCCGGCCTGATGCAGCACATCGAAACCTTCGCGCACCGCGTGTTCGTCCGCCGGAGTTATGACGGAAGGCGCAACAATCGCGTCGTGGGTGAATTTCTGCCAGAGCTTGGCCGTAAACCGGAATTGCGGGTTCGCTGACACGCGATCGATCCATTGTCTGGCGTGGTCCGCGCGCATCGGCGCGTAAAACGAAGTATTAATCTCAATGGTGTCAAAGAACCGCGCCAGAAATGTTGCTTCGTGAAATCCCTTGGGGCGCTTCGAGGGATAGACGTACCCGGACCAATCCGGATACGACCAGCCTGCGGGACCAATGCGAATGGCGCTTCTGCCCTTCGCTCCACCCGAAATTGGGGCGATCAGGGAAACAGGTTGCTCATTCTTCTGGAGCGGGGAACTCGTGTTGGATTTGGAACGAAGCGGCATCAGCGGAACAAGAATCCAGCGCGGTCATTCGCGCGGATGGCAGATTAGGAGCATTCCTCGAGGTGTGTCAATCAGTGGTGTCCGGGGCGGAAATCTTTTGCCGCGGACAATGCCAGTTGCTATGCTTGCCTCCTTATGCGGTGCAGCACACAAGACTGCGTCGCCCACCCCTCCAGAACGCAACCCTACAGGTGCATTCATGAAACTCTCGATCAGCTACAAGCATGTCAATGCGCACGACGAGGCCGAAGCCGAAACCTCGCGTTTTGTGAAGAAACTGGCCAAGCTGTTGAAAACCTACGAACCGGATCTGGTCCAGTTGCACGGCGTGTTTTCCAAGAACCGGCACAATGAAGAACACTCGTTTTCACTGAACTTGTCGCTGCCAACGGGGACCTTGCACGCCACGGGCAGCGGCAAGAACATACGCGCGTCCTGCAAGCAGGCCTTCAGCGAGCTGGAAGTCCAGGTAAAGAAGCACCAATCCCTCCTGCGCCGCGATTACCAATGGAAGCGCAAACGTCCTCTTGCGCGCCTTGCCGAGACAATCTGAATGCGAGATTAGAAGTGGTAACCTCTTGCGTTTCCGGCCGGGCTTGCTGCCGGTCATGGGCGTGGACCTGCTTCTTTCGGAGTGCGAATGAGCGAGTGGGTGAGAAAATTGTGCACTACATTTGTGGGCTTGTTGTGCGTTGCGGGCGGTGTGAGCCTCAACGGCTGCAAGCAGCAGGTTGCCGCGGCACAGGCGAAAAATGAACCGAGATACGTCTCTGATCCGCAGACCTTTCCGCTATGGGAACACGGCGCGCCCGGTGCGGCGGGTGATCGCGACGAAGACAAGCCCACGCTCACCTACTACTCTCCGTTAAAGCCAAGCGAAACGCGCACGGCGGTAATCGTTGCGCCGGGCGGTTCGTATCACATGTTGGCCAGCAATCACGAGGGGCGGCAGATCGCCAGTTGGCTGAATGCCATGGGTGTGACCGCGTTTGTCCTGAAATATCGATTGGGGCCGCGGTATCACCATCCCGTTGAACTGGGCGACGCGCAGCGGGCAATCCGCATAGTTCGAACACGAGCTGCAGAGTTTGGAGTTCAGCCCGACCGCGTCGGCATCATGGGATTTTCCGCGGGCGGCCACCTGGCGGCGACCGCTTCCACCCATTTCGACGCCGGAAACGCGAGCGCGCCCGATGCGATCGATCGAAGCAGCTCGCGGCCGGATTTTGCGATCCTTGCGTATCCGGTGATTTCGATGAGCGCGTCGTACACCCACCAGGGATCGGCGGCGAATTTGCTTGGCGAGAATGCTGACGCCGCGCTGCGCCAGGAGCTCTCCAACGAATTGCACGTGACGTCACAAACGCCGCCTACTTTTCTATTCACCACCAGCGAAGACACCCTGGTGCCTCCGGAAAACAGCGTCGCGTACTATCTGGCGCTTCACAAGGCTGACGTGCCGGCGGAGCTTCACGTCTTCGAGAAGGGGCCACATGGCGTGGGTTTGGACCTTGTCGATCCGGCTACCGGCGAATGGCCAACTTTGCTCCGCAATTGGCTCCGCGCACGCGGCCTGCTGACAAAATGAGCTAGATTTAGAGCTCTCGTGGCCATTGACACTCGAACTGAACAGTCGCTAGAGTGCCGAGCGATTTCCAATGCCTGGGCCCTTCATGATTTTTGTCCACGCACGCAAGATTTCCGGGAGCGAGAGATGAGAACTTTCACCGCACGCTGTGCCACGATCCGCTCCGCACGGAAACTGGTCCTGTCGGGAATGTGCGTCGGTATTCTCGCCGTATCAGCCTTCGCGCAAACGAACAAGCCAGACAAGCTGCAATGCGAATCGCTCACTACGCCGCTCGGCATGGATGCCGAGCATCCGCGACTCTCCTGGCAATTGCGCGATCCCCGTGACGGCGCCAGGCAGACTGCGTACCAGATTCAAGTCGCTTCGACATCCGCAATGCTGAGCTCGGGGAAAGCGGATGTGTGGGACAGCGGCCGTATTGAGTCGGCCGAAACCCATGACATCGTATATGCAGGTCCGCCACTCCAGTCCAGCAAACGCTATTTCTGGCGCGTTTTGGCCTGGGATGGTGACAAAAGGCCGTACTCCGCGAACGATGCCACCTGGTGGGAAACCGGACTGCTTCATCAAAGCGCGTGGCAGGCAAAGTGGATCGGCTACGAAGAACCCGAACTACGCAGCGTCCGCGAGTCCGGCGCACAATGGATCACCAATCCCGAGGTCGCCGATTTCAGTCCCACGACAGCGCCTCGGCACGCCTTCCGGTTTCACGTCGATCTTGCGAAGCCGGTTCGGCGCGCCATCTTGTACGCCACCGGGCAAGATACTGCTGCTGCATGGGTGAACGGAAAGCAAGTGCTCGAAGCGCAGCCGCTGCCTCCCTGGAAGCAGATGCCATGGAAAACGTACGCTTCGCGCAACGTGACCGCTGAACTCCGCAACGGCCAGAACCTGATAGCCATCGAAGTCGTCCACTACTTGAACGAGCGACGTGGTCCGTCAACGAATTTAAGTGTGACGCCGATGAATGCGCTTTTGTATATCGAGACCAACGACGGCGCCGTGCAGCTAGTGAAGAGCGGTGATGAACACTGGAAATCCGCGTTGGATGCGAACGGCTCCTGGCAGCAGCCCGATTTCGACGATTCCACCTGGAAGGCGCCGGTGCCATTCGTTCCGCCGGCTTCTCCGTTTGAAACGGGGAATCCGGGCCATCCATGGCCGACCGGCGCGGTCAAGGCATTGCGCCGCACGTTTGATGTTCACAAGCCGCTCGCGTCGGCTCGCCTTTACGCGACCGCTCTCGGAGCTTACAAGTTTTCACTCAATGGCCGCCGCGTGGGCGACCAGATTTTGTCGCCTGGTTGGACGGACTATCGAGAGCGCGTCATATATCAGACCTACGATGTCACCTCCGACCTGAAGCCCGGCAAGAACGCAATCGGGGCGTTGTTGGCCCCTGGCTGGTATTCCACGCCATTGCAGTGGTTCCGGCAGGGGTACAACTACGGTGACACGCCCCCCGCGCTTCGTGCGCAATTGCGAATCGAATACAAAGACGGCTCGATCGACTGGATCGCTACCGACGAGTCCTGGGAGGCGGCGATATCTCCAATCCTGAGCGCGGAAATCTATGATGGCGAGACCTACGACGCTCGCAAAGAGCAGTCCGGATGGGATACGGCTTCATTCGCGGACAACAGTTGGAAAGGCGTCGATATCGTTCAGCCGCACGAGCCGGAAATCGTCTGGCAATATTTCCAGCCCATCCGCGCGGAAAAATCTCTGCAAGCCAAAGCCATTACCAACCCCGCCGCGGGTATCTACATCTTCGATTTTGGCCAGAATCTTTCCGGCGTACCGCGGATCCGCGTTCAGGGACGCGCCGGAACGGACGTGAAACTGCGATTTGCCGAAATTCTGAATCCAGACGGCACTTTGTATACCGAGAATCTGCGGACGGCGAAGGCTACCGATCATTTCATCCTCGCCGGCAAGGGCGTCGAGGAGTACCAGCCGGCGTTCACCTTTCACGGATTCCGCTACATGGAGATTTCCGGCGTCGCGGCCAAGCCACGAGCCGAAGACGTTCAGGCGGTGGTATTCCACACCGACGCGCCATTCACCGCTTCTCTAAAAACCGGCAGCGCCATGCTGAATCAGCTTTGGAGCAACATTTTGTGGGGGCAGCGCTCGAATTTTGTTGGCGTTCCCACGGACTGTCCACAGCGCGACGAACGCCTGGGCTGGAGCGCGGATGCCCAGGTCTTTTGGCGCGCCGCCAGCTACAACATGGATTTGACGGCATTCTCGCGGAAATTCAGCGCGGATCTGCGCGGGACGCAAGTCGGTACACCGATGTACGGCATCTTCGCCCCCGGCACGCTCACGCAGAACCCTGGATACGGCACCGGTTGGAGCGATGCCGGCGTGATTGTTCCTTGGACGTCTTGGATTCAGACCGGCGACAAGAAAGTGATCGAAGAGAATTGGTCAGGCATGGAGAAATATCTTGTGGCCATACAGGAAGCCAACACTGACTTTCTCTGGCGAAAAAATTATGGCATTCCATTCGCGGACTGGCTGTCGCCCGAAGGAGTTACTCCGGTCGATCTGATCGCCACGGCATACTGGGCTTACGACGTAGCCCTGATGAAGCAGATGGCTCAAGCAACCGGCAAGACCGCAGATGAGCAAAAATACGGTGAGCTCTTCAAAAAAATAAAAGCCGCATTCAATCAGGCGTTCGTTCGGCCGGACGGTTTTGTCGGCGGCGTGCCGCCACCACCGGTCTTTGCATCCGGTACCGCGGTGAAGCTCAGCGATAAACCGGTGGAAACGCAGACCGGCTACGTTCTCGCGCTGTACATGGATTTGCTGCCGGATTCTCTCCGACAGACCGCCGCGAAGCGTTTGATCGATCGCCTGGAAGCAAATCACTGGCGCCTGGGCACGGGATTTCTCGGCACACCCTATTTGCTGGCAGCACTCACCGATACCGGCCACGCCGATGTTGCCTACCGCCTGCTGCTGAATACTGAGTATCCATCCTGGGGCTACCTCGTCGATCATGGCGCCACCACTATGTGGGAGCGCTGGAATGGCGACCAGATGCGCAACGACCCCAGCATGAATTCCTACAATCACTACGCTTACGGCGCTGTCGCTGATTGGATTTATCGCTATGCCGCGGGAGTCGATGCCACTCCGAGCGATCCCGGTTTCCGCACCATCTTGCTGCATCCAACGTTTGACCGGCGTCTTGGCAGCCTCGATTTTTCTTATGAGTCCGCGTACGGCACCGTGCATTCCTCGTGGTCAATTTCCGCCAACAAGGCCATCTGGAAATTGACGATCCCGGCGAACGCGACTGGATCGCTCCCACTTTCCGGTGATCGGAAGGAAGCGTTCACCCTCGACGGCAAGTCCTTAGCGCAAAATTCCAGACTTCATTCGAAAGGGAGCAACGGTCAGGAGGTCTACGAGGTTCCTGCCGGCAGCTACCGGTTTGAAGTCACGCTACGCTGAAGCTTTCACCGAGGTAGCGCTGCATTGTCGAAATGTTCGGCGCGCGAAGCCTGTCTACCCTCAGCCGGATGCCCGCCGGAAGCGCAGCTGGGCGCGATATACTTCTCGGGGATTTGAAAATCGATTGTGGGGAGTTCTCTTGAGCACGCAGCCTCGTCTTCGCTACCTCGAAGATCGATGGGATGACCGCATCGCACGGTCACTCGACCCTGCCGAGCTTCTTCGCTATCGTTCGAATCTTCTCGGTTCCGATTTGCGCATCACCAATTTCGGCGGCGGCAACACCAGTTCAAAAATCACTGACTCCGATCCGCTCGACGCCTCCAGCAAAGCGGTTCTCTGGATCAAGGGCAGCGGCGGCGACATCGGCAGCATCCAGCGCAAAGGATTCGCCACTCTATATCTGGACAAACTGCATTCGCTCACCAACCGCTATCGCGGAGTAGAACTCGAAGACGAGATGGTGGAGATGTATCCGCTCTGCGCCTTCGGCAACAACTCCGTCGCGGCCTCCATTGATACTCCGCTGCATGGGTTTTTGCCTTACGAACACGTCGATCACCTGCACCCGGACTGGGGCATCGCTTTGGCGGCGGCCGCCAACGGCCGCGACAAAATGGAGGAGTTCAACCGCACCTTTTCGCACAAGCTGATCTGGTTGCCGTGGCAGCGACCCGGATTTGAGCTGGCCATGATGCTGCGAGACGCGGTCAAGCAAACTCCAGACTGCGATGGCATCGTCCTCGGCGGCCACGGATTGTTCACCTGGGGTCGCACGCAACGCGAATGCTACCTTAACACCCTGACCATCATCGACCAGATCGGCCAGTTTGTTCTGGACCATATCGAAAAGCGTGGCAACCAACTCTTCGGTGGAGCGCAAACAACGATCCTGCCCAATCACAGCGAGCTGGCCCTGCAAATTTTCCCGTTCGTTCGCGGACGGGTCTCCGCCAGACAGCGGCTGATCGGCAATTTCAACGATCTTCCCGAAATACTGCGCTTCGTAAACTCTGCGGACGCTAAGGCTCTCTCTCATCTGGGCACCAGCTGCCCAGATCATTTCATTCGCACCAAGATTCGTCCGCTATTCGTTCCCTGGGTACCAAAGCAGGATCTGGGCGGCCTGAAAGAACAGATCGATTCCGCATTGACTCGTTATCGCGAAGAATATCGCGGCTATTACGAATCGTTCGCGCGACCGGATTCGCCCAAAATGCGCGACGCGAATCCCACCGTCGTCCTGATTCCGGGCCTTGGCATGTTCAGCTTCGGCAAGAACAAGGCCGAAGCGCGCATCACCGGCGAGTTCTACACCAATGCCGTGCACGTTATGGAAGGCGCTACCGCGCTCGGAACCCCAGCAAAACCCGATGTGCTTCCTCAGGCAGGTCCGGCGGCCAAGACCAGCGAGTTCAGCGTGCACTCCAACTACGTCGCCTTACCGCCGTCCGAAGCCTTCCGGATCGAATATTGGCAATTGGAAGAAGCGAAAATTCGCCGCCAGCCGCCGGAAAAGGAGCTTAGCCGTCAGGTGTGCCTTGTCGTCGGTGGCGCGAATGGCATAGGTCGCGAAACCGCGTTGTTGGCCGCTCAGCGCGGCGCTCATGTGATAGTTGCCGATAAAGACCTCGATTCCGCGAGGGCCGTATCTACCGAAGCCCAGAAAATCGCCGGCAAGGAGGCCGCCATCGCCGTGGCGATCGACATTCGCGATCGCCAAGCCGTCCAGCAAGCGTTGCGCGAGGCCGTAGGCTTTTTCGGTGGTGTGGATATCATCGTCAACAGCGCGGCAATTTTCCCGTCCTCCGCCGACGGCCAGATTACCGATGCGCAATGGGCCCTAACGTTCGACATCAACGTTACCGCCAACCACCGCTTGCTCGAAGGGGCCGCCGCGTTGTTGCAGCAGCAAAATCTGAACGCCAGCATCGTGCTGGTTAGTTCCGCGAACGCCGTCGTGCCCAAGCACGGCAGCGAGGCTTACGACGTCAGCAAAGCCGCGGTCAATCATCTCGTCCGCGAGTTTGCGATCTCCCTGGCGCCGCTGGTGCGCGTGAATGGCATCAGCCCGGCCACGGTCGTCAAGGGCTCCACGATGTTCCCCCGCGATCGGGTGATCGCCTCGCTGAAAAAATACGGAATCGCGTTTGATGCCGCCGCCTCGGACGAGCAGCTCCGCTCCGTTCTTGCCGAGTTTTACGCACGGCGCACGCTCACTCACCAACCGATTGATCCGCAGGATTGTGCCGTGGCGATTCTTTTTCTCGCCGGCCCGCAGTCGAGGTGCACGACCGGCCATCTGATCCCCGTCGATGGAGGCTTGACCGAAGCCTTTCTCCGATAATTCAGCGCGGGATTCTCAAGATCTTTTTGGCTTCGATTCTCGCCACGCCGCCAAATGTTGATATGGACTTGATCGCGGATCGCAAAGCTCTCGTCGCCGTAGACTTAGGCGCGCAAAGCTGTCGTGTGTCCATCCTGTGCTGGAATAGCGGCGAACCGCACATTCAGCTCGTTCACCGTTTTCCCAACGCTCCCCGCGAAACATCTACGGGCCTGCGGTGGAATGTCGAAGGAATTTTCTTGGGGATCGATCGTGGTCTTCGTATCGCCGGGACCAAAGCTCCCGAGGGCATAGCCTCCATCGCCATCGACGGCTGGGCCGTTGACTACGTGCGCCTGCTCGAAAACGGATCTCCCGTTGCTGATTCCTTTTGTTATCGAGATCCGCGCACAGAGGAGGCGGAAAGGGAAATCCACGCGCTCCTACCCGCCTCGCGATTGTATGCGTTGACCGGCGTTCAGATTCTCCGCATTAACACGCTGTACCAGCTCTATGCGGACAAACTCGCCAACGACGATCCGACGCTTCCGTGGATCAATCTTCCCGAATTCATGACCTATCGCCTGTGCGGCAAAAGGGTCAGCGAGTACACCAACGCCACTCACTCCGGCCTGGTTGCTCTTGGCACCCACAAGTGGTGCGATACGATCTTCAACGAGTTGGGCCTGCATCTCCCCGCCGCTCCAGAAATTGTCCCCAGCGGATCGATCCTCGGAAATCTAACCGGCGATCTCGCGCAGCTTTCGGAATTCCGCGATACGAAAGTGATCGTTCCCGCGTGCCACGATACGGCCTCAGCGATTGCCGCCATTCCTGCCACCGGCAACGACTGGGCGTTCATCAGCTCCGGCACCTGGTCTCTGGTAGGCACGATTCTCGAATCCCCGTGTGTTTCCGACGCCGCGCGCGCCGCCAACTTCACAAACCTTGGCGGCATCGGTGGCAAAATCTGCTTCCTCAAAAACGTGAACGGAATGTGGCTCCTCCGCCAATGCATGGATGAATGGCAAAGACTCGGAGAACGCTGGTCACTCCCTGATCTGCTGTCTGCATGCGCATCTCTGCCGCCGCCGCAATCCTTGATCGACGTCGACGACCCGCAGCTGATGCTCCCCGGCGACACGTTGAACAAAATCAACGAGCAGTTACGGCGCCTCGGTCAGACTCCGCTCGCCCCTGATCATGCCGGCATCCCGGCTATCGCAAACCTCGTCTTTCACAGCCTCGCCGCGCGCTATGCGGAAGTTCTCTCCGCCATCGCTAAAGTCACCGGAAAAAAACTGAAACGCCTCTTCATCGTAGGCGGCGGTAACCAGAACACGCTGCTCAACCGATTGACTGCCGAACGTGTCGGAATCGAAGTCGTTCTCGGCTCAACCGAAAGCACTACCATCGGCAATTTCGCTGTTCAACTCGCCGCCTTGCAGGGTGACTGCACTGCTTCCACAGGGGTTTCGGCAAACAGCGTCGCTCGATGGGCGGAGCGACTAATGTCACAATCACTGGCGCCCGTCAGCGATCCAGCCGCAGGCTGACCAGACCGGCAATGGCACTAGCAAACGCCACGGGAGGCTCATCCATGAAAGATCAATCCATCGAAATCGTCTGGAAAGTCCTCGATCGCCTCAACATCGAGCTTCCCTCCTGGGGCTTCGCTAACACCGGCACACGTTTCGGAAAATTCATTCAGCCTGCAGCCGCCACTTCAATCGAGGAAAAATTCAGCGACGCCGCGCAGGTCAACGCGGTCACCGGCGCCTGCAAGACGATGGCGCTCCACATCCAGTGGGATCTTCCGCGCGGCCTGAAAGATGTCAGCGCCGTAGAAAATCTGGCCAAGAAATTCGGTATTCGCCCGGGTTCCATCAATCCCAACATTTTTCAAAATCAGGAATACAAGTACGGCTCGATCGGTAACCCCGACTCCAAAATTCGCCGCACCGCTCTCGATCACATCCTTGAATGCGTCGCCATGGCCGACGCTCTCGGCTCGCGCGATATCTCCCCGTGGTTTGCCGACGGCTCCAACTATCCCGGCACACAAAATATCCGCAAGCGCCTGCGCTATTTCGAGGATGGCTTGAAAGAAGTTCACGCCGCCCTCAAGTCTGGCCAGCGCTTGCTGATCGAATACAAGCCCTTCGAGCCCGCCTTCTATCACACCGACATCGCCGACTGGGGCATGGCCTACCTCCTCGCGAAGAATTCTGGCCCCCAGGCCCAGGTTCTCGTGGACACCGGCCATCATTATCAGGCCCAGAACATCGAGCAGATCGTTGCCTGGCTGCTCCATCACAAAATGATGGGTGGCTTCCACTTCAACGACCGCCGCTACGCCGACGACGATCTCACCCTCGGCTCCATCGATCCCTATCAGGTCTTCCGCATCTTCCATGAGATCCATATGTTCGAATGGGAGACACAATCGACCGCCGACATCGCTTACATGGTCGATCAGAGCCACAACCTTAAAGGGAAAGTCGAAGCCATGATTCAGACCGTGTGCACCGCGCAGGAGCTTTGCGCGCGCGCAGCGCTGGTCGATCACGCACAGCTCGCCAAATATCAGCAGGATTGCTCGCTCGTCGACGCGGAAGAGACACTGCGCGGCGCCTTCTGGCACGACGTACGCCCCGCCGTTCGCCAATGGCGCAAATCCAAAGGCCTTCCCGAGGATCCCATGCAGGCGTTCCGCTCCAGTGGCTATCTCGAGCGCATCACCAAAGAGCGTGCCCAAAAAAATGTCGGCGCCAGCGCCAGTTATGCCTGATAGGTGGCGGACCTTCCACTAGATTCCGTCAGCCCTTCCCAGAAATGGTAGGATGGAAATGATCCCGGCCAGTGCTCCAGCCACTCGCCAGAAATCGGGTTGCTTTCGAAGTCCCGCCGCAAGGTCTCCCCATGATCGTTCGCACCGTTGAACAGGTTCGCCGCGTCTTCCGCATCATCGCCGGATTTACGCTGTTGCTGGCCGGCATAATCATGATCGTGACCCCCGGACCCGGTTGGCTCGTGATTCTCCTGGGCCTTGGCCTTCTAGCCGCGGAATTCGTGTGGGCCCGCCGCCTCATGGATCGCATCAAACGCGAGGGTGACCGTGTCCGCGACGCGGTATGGCGGCCCTCCAAAACTGTCGTTTCGGACCCCGCTCCGGGGTCCAACGAAGTGGAATAGTCTCATCGCCCTAGCAAACCCAGCACTCGTCGCTCGCTAAGGGGAGGTGTCATCGTGGAAGTCGGAATCATCGGCCTCGGCAACATGGGAACAGGAATCGCCAGAAGCCTGCTCGGCGCAGGCCACCAGGTCGCCGCCTACAATCGAACGCCAGCGAAAGCCGCAGCCCTGGCGTCCAGCGGCGCGACCGTAGCTGATTCGATTGCCGACGCCTGCCGCTCCGGCGTCGTCATCACCATGCTCGCCGATGACGCTGCTCTCGGGTCCGCCGCGCTAGCCAACGATGGCATTCTCGCCTCACTGCCTCGCGGTGGCCTGCACATCTCCTGCAGCACCATCAGCGTCGCCCTGAGTGACAAACTCACTGAGTCCCATGCCCGTGCCGGCCAATCTTTCGTTTCCGCGCCAGTGTTCGGCCGGCCAGAGGCTGCGGAGGCGGCCAAGCTGGTTGTGGTTGCTGCCGGAGAGAAAGCCGCACTCGACCGCTGCAAGCCACTGTTCGAAGCGCTGGGTCCGAAACTCCTGGTCATCGGCGAAAAGCCCTCGCAGGCCAACGTGGTGAAGCTCACCGGCAATTTCATGATCGCCACCGTTCTCGAGTCGCTCAGCGAGGCCATCGCCTTCGCGCGCAAATCCGGTGTCGACCCTGCCGCGCTGCTCGATTTCCTCACCAGCACGTTGTTCAATGCTCCGGTTTACAAGACCTACGGCGGTCTGATCCTCGAAGGAAAATTCGAGCCTGCGGGTTTCGTGGTCTCACTTGGACTGAAGGATATTCGCCTGGTGCTGCAAGCCGCCGAGGCCAAGAGCGTCCCACTGCCGATCGCCAGCGTAATTCGCGACCGCTTCCTTACGGCGATCGGTCGTGGCCATCAGAACAGCGACTGGTCCGTGATCGCGCAGATCGCCGCCGAAGACGCCGGCCTCTCCATCACCAAATCCGCTGACGCTTAAAAGCCAAAAACAAAGCGCACCGGAGACTCGCTTTCTCCGGCGCGCTGGGTTGTCTTCCCTGACTTCTACACCAATTTGACGGACTTCACCTGCAAGGTGTCGCCCTTGACGTCGCCGGTTACATCCACGCGCAAATGATCCTTCTTATCTGACGCTTTCAGCGCCGCGACGATCGCTTTGTTACCGTCGGCGTCAAATTTTAGGAACTGCTTGTCGCTGGTGATCACGCCGAATCCGCTGGCCTCGCACTTCAGCGCGCAGGGTCGGGTGTGCGAGTCCGGGTCCGCCGCGACCTTCTTCGAGCAATTCACGTCCACCAGCGGCACACCCTTGTACGTTTCTCCCGCCGCCACTGCTGGAAGCGCCAGCATTCCCAACACCGCCAAATATGCGAGTTTCCCCATTAGATTCCTCCTGTGAGTTTGTTGCCGCGTTCTACCGATCGATTCACTGCGTATTGCGAACTGCCAACAGCCTTCCCAAGCTGCGCACCGGCGGTTCGTCCCTCACGCACCGCGCTAAGTTCCGCCAGCGCAAACGCGCCGATCGCGATCTCGACATCTCGCACTGCCAGGTCATAAAACATGCCCATCGTCAGCAGGTTGATCGCGATGCTCAGCAGCCAGGCCATTACCACCCAGGCGCCAATCCGGGTGTAGCGGCCCAACACCACGATGCCCGCGATGACTTCCACCACGCCGACAACGTGCATGAATGTCGCCGCGTTCACGGGAATTACCCGCGTCACCAGGGGACTTAGATACATGCTCCAATCCGTCAGCATGTTGAAGAATTTGTCCGCGCCCGCGATAATCGGCCCTAATCCCAGCCCAATCCGCAGCGCCCACCAGCTGGTCTCTAATCGGCTGTCGAATTCCTTCATGTCGCCTCCTAAGGAAAAGAGCGCCGAGTCGCCGAGGGGTTACATCCCGGATGCCGGCACCCTCAAAATAATCCGAACGACGCGCTGTAACCTTTCCCGACGTGCTCGCTCTATAGTTATAAGGGCATGCCAATCAGCGAAGTCATCGCGCGCGCTTCTGCGGAAAGCTGGACTGACGAAGAAGTAGTGGACCGCGTTCTGGCGGGGGAAACCGCTCTTTACGAAATCATCATGCGACGATACAACCAGCGCCTTTATCGCGTGGCTCGCGCCATCGTGCGAGACGATGCCGAAGCCGAGGACATCATGCAGGATGCTTACGTCCGTGCTTACCAGCACCTGAACCAGTTCTCACGGCTCTCGCCGTTTTCCACCTGGCTTACCCGCATCGCCGTTCATGAATCCTTGGCTCGCGTGCGGCGCCGCAGCCGTCTCGACCAGCTGGATCTCATCGAAGACGGCGGCTCCCCCGTCAACGTCGTGGAGTCTTCGCTGGACCCCGAGCAAAGCACATCCACCGCGGAGTTGGGGCATCTGCTGGAAGACGCGGTTCTGAGTCTCCCGGAGCAATTCCGCAGCGTATTGATACTGCGCGATCTCGAAGAACTCAGCACTGCGGAAACCGCCGAGGCCCTCGAACTCACTGAGCAAAACGTCAAGGTTCGTCTTCACCGCGCTCGCGCGCTGGTTCGTGCCTGGTTCTTCGCTCGTGTCGGCGCCAAGGCCAAAGAAGCGTTCCCCTTCATGGGGGACCGCTGTGATCGCGTCGTCGACTCTGTCTTCCGCGCTCTCCGAGCCGACGACAACAAATCCGCCGCTCATTAGCGTGCCTCCGCGTAGGGGCGCGGCATGCTGTGCCCCATGCCCTAGGTCGTCGCGTCTTGTCTCCACAACCGATATGGCTTGGCTCCGCCGACGCTGTTCTCCCTTTCCCGTCACCGCCTAAAAAATTGCCGTTCCTGCCGTGATACCCTGCACCTTCGCCAAGGAGTCTCACCGCATGTCCACGTGGGCTGGAAAATGGGCGCTGGTTACAGGAGCTAGCGCCGGCATCGGCAAAGCGCTTGCCGCAGAACTCGCTGCCGGCGGCGCGAACCTCATCTTGACGGCCCGCCGCACGGATCGGCTGCAAGACCTCGCGCGAACTCTCTCCGCCACGCACCAAATCCGTGCTGAAATTTTCGCCGCTGACCTCGCCCAACCCGGCGCGCCCGAACAAATCTTCGATTTCACCCGCCGGCAGGCCCTGCAGATCGATCTCCTGATCAACAATGCCGGCTTCGGTGCTTACGGCCCGTTCGCCTCCGTCGACCAGCGCCGCCTGCTCGACATGGTTCAGGTCAATTGCACTGCCGTCATTCATCTCACTCATCTTTTTCTTCCCGCCATGATCCAGCGTCGCGATGGGTACATCCTGATCGTCGCCTCTACTGCGTCCTTTCAGGCCGTCCCCTACATCTCCACCTACGCCGCTACCAAGGGCTTTGATCTCCTCTTCGCGGAAGGATTGGCGGAAGAGGTCAAACCCTACGGCGTTCGCGTTTGCGCGCTGTGCCCGGGTTCCACGGAGTCCGAGTTCCGTGACGTCGCCAATCAGTCGCGAGCCCCCGCCGCGAATCGTCAACAGGAGACGGCTGACAAAGTGGCTCGCGTCGGCTTGCGCGCACTGGCCGCTGGCAAAAGCTACGTTATTTCCGGTACCCGCAACTACCTTGGCGCCCAAGTCCAGCGCCTGGTTCCCCGGCGTCTGGTCACCAGCATCGCCGCCAAGCTCTTCCGCCCCGCTCAGGAAGCTAAATAATCACCGGATCCGGTGCCTTACCCGCGCTGACACCTGGGTTCTCAGCCCCACGTCCAACCCGAAGTACACCTAAGTGCTTCAAAACATGGAGTTCTAACCAGGTCGGGAACTTTTTTTTCGGATCATTGGAAATGAAAGAGAAAGCAGCGTGGCCCTATCTGCCCGGCAACTACGTCGCACCAGGAGAGACGCGGATTCAAGAGGACCCCAGGGACGACGTGCTGTTGTGGCGTGCTGCTAAGGGCGACGAAGATGCGTTCACGCTCGTTTATCGGCGGCATCAGGCGGCCATCTACCGCTTCGCCTTACGCATGACGGGGCATGCCTGGGCCTCCGAGGAAATCGTGCAGGACGTCTTTATGACCCTCATGCGCGATCCGAAAAAGTACGACCCGGAGCGCGGTCCGCTGGCGGCGTACCTGTACGGTATCGCCCGCAATCGCGTGATGAAGCATCTCGAACGTCTACCCCGGGAAGTTTCGTTGGAGGAACAGGGGGAGACCGGCGGACGCGCTCGGCCCGAGGCGGTCACGTCGTCCACGCCGATGCATTGGGTAGAGCGGCAGGAGCGTGCCGAGCTGGTGCGAGCGGCGGTGCTCGATCTGCCGCCCGAGTTTCGCGAGACCGTGGTGCTGTGCGAATTGGAAGAGCTGAGCTATGAAGAGGCCGCCCAGCTAATTGGCTGTCCCATCGGCACCATTCGTTCGCGGTTGCATCGCGGGCGAGCGCTGCTACTGGCTAAGCTCGAGATGTTGCGCGAAACGCCTCGTCGTTTCAGCGCAGTGCGCTAGCGCCAGTTGGATTTTTTGCGTTTGGCATCGTTGGCGCTCAGGAATGCGGGTTCGGACTGGAAGTATTGGGCGTCAGGCAGCAGGAGAAGAGGAATCTTTCGATGAATTGCGAAGAATTTGAGCTTATCGGCCTCGGCTTGGAGCGCGAAAGCGCTACGAACGGTGCTGTAAGCATCGATCGCCGCTCGGCAAGGGAACACGTGAGTACATGTCCGCGTTGCGCGGCCCTTCAGGAGTCCTGGCTGGAAGCGCAAGGCGAACTCCAGACGTTGCGCGAGGCCACCCAGGAATCGAGAGTGCCTCTGCGTGTGGAAATGCGCCTGCGGCAGGAGTTCCACACTCGTCATCGCACTTTGAAAGTACGAGCTGCGGCCGTTGTAACCGCATGGGTGCTGGCTGGTGCGGCGCTTCTGGTCGGCGCGGTCAGTTGGTGGAACTGGCATGTCATGAGAACCGGCGGACCGGGTGAGACCTCGATTGCTTCGGCCGCCAAGAGTGGCGTGACGCCGGCCGTCACAACGGCCCCCGGAACAAACGCCGGCACAGCCGATGAAAATAGCGCCAACGATGCGATCGGCGACACCACTCTGGTCGCCGAAAACGATGCGGAGGACTTCACCCTGCTGCCGGGAAGCATGGCCCAGGAAACCGGAGACGCCGCTGTCGTGCGCGTGCGTATGCAACGCGGTGCTCTTGGGGCTCTTGGTCTGCCGGTGAATGAAACGCGCGCCGGCGAGTGGATTCAAGTGGATTTGTTTGTTGGCCAGGACGGGCAGCCGCAAGCTGTCCGCTTGCCGCAATAGCGAATTCGATCGTTCTTACGGTCGCAAATGCCAGATCGCTCGGGAGAGAAGAGGAGAAACAGACGATGAATCGTGTGACCTGGGCCAGTTGCTTTCTGAGTGCTGCGCTGCTTGTGAGCGCCGCAAATCTACGCGCGCAGGATGATCCCCCGCCGCCACCGCCTGACGCCATGATGCACGGCGACGGACCCGGAGGGCCAGGTGGCCCCGGTGGTCCGTTTGCCGATCGCATCGAGTTGATGGGCTTCGAAGGGTTCCACGGCAACAAGATCGTCAAGGGCGCTCCATTCTCTGCGACGGCTGCCACCGAGAATTCCCAGCTGTTGCAGGATGGCACCGCGATTCATCGCACCACGACCAGCAGCTTGTATCGAGATTCGCAGGGTCGCTCGCGCCACGAGGTAACCTTCTCCGGCTTCGGCCCGCTGCAAGCCTCAGGCAAGACACGCACGATGATCACCATCGCCGACCCGGTCGCCGGCGCGCACTACATGCTTGATCCCGACCACAAAGTAGCCCATCAGAGGAAACTTCGCACGCCGGGCGCGGGCAAGAGCGGCGCTTCTCCGGAAGCGGCGCAGGCCTTCCAGCAGAAAATGGAAGCGCGGCTTCAGCAGGAAGAGGCTTCCGGAGCGGTAAAGAAAGAAACGCTGGGCACGCAGACGATGAATGGCGTCAACGCCGAGGGCACCCGCATCACCCGAACCATCGCCGCGGGGCAAATCGGCAACGACAAGCCCTTACAGGTTGTGTTCGAGCGTTGGTATTCGCCTGATCTTCAGGTCCTGGTGAAGAGCACACGCACCGATCCGCGCTTTGGCACCACTACCTACACGCTGTCCAATATCCAGAGGACCGAGCCGGCTGCGACGTTGTTCACCGTTCCGTCCGACTATACGGTGCAGCAGGGTGGCCCCGGAGGACGTCGCGGCATGCACGGAATGCGCCAGTCGCCACCGGGAGGCCCGGCCGCAGCCGCGGTGTCGCAATAAACTCGAGCGCCCCGGCGCTTCACCAGGCCCTGCCGCACTCCAAACGATCTTCTCTCCTGAAGACGGAACGCCCCTTCCGCGGCATCCCCCAAATGTCGCTGGAGGGGCGCCCCCGTTTTTGACCTCATGTCGTCCGGCAGCACATGTAGCTCAGGCCTGAGGGTTTACATTCAACGTCAAGCACTCCCACATTCGCCACTCGACCGGCCGCCCGCGAATTCCAATCCATCCGTGCGGAAAATCCTGCCCCCCAAACGGATCGATCCAAGTGATCCGTCACAATAACTCCTGCTAGACTCGCCCCATGGACGAGCCATCCCTAGCCAAAAAACTCCGCGAAGAAGGCTTCTGCCACACCTATGTCTGGCAGGACGGTCCAAACGCCCACTATCCGGACCACACGCACGCCGATGAAACCGCGCACATCGTTCTGTCCGGCGAACTCACGCTCACCATGGCCGGAAAGTCGCAAACCTACCGCGTTGGAGACCGCTGCGACGTACCCGCGGGCGCCGTTCACTCTGCCCGCATGGGACCAAACGGCTGCCGCTATCTAATCGCCGAACGCTAGCGGGTAGCGCAACGCCCAGGGATCATTTTGCTCCAGCGAGGCACTCTCGCTGCTGCTTCTGGTGACGTGGCGTACCCTCCCGTAGGGACTTGCAATGTGCTCCCGCAAAACTGCCGGACAATCCGGCCACCATTCGAATACTCAACCAGTAAACAATCGCTTGACAAGGGGTAACGCTTTTGTTACCATAAGACGTGTCACCCGAATGTTCTTCCCGCCAGCCGCAACGCACTTCCACCGGGGCACTCGACTGCACTGCAAATCGTAGCCGCCTTCTACCAGCCCTGAGGCAGGAAGGGAGGTGGCTGCCAGCATTGACCTACGTTCCACCGAGGAAACGAACGCCCCCGTCCTTTGTTTTCAAGCGGTTGCGGATAGCACGTAACCCCTTTACTTTCATTCCGATACAGAAGTGCCGGGGGGTACCGCCCTCAAAAGTGAATCCCAGGCGAAACTCGGCCCATTTCATCGCCCTTGCCGCGTTCCAGTGATTCATGTCCACCGCGTCCAGCTCGGCTCACGCTCCCGTCTACGAAGACTATGCTCGGTGTGTCCACTGCGGCATCTGCCTGAACACCTGCCCTACCTATCGCCTCTGGAATGTGGAAGCCGACTCCCCTCGCGGCCGCATCCACCAGATGATCCAGGTCGAGCTGAATGGCGCGCGAGTCAGCGATTCCTTCGTCGAGCACATCGACAAATGCCTGGACTGCCGCAGCTGCGAAACCGCCTGCCCCTCCGGCGTTGAATACGGCCGCCTGGTGGAACATGCTCGCGCCCGCATCGAAACCGATTACAAACGCCCGTTTCTTGCGCGTCTCGCCCGCAATTTGACGTTTCGCAAACTGCTCCCGTATCCCGCTCGCATCGCCGCTGTGGCCCGCCTGTTGCGTTTCTACCAGCGCTCCGGTCTGCAGTCTGTCGCTCGTGGCAGCGGGATTCTGAAACTTTTTGGGTTAGTGGATCGCGAAGCGCTGCTGCCGCCGATTGACGACTCGTTTTTCTTCTCCTATCTCGGCCGCACCTTTCCCGCCTCTGGTCCGCGCCGTGCCCGCGTGGCGTTTTTCGCCGGCTGCGTTGCACAAGTCACCTTCACGAAACTCAATGAAGCGACTATCCGCGTGCTGACCGCCAACGGCTGCGAAGTCGTGGTCCCCGCCGCGCAATTTTGCTGCGGAGCATTAGCCGCGCACGCCGGTGTTCGTGACGCCGCTAGTGATCTGGCGCGTAAGAATCTCGATGCATTTCTTGGCGAGGATTTCGACGCCATCATTACCAACGCCGCGGGTTGCGGCTCAACGCTGAAGGAATACGACCATCTCTTCTCGTCAGACGAGCCCGACCATACCCGCGCCCGGGCTTTTCGATCCAAAGTCCGGGACGTCACCGAATTCCTCGCGGATCTCGGCCTCTCGGCCACGCTGCAAGAGATTCCGGGGCGCGTCGCTTACCAGGATTCCTGCCACCTGCTTCACGGGCAGAAGATTCGCAACGCCCCGCGCCAAGTGCTGCAAGCCATTCCGGGTCTCGATTTTGTGGAATTGCCGCACTCGGAAATTTGTTGCGGCTCCGCGGGTGTTTACAACGTCACGCAAACAAAGGCATCCCTCGATCTGCTAGCCGAGAAAATGCAGCACGCCGCCGCCACCGGCGCCGCAATCATCGCTACCGCCAATCCAGGCTGCCTGCTGCAACTGCGCGCCGGGGCCCGAATACACAACACCAATCAGGAAGTCCTGCATGTCGTCGAACTTCTCGATTTGGCTCTGAAAAGATCAGGCCAGGCGGCCGGGGGCGAAAATGTTCCCCGGGTCGAAGGCGGACTTGATACGCGGAGCTAGTGTGGAGATCTTGGACTGCGCGGCTTGCACCGATGGCATGGCGCGCAGAGCCTCTGGCACGAAAAGCATTGCGGCGTCACCGTTACGCGAGCGAACCAGGGCAAAAATCTCCTGGGTGAGCAGCGCCAGTTTTTGGGCCGTGGCTTCGTCGATTTGCTGGCCGTGGTTAAATTCACCGGGAGTTTCCGGAAGCAAGCCCACGTAGATGGTTCCGGACGCGCGAGCGAGCAGCGCGAGAGGCAACCCCGCGGCGTTGGCGACACCCTGAAGAACGGTAATGGCCTGGGCTTGATAGCCAGGCAGCAAACTTAGCCGAAAGATGCTTGCCGCCGGAGAGAATTCGCGGAACAGAGGTATGGCCTCACGCAGGCGTCCCCAGATCGACGGGCGCGTGCTGTCGTCCAAAAAGTTGGCGCTGCGTGCGTTGGCATCGTGGGCGAAGCAGGTCAAATCTCTGGTGTAGCGGTCGCGAACTTCTGGAGCACCGGCGAAGGCCGCGCAGACTTGCCAGTGTTGCGGATGGAACCAATCTCCGGGCAAGGGAAGCGGGATTTCACGCGCGCTGTGATTTTCGCCCGAGAAGACCGGAACTTCAGGCGTCAGGGGCGTGCGAGTGGCGAAGATACGAGCCGTGCTCGGGCTGATTACGTCCAGCGTGAGCGGGGACAGCGGCGACTGCACAATTCTACGGCGAAGCGACAGCGCTGCTTCGGGTGTGGGAAAAGACGCGACGAAGCCGCAAGTCCCAGCAACGGGAGCAGGAAATGTGCGGAAGTTGAGTCGCGTGATCACCGCCAGACTGCCTAACGATCCGATCAGGAGCTTGTGCAGGTCGTATCCGGTTACGTTTTTTACGACGCGACCCCCGCTCTTGACCTGGGCGCCGGTTCCGTCGATGAATTCCGCGCCGAGCAGAAAATCCCGAGCCGTACCGTAGAACTGCCGCAGTGGCGAATCGATGCCGGCCGCAATTGTGCCGCCGACGGTGCTGGTCGAATAATAGGGCGTGAAAAGGGGAATGAACTGATTGTGCTGGAACAGCGCAGCGTTTAGCTCGGCGAGTGGGAAGCCGGCGTCCACACTCAAGGTGAGGTCTGCGGGATCGTAGTGGGCAATTTCGCGCAGCCCGCTCAGATCCACTGCTATGTCATAGCGCAGCGGCGGCGCGCCGAGATCGAGTTTGGTGCGGTTGCCGCAGGGAATGACCGCCAGCTTTTCGGTCGCGGCGAAGCGGACGACTTCGGCGGCTTCCTGAGCGGACTTGGGCTTTGCTGCAGATCCAGGCGCAGTTCCTTGGATCGCATACTTCGCCAGCGCTTGTGGCTCGGTGACAATCCGAGAGGCGTCCATCACGGATTCCAGCCCCGTGCCGCGTGCTGTAGAGGTTGGTGTCATGAGCGTGGCAGCTCGTAGGGCGATGGCCGCGCACACGACGAGAAACGTCCGCGCCAGATTTCACGTGACGCTGCGTCGCAAATTTTCATGCCGTCGCCACAGTGGTTGCAGGATGAGAGCGAATGCGGGTTTCGCCACATCCTTTACCGAGCGGGAAGATTTTTCCGGGATTCAACGAGCAGGTTGGATTCAGGGCGTCATGAACACGTCGCATGAGCGCGAAATCCGCATCGGAAAAGAGCAGTGGCATCAACTCGCTTTTTTCCATGCCGATACCGTGCTCGCCGGTGAGGCTGCCGCCGACCTGCACGCAGTAGCGGATGATTTCCGCGGAGACTTCCATGGCGCGCTGGAATTGCGCGGTGTCGCGCGGATCGAACAGCACGATGGGATGCAGATTCCCGTCGCCGGCGTGGAAAATATTGCCGATGAAGCATCCGTATTTTTCGCCCAGCTGCTGGATATGGCGAAGAGTCTGCGGAAGCTTGCTGCGGGGAATGACGCCGTCGAGAACGTAGTTGCCTGGAGCGATACGGCCGAGAGCGCCGAAGGAGTTCTTGCGGCCCTTCCAGAGGAGTTCGCGTTGTTGGGCATCCTGTGCAACGCGAACTTCCCGGGCGTGGTGGCCGCGGCAGACCTCGTCGATGGCCGCGGTTTGCAGGGCGACGGTTTCGTTCAGACCCTCGACTTCGATCAGGAGAATGGCCGCGGAGTCGGTGGGAAATCCCGCGTGAATGTATTCCTCGACGGCGCGGAGAGTCCAGCCGTCCATCATTTCGCAGGCGGACGGGGTGATACCGCGGGCGGTGATTTCGGCAACCGTCTCGGAGGCGTCATCAATGGCGTCAAAGATAGCGAGCAGAGTGGTGATGGCTTCGGGCTTGCGCGAGAGCTTTACGGTGATTTCGCTGACCAGTGCGAGGGTGCCCTCTGAACCGACGAACAGAGCGGCGAGATCGAAAGGCGAGGCGTCGCCTTGCTTGGTGCCGACGTGAACAATTTCGCCGTCGGGCAGGACCAGGCCGAGAGCGGTGACGTGATTGGTGGTGACTCCGTAAGCGAGGGTATGCGGGCCCCCGGCATTTTCCGAAACGTTGCCGCCGATGGTGCTGGATTTTTGACTGGAGGGATCGGGAGCGAAGTAAAAGCCGTCCGCTTCGACGGCGCGGGTAAGGTCCGCGTTGACCAAACCGGCCTGGACGGTAGCACGCTGATTTTCGAGGTCGATTTCCAGGATGCGGTTCATGCGCGCGAAGGCGATCATGACGCCGCCGGCGCGGGGAAGGGCGCCTCCGGAAAGGCCGGTGCCTGCGCCACGACCGACGATGGGAGTGTTGCTGTGGGCAGCGAGTTTGACGATACGGGAGACCTGTTCCGTGGTGGTGGGAAAAACGACCGCTTCGGGCCGGCCTTTTTCCACCGAAGCGTCATATTCGTAAAGGAGCAGGTCCTCGGGTCGGTGCAGGACAGCGTCGTGGCCAACGAGCCTTTGAAGTTCGCGAGCGAGAGCGTTCATTACAGTCGGAGCTGAGAAGGTGCGGTGCTCCGTTGCATGCTTCCACTATAGAAATAGTCGAGGTGGGGCGCAACACGTCGTGTCCTGCTGAGAACCTATGCTAACGTAGGCCTGAAATTGGGGCGTGAAATCGGGGAGAGAGCGATGCCAAAACCTCGAGTGCTGGCGACTCGACCATTGTTTCCGGCGGCGCAGCAAGTTCTGAATGCAAGCTGCGACGTGCAGTACTGGACGCAGGCGGAACGCATATCCAAGCAGGAATTGTTCGAGCTGATAAACGACAAAGAAGGATTGGTGTGCCTGCTGACCGAGAAGGTTGACGACGAATTACTGCGAGCAGCGCCAAAATTGCGGATTGCGGCGAACGTCGCGGTGGGTTTCGACAATATCGATGTGGCGGCGTGCACCCGGCGGGGAGTGGTGGCGACGAATACTCCCGGGGTGCTGGACGAGACGACGGCGGACTTTGCGTGGACGCTGATGATGGCGGTGGCGCGGCGGATCGGCGAGGGCGAACAACTGGCGCGTTCGGGAAACTGGAAGGGCTGGGATCTGGATCAGCTGGTGGGCACGGATGTTTGGGGCAAGACGCTGGGGCTGGTCGGATTTGGGCGCATCGGGCGAGCGGTAGCGCGGCGAGCGGCAGGATTCCAGATGAAAGTGATTTACAGCGATGCTATTCGCGCACCGTTGGACATCGAGAAGGAATTGAAGGCGGAGCATCGGGATTTCAACACGCTGCTAGCGGAAGCGGACTTTGTGAGCCTGCACGTGCCGCTGTTGCCAGAGACTCGCGGATTGATGGATGGCGCGAAGTTTCACCGCATGAAGCCCACCGCATTCCTGATCAATACCGCAAGGGGACCAGTCGTGGATGAAGCGGCGCTGGTGCATGCGTTGGAGAGCGGAAAAATCGCGGGGGCTGGGTTGGATGTGTATGAGAACGAGCCGTTCATTCATCCGGGGTTGAAGCGGCCAAGCGTGGTGCTGGCGCCACATATTGCGTCGGGGTCGCTGGAGACGCGTACGAAGATGGCGGTAATCGCGGCCGAGAATGTAGTGGCGTTGTTCAAAGGTCAGCGGCCGACGAGTATGCTGAATCCGGATGTGCTGAAGGGGAAGTAGGAAGCGCAAGAGATTTTTTTGCAGGCGACGAGCGGCGCATCGGGGATCGGTGGTAGTTGTGGCTGAATCTAAACCCGGCACCTTAACCCCGACCCTCCGCGGCTCAGGGCAAGCGGTTGCGACCCCGAAACCCTGTGACTTGGATTGATTTTGCCGGGAGTTGCGTTTAAGCCCCTGCGAAAGGCGCCCGCCTCCCTTCGTGTCTCAGGCGAGCAGAAGGCGGCCGCTATCTATTTTTGGGGATGCTTTGATGGCGGATTTGAAGGGGTTGGCCCGCCGGATTTTTTACCAAACATTAGCGGTGATCGATATCCCTGCGACGATGCAGCGGAAGTTGCTGCGCGTGGGCACGCACTTGAAGTGTGCGGACGCGGTATCGTCCTTTGATGTGGATCTTGCGGCGTTCGATCGCACGCTGGTAATTGCCATTGGCAAGGCGGCGCATGCGATGGTGGACGGGCTGGCGATTTTGCTGGGGAATGAGCGTGCGTTCGAGGGAGTCGTGGCGGCCCCGACGACGCCGGCAACTAGACGTGAGTTGCGCGGGATTCGTTATTTTACGGCAGGGCATCCGTTGCCGAATGCCGAGAGCTGGTCGGCGGCGAGGGCGATTCTCGATCTGCTGCGCGGATGCGATGAGCGCACGGTGGTTTTCTTTTTATTGTCGGGAGGCGGCTCGGCGCTGGTTGAGCTGCCCCTAGACTTGTCACTGAATCTTGCAGACATACAGCAGTTGTATCGCGCGCTGGTGACTTGCGGCGCTCCGATCGGAGAAATCGGGAAGGTGCGGCGGCACGTATCGGCGGTAAAGGGCGGGCGGCTGGCAGCGGCGGCAGGACGCGCGATGAAGATTACGCTAGCGGTGAGTGATGTGCCGGTGGGCCTGGAAGAGGCCCTGGCTTCAGGACCCACGATCGGCGATCCAACAACGATTGCGGATGCGATGCGTGTGGTAGGGGAGTATGGGCTGGAGGCGCAGCTACCGGAGTCGCTGCGGCGATGGCTTCGCGAAGGCAACGTGCCAGAAACGCCGAAGCCAGGAGACGCGGCGTTTGCCAATGCGCATTTTGCCCTGCTTTTGGGGATGGATGATTTGTTTCATCCAGCGCACCGCGCAGCGGAGGCGGCGGGGTGCATCACGTGCTGCGACAACACCACAGATGATTGGCCGGTGGATCTGGCGGCGGAGTATTTACTGGAGCAGCTTGAAGAATTGCGGGGCATTCACCCAGGGCAGCGGGTAGCCCTAATGGCGGATGGCGAGGTTGGTTCGCGGGTGACCGGAAACGGAGTAGGCGGAAGGAACTCGGCGTTTGTGCTGAACTGCGTGGAGAAGATCGCGGGGCGGCGGATTGCGGTGCTGAGCGCAGGCACGGATGGGATCGATGGGAACAGTCCAGCTGCAGGGGCGGTGGCGGATGGAGACACGGCGGGCCGGGCTGCGGCGGCCGGGATGAGTCCGCGGGAGTTTTTTGAGCGGAGCGATGCGTTTAGTTTTTTCGATCGGATTGGCGACGCGATCGTCACCGGGCCTACCGGGAATAATTTGCGGGATTTG
>Ga0157378_10000188_pt1 | contig 59526 bp, 45 predicted proteins | sample M65metaG_FD_115309 | JGI IMG/M metagenome (GOLD analysis project Ga0157378, IMG submission 115309) | Miscanthus rhizosphere microbial communities from Kellogg Biological Station, Michigan, USA - M6-5 metaG | ecosystem: Host-associated > Plants > Roots > Rhizosphere > Soil | place: USA: Michigan... | reverse complement strand
AGTTTCTCGAGATGGGCGGCCGCCCGGTCACCATCCTCGACGGAGATCTGGTGAGAAAGCATCTGTCCTCGGAACTCGGCTTTTCCAAGGAGCATCGCGACATTAATATTCGCCGGATCGGTTACGTGGCCTCGGAAATCACCAAAAACGGTGGGATCGCGATCTGCGCGCCCATCGCGCCCTACGATTCCGTCCGCAAGCAGGTTCGCAGCATGATCGAACCGCATGGAGGATTTATCCTCGTGCATATGGCCACCCCACTCGAAATCTGCGAGGGGCGCGATCGCAAGGGCCTTTACGCCAAGGCGCGAGCAGGAATTGTGAAGGAATTCACCGGCATCTCTGATCCCTATGAGGCGCCCAGCGACGCGGAAGTAGTCATCGACACCGGCGAACTGAGCGCGGAAGAGTCGGCGCAAGAAATCATCTTGCACCTGGAGCGCGAAGGTTTTATCGGCGTAAACACCGAGTTGACGGTTGCTGCCACCTAAACCAAAGATGCGGTTATGGAACTGATGGCGGTCAAAATCCTGATCGGCGGCGTAACGGGACTCCTGCCCTATGGCTTGGGCAATGTCGATCTACCGCTTGCGGCTTGCTTGCTGGGGGGCTCAATTCGCGCCGCTCTTGCCGGGTCGTTCCGCGGCATAGGCGTCCCCGCCCCCTGGTTACCTCCGAGTCGGTGCACGATTCGGCTTGCCACCGACACTCGAATGTTGTTGGCTCCGGCTATCCCTTGATCTCATTTCCCATGTCAACTTATTTGGATGTTCTCGAAAGAATTCAACTGGCGATTGAAAAGTCGAAGCAGGTGTTCGCAAAATTCACCCCCGGTGAAATCGAGGCCGAATACAAGGCGGGCCACGATCCGGTCACCCAGGCGGACAAGGAACTCGACGTAGCTTTGAGAGCGTCGCTGCTGCGTAAGGGCGAGGGCTGGCTCTCGGAAGAGAGCGCCGATGATCTGTCGCGGCTGAATTGTGAACGGGTGTGGGTGGTAGACCCGCTCGATGGGACCCGCGAATTTGTCGCCGGAATTCCTGAATTCTGCGTCTCGATTGCGTTTGTTGAGCTCGGCAAGACGGTCGCTGCGGGAATCTGCAATCCGGCAAGCAACGAATTGTTCTTCGGCTCAACAGAAACGGGACTCACATACAACGGCAGCCCCGCGAAGGCCAGTTCGCGGACCACCCTTGCGGGAGCTTCGGTTTTGGCCAGCCGAAGTGAAACCAGCCGAGGGGAATGGGAGTGCTTCCGCAGCGCGAAGTTTTCGATGCAACCTACTGGCTCGGTTGCCTACAAGCTGGCGCGGGTGGCCGCCGGCCTCGCCGACGCCACCTTTACGCTCACGCCTAAGCACGAGTGGGACATTGCCGCCGGCGTTGCCTTGGTCAAGAGCGCTGGAGGCTTCGCCAGGCCTCTGGATGGCCCGGATTTCACTTTCAACCAGCCAAAACCTCTATTGCCGGGACTGCTGGCCTGCGGCCCTCACTTGCGCGGGGAGTTACTGGCGCTGCTCGGAATCCATGATCCTGTCGCAGCCACTCAATCGTGATTCATACGAGCGCTGACTGGTCGGCGAGCCAGAAGCGCCCCTGTTCCATCGAGCCAGCTTTCGAATTCCAGCGAGGTTTTGAAACTCGTATCCACCAACCGCGGTAGGAGCAAGGGATTCGTCGCCGCTGAAATCAGCGACGGCTCGCAGGTGGTCGCTGAAGTTACTCCTTCCTGCCTGAGCCACGGCAGAAAATCTAGTTGATACACCCCGGACGGATAACAGAAATGCGTCGCTGGCTTTCCGGTGATTTCTTCTAGACGCCGGCGGTTCTCGCGAATTTCGCGTCGGAACGGCCCCTCTTCCTTTGGCGTGCGGTGGCGATGTGTGTGCAGCTGGAAATCCACCCCCCGGGCCGAAAGTTCCCGGATCTCCTCGGGGGTCATCAACTGGAACAGGCGGCTGGCGCAAAAGGCCTCGTAGTCCTGCCCCAGGAGGGTAGCAAGTCTGAGGGCGAGTTCGTCCTTCGCCGCCCCGCTGTAATTCTGCTGTTCTGCGAAGGCATGGATGTGGTTGAGAACCTCTCGCCGCTCTACCTCGGAACTCAAATCAACCTCACGCGGGATTCCCAGTTCCGGTGCAGCCTGAAGCCCATGCCTCCGGCTTTTCCACAGCAGGTAGGAGCAGGCGAGGTTAAAAATCGGTTTAGGGAAATCGGAATAATACGTTGTCTGGTACACCGTGACCGGAAATCCAAAATCGCGCACCACCGGGTAGGCGCCGCGATAAAAATCATAACCACCATCATCGAAGGTGATTGCCACGCTTTTTGAGGGCAGCGTTCCCGCATAAAGATGCTGCAAAGCCTCGCCCAGCGGCAACACTTCGCAACCTGAATTCTTGATCAGTTTGAATCGCGATGCCAACAGGTCCTGGGTCATGTAGAGCATCGGTTGCCATTCATGCTCGTCCTGCACAGGAATCCCGGACTTTGAAGAAATGCCGTGATAGCAAAGGATCAATAGACGCCCGCGGCGCCACGAACTTCTTGCCAGCGCAGCGGAAATGCCGCTCGTCTTCAGAGCACGGAAGCCCGTTCGTCGAAGGGTTCTGAGCATCATTCTTGTGTACAGGAATGCTCCGACCCGGAAACGCCTGTAGTTTCGTGCATTCCATGTCCCGAGGCTCCCAGCAGCGAAGGATCACGGTCGATAAAAATGCGCATCCACAATTCCAGGTTCAGCAGCCGCCAGATGCGATTGCTGTTGTCCCGCAAGCCTGCGCGGTGCTCCGCAAACAGCTTTCTGACCGCGTTTGGGCGGAACAGTCCGCGTTCCAAACTGCGGGTTCCGGCCAGAGTTTGCTCCAGTTCCTCTAGTTTCCGGCCTGCCAGCCATCCCTGCCATGGGGTCGGAAATCCGAGCTTCCGGCGATGGACAATCGAAGCCGGAAGCAGGTCTTCCGCTATTTTCTTCAGCACGCATTTCCCAGCCATTCCCCGTGTGGAATATTGCGGAGGAATGCTGAAGGCAAACTCTACCAGTTTGTGGTCGAGAAAGGGCACTCTGCTCTCGATCGACGCCGCCATGCTCATATTGTCCTGCTTCATGAGCAGCTCAACCAGATACGTCTTGATGTCGGTGTAAAGCAAACGGCTCAGCAGGCTACCGGAAGATTTCTCCCAAAAGCGCATGCACCCGCCGTATGGGCTCTCTTTCTGAGACAGCTCCGGCTGGAGGAGGTCCGCCTGCTCGTCCCCGGAAAACGCGGAATAGAAATTGTCGAAATAAAAGGACTCCCACGATGCTCCGTCCCGCCCGAGGAACGTATGCTCAAGTTTCCGGCGCAAGGCCGAGCCAACCGGAGCCGAGCGAACACCCCTCCGCAGCAGAGCGCGAAGCGAGGCGGGCGTGACCGCGCGATAGGCGGAATCGGCGCGTCGGTTCCAAAGCGTCCACGCGTAACGCGTATATCCGCCCAGGGTTTCATCGCTGCCCTCACCCGTGAGGACCACTGTGACGTGCTTTCGCGCAAGCTGTGCCACGAAGTACAGCGAGACGCTCGACGGCCAGACGATCGGCTCATCTTCATGCCAAATCAGTTTCGGCAAAGCATCAAAAAAGGCCCGCCTTGTCATCACGATCTCGTGATGCTCGGAGCCCAGATGCTTTGCCACCGCTTGCGCGTACGGCAATTCACTGTATTGGCGTTCCCCATATCCAACCGAAAAGGTCTGCAACGGACCACCGCACGCCTTGGTGGCCAACGCGGCCACTGTGCTCGAATCAAGCCCGCCGCTCAGGAACACGCCAAGTGGCACATCGCTCATCAAGTGGGACGAAACAGCCTGCTCAAGCATTTGGCGGTAGGTCTCGACGTAATAGCTCTCAGGATGCTGCACTTCGCTGTCGGCCGTCAGATCCCAATACTGGCGCATCTCCAGTTTCCCGCTCTGCTCCGCCTCGAGCGTGTGCCCGGGCGGCAATTTCCGGATCCCTTCAAAAAATGTTTCCTCGCCGGTGATGTAGCCGAACGCCAGATACTCATGCAATATGCGGCGATTGAACGACGCGCGGACCCCAGGATAGGCAAGGAGCGTCTTGATCTCGGAGCCGAAAAGAAACTTCTCTTGATCCTGCAGATAGTAAAACGGCTTGATGCCCAAACGGTCTCGGGCGGCAAAGAGTTTTTGCGAACGCGCATCCCAAATGACAAATGCAAACATTCCCCGCAGATGCTGGACGCATTCGCGCCCGTATTCTTCATAAAGATGAACAATGGTTTCGGTATCGCTGTGGGTGCGATAGCGATGTCCGCGCGCCTCGAGATCGCGGCGCAATTCTTGATGGTTGTAAATTTCGCCGTTAAAGACGATCCAGACATTTCCCTTTTCGTTGCTGATAGGCTGATGCCCACTCTTCACGTCGATGATGCTCAGCCGGCGCATCGCCAGACCGACGCCCCCCTCGACAAAAAGGCCGGCGTCATCGGGGCCGCGGTGCACAATCTGCTGGTTCATTTCTGCCAGCACCTCGCGCTCCACGCGACTCGCATCAAATCGAAGAATTCCGCAGATCCCGCACATAATCAGTCCTTGGAACCGGCCGCCGCCGGCTGCAGCGCTTCTTCCTGGGAACGAAACGCGACTGGCCACCCGCTCACTCGAAGCAACTGTCGCTGAGCGGAAACGATATTGCCCTCAGGCCCGGACAGCTCACAGCTCTCTACCGGACGCTCGGCCGACACCACTCTTTGTCCCTTAAACTCCACCCAGGCGCCGTTACAGAAAATGATCTCCTCCACCCCGGCACGAGACTCGCGAACATAGAGAAACTCGGCATCGCTCGCCCAATCTTGCCACGACCATGACTGCCCCGGATGGGCAAAGAACATCTTGTGCGCTTTGTCCTTCTCGGAATACGCATAGCCGTGTTCGAGAGGCGATTCCCCCAGGGGTTCGAATGGTTTGAGTCTTCCAGGCGCAATGTTTGCCGTTGTCAGGACGGTCGCCGTTTCTACCGGCAGGGCGCCCGTATACTCGACCCGCAAGACCGGTGCCGCCTCTTTGCGCCCGTAAGCCGGAGACCATTCGCCCTGGCACAATCCTGCGCTCCAATGCGAACTCTCTGCCGATGCGATTCCCACGCGCGCGGCCCCTTCAGAAGCGAATACGCGCGGATCTTTCTTCTCCTGTGCCATGCCCGATGCCAGGTGCCAATGAATCGCTATACGATGTTGACCCGCACCTTCGATCACATCCCGCACAAGCCAGAAACTGCCTTTGCGGTGAAACACCCAGCGGCGATGGACTACTGGATCGTAGCCGTCGTGGCCTCCGCCAAACAGAATGAAACTCCGTCCCTCGATCCATCGTTGAACCGTCGTGTTGGTGAGGCGCTTCCAGGAGAACGGGCCGTTCGGGAGCGACTGGCTGAGGCCATCCACCTGAACGGTGTTATGGGCCGCGGTTACTTGATATGAAGTCCGCACACCATCCGGACCGACGTATTCTCCCGTTCCCGGATCGATCAGAAGCGCTTGCCCGGATTGCGCAAGCTGGATGCTGAGCGCGTCCGCATGCCCATGGCCTCCGCCATGAACCCCCTGGGGGCCTGCATCAATCACCAACTGCGACGGCTCAGGCTCAGCGCTTGCGATGACGTACAGGCCGCTGTCGCGCAGGGCCATCGAACGGGTCTCTGCGGCAGAATTCTCGATTTGATCGAACCGTTGAACACCTTCTACTCCAAGCAACCAAACGGTTTCATCGCGCAGGCTTCCAGCCGCACGTTTGAAATCCCCTCGCCCAAACAGGACGGCTCCTGTCGCCAGCGGATCCAGTAGATGCTCGGTGCGGTTGCGGCCGCCGTGAAACACGCGCCCGCCATCGTCATCTCCGAACCGCGCCGTGATGCCCGCCTGACTAATGTGGAGCAGGGCATCGAGCATCTTTTCGAGAGTACTCTCCAAGTGCTCGGGAACGGGAATGTCATTGCGCGACGCGAGCACAATGGCATGCACAAAGAAGTCCAAGGCATACACGTGATAATAGGCGGATTGCTCGAAGTGCATTCCATCGGCGAGTACCTGAGACTTCGATTCCTCGAGCACAATCCTCCACCCGAGCCGCCGCCATTTGCGGGCGGAACTCAGCTCTGGGCAAAGCACGCCAAGGAAGAATAGCGCCACGCCTTCTCCGAGCAAATGAGTATTCGGGGAAAAGTAGGTCGAAAGATACCGCTCAATATGACGGCCACTGAGCGCCAGCGCTTGCCTAAGGTCGGCCGCGAACCGGGGCATCGCAGCGCCGGCCAGCAAGTGCTTTACCCAAAGCCACGATAGGGTGCGGAAGGCCACCTCTAGGCTGCTCGCCCAGTTCACGCCAATCGGGTACGGATTCTGTTCCGTCCAATCGTAGAACTGCGCTATCAATTCCTTTGTGAAGCGTTCTTCGCCGCTGATTGCATACGCCTTTGCCAGTGTCACCAAATGCTGATGACGGTTCAGTTCCCAGGTGACTTTCGCGTCGCCGACTTCATCAAAGTCCAGATAGCGGATCGAGTACCAGGGCTTCTGTGGCGCATTCTTACCGTGCACACGATCAAGATGCCAGTCGATCTTCAGGCCGTAGTCGAGGTTCTCGTAGCCGAGCAGGTCAAATCGGTGCGCGCAAATTTTCTCCGCGCGGCTCAGACAGTCGTTGACTTCATTCGGCATCCGCTTGCGGAGTAGAGCGGCCAACTCCGGCACCTGTTGCGGGGAAAAGAAGAATTGCGGATCGACTCCACTTTTGAGCGAGGACACTCGGACGCGGGGACGCTTCCCCAGGCGATACAAAATGAAATCCGCTCGCTTCCATACTTCCTGGCGCGTGCGCTCGCCGATCTCGTTAGCACCCATCGCGAGCAGTCGCTTCCAGCGCGCGCTTGGGCTGGAATCAAACGGCATGCGTGACCTCTTCGCGAGGGATGGTGGCGGTCGTTCCGCTGAGCCAGTCGGCCATCTTTCCGACGTTATCGCCTCCGGACAGGGGCGCACGGTTCGTCAACTCCTCACGGACGGCTTTGTGGTTCCCGATCAGGCGAAGCATGCGATCGCACAGCTCGGCCGCGTCGTTTTCGCTGTAGGTAATGACTCCCTGAGGACGCGTCCCGTTTTCGCTGGCTATCACGGGAATGCCTAATGCCAGCGACTCCAAAACGGATGCGCTCACACCATCGCACGCGGGCGTGCGGACATAAGCAAAGCATCGAGTGAGCAGCGAAAGGAATTGGTCATGATCCAGGTTACCAAGCAGGAGTAATGAATCCCGCTCATCCTTGCTCCATCCCTCTATGTACTGCTGCGCCGGAGCCATCTCCTTCCCCGGAAATCCCAACCATACAAATCCCGCTCGCCCGTAGTGCTTGCGGAAGGCGCTCATGGCTTCCCGCAAGGTTTCCAACCGGTATTCTGGGCGGAAAGAGACATAGGAAAAAACCACCGGCTCGTGCGCGCGCAGAAAGCTCTCCTGCTCCGGTGTCAATGGGACCGGCTGGAACTCCAGGTATTGAGATGAGAATGTCTCTATTGGCTCGATTTTTCCCGGCTGGATCCCATATCCCTCGATCGCACCCTTCACGGCATCGCTGTCGCAGGCGATGCCGCCGGAAAGGGCAAAAAGCAGTCTGAATGCCCATTGCAGACGAACCGAATCATGGCGGGGGAAGTACTTTTGTGAGAGTCCCCCGTGAAACGTGAGCAAAGCAGGACGCAGCTGCAACCGGCCCACCAGTACCGCGGCCAAAGCCAGCCAATATCCCTTTTTTGATTGACCATTGAAATGCACATTCAGCCGGTATCCGGAGAGGCTGTAGCGAATGACCTTGCGCAAGTAATCCAGGCCGCTCTGCACGTCGATATACGCCGGATCTTTGACCTGGCGGTTCTCGTTGATCTTTAGCACTTCGCAGACCTGCCCCCGCCGCCGCAGCTCCTCGGTCACAAGCTTCGTCTGGATTGCCCAGCCGCACATCGGGGGCGGGTAATTGCCGATCTGGAGAATCTTGACAGGACTATTCACAAAATATTCTCGGGAGAATATGAACTGGGTGCAATCGGAATTCCAACCCTAAAGCCAAGTAAATCCTTATTTTTCAGCAATATACATACACCATGAAACTGCCTTATCGGCGCCCGCGACCGGCGGCTTGCAACTGCCGGACGTAGAGATTCTCAGTCTCGGCTACCAGACGATCGAAGCTGAACCGGCTGGTTACGTGTTCCCGGCCCGCTTTGGCAAGCAGCTCGGCCAGGTACTCATCCTCCAGCAATCTTAACAATGCTGCTGCCAAAGAACCTGCGTCTTCGGGAGGTACCAGCAATCCCGTCAACCCATCCTGGATGACCTCGAGGTTGCCGCCCAAAGCGCTGGCTACGACCGGCAGGCCCGCGGCCATGTACTCGAGAACGGCGTTCGGCAATCCTTCGGCGAGCGATGGCAGGACCGCAATATCGCAGGAGGCGAGGATCTCCGGAACATCGTTGCGGCGGCCGAGGAATAGAAAATGGCTGCTCAATCCCCGCGCCGCTACTTCCTGCTCAAAGGCAGGCCGGCGCTGCCCGTCTCCCACGAAAACGAATTGCGTTCGGGGAAAAGCCTCCACGATTGCAGGTGCCGCCGAGATCAGCGTCCAGTGTCCTTTTACATCGCTGATCATGTTGCCGACCAGGACCACCAGTTTCTTCCCCGCGCTACCGGGAAAAAACTTTTCCCGGTTTGCCCGGGCGCGCTGCAAGCGTGTCAGGTCAACGCCGTTATAGATGACGCAGACTTTTTCTGCCGGAATCCGATCCTGCGCGATCAGTCCGTCTCGAATTGCACTGGCATTGGTCAAAACGACCGAAGACCGGGCCTGCAGAAATCTCAGAATGCGCCGCCGGTAGGTTCCGTACCAGGCATCATGCGACAGGTCGCGCTGACTGGTGATGCGCACCGGCACGCGCGCGATCACGGCTGCGCTCATGCCCACGAGATTCGACCACAGGTCGTGCGCGTGCAGAATCTCAAAACTTCCCCGGCGTAGGAAGCGGGCTAGCCGTAGGACGGCGAGCGCTCCGGAGGGCGAATCAATGCCCCGGCCGATGTCCACGTGCACAATGGGAAGCTGACTCGCGACCAGCCGATCCAGCAGCGGCCCTTCCCGCCGCAAACACCCGACTGTCACCCCATAACGCGCCGGATCGAGCCTTTGCGCCAGTTCCACCGCCTGGGTTTCGGTCCCCCCCAGCATGAACGAGTCCAGCAGGAAAAAGACCCGTCGTGATCCTTGGCCTGCTTGGTGTTCGAGTTGCTGTGGGGTTCGAACCGCGTCCGGAGCGCCCCCAGGGGCCGATTCGGTTGTCTGCATCACCGGGGTAATCTTCTCAAATTCGGGCTTCTGATGTTCAATAGCTTGAGTAACATATTACTCTGTAAGTAACCTTCAGAATTCCCCATCGTGATACAAGAACTCATGGAAAGCTTGGTTCCCGATTGTGGTGTTCTGCGAGCGCTCAGAAACGCAGGACTGAGGAAATTTCGGACCTTCTGATGAAAAAATCGATCAGTGTTTTCGGACTAGGCTACGTCGGAACTGTAACCGCGGCCTGCTTCGCGCATCTCGGCCATAAAGTCACAGGCGTGGACCTGAGCGCGTCGAAAGTAGAGGCGATCAACAGCGGTCGCAGCCCAATCGTCGAGCCGCAAGTCAGTGAACTAGCGGCAAAGTCCCACGCCGAGTGTCGCCTGCACGCTACTGCCGACGTAAATTCCGCCGTCATCGAAAGCGATGTGTCGTTTCTTTGCGTCGGCACACCCAGCCTGCGCAGCGGAAAACTGGATCTAGGTCACGTGGAACCGGTATGCCGGGAAATTGGTAAAGTGCTGGCCAGGAAGGATGCGTTTCACTTGGTCGTTCTGCGCAGCACAGTGTTGCCGGGGACTGCTGAAACCCTGGTCATTCCAACGCTTGAAAAGGCCAGCGGCAAAAAGTTCGGACCCGATTTCGGAGTTTGCGTCAATCCTGAGTTCATGCGCGAGGGCACTGCGGTCTCCGATTTTCTCGAGCCTGCAATGACCATCATGGGTGCGTCCGATCCCACTCATGCCTCTGTCCTCGGCGAGCTCTACGCATGGGCGCCGGGCCAAGTCTTTACGACTTCCTTCCGCGGCGCTGAAATGGTCAAGTACGTCTGCAACGCCTGGCACGCCGTCAAGGTGGCGTTTGCGAATGAAGTCGGCTCGATGGCCAAGGAGTTGGGGGTGGACGCGCAGGAGGCGGCTGAGATTTTTCTTGCGGATAACAAGCTCAACATTTCCACAGCCTATCTAAAGCCGGGTTTCGCTTTTGGCGGATCCTGCCTTCCCAAGGATGTTCGCGCTCTGAACTACCGGGCCAAGGAACTCGATTTGAACCTTCCGCTGTTTGAGGCGATCCTTCCCAGCAACCAGGCCCACCTGGACCGCGCCGAGCAACTGGTGAAGAACACAGGCAAGCGCAGGATCGCCATGCTGGGGCTGAGTTTCAAGGCGGGCACCGACGATCTGCGTGAGAGCCCGCAGGTACAGTTGATCAAACGGCTGCTCGGGGAAGGCTGTCATATCAAAATTTGGGATGAGAACGTCTCCCTGGGAAGATTGATCGGTTCCAACCGCCAGTACATCGAAGAGGTGATTCCACATATCGGCTCCCTCCTGTGCTCAGACCTGGAACAGACCCTCGACGGCTCCGAGGTGGTGATTGTGGGAACGCGGGTTGACAAGCAACGCCTGCTCAATGCGCTCAAGGGCCAGCGGGTCATCGATCTCGTGAATCTAGATAAATCCAAAAGGGCCGCGGCATCGGCGTACGAAGGGATCTGCTGGTAGCGTGAGGATTCTCTGGGTCAAGGCCGGCGGATTGCTCCCCCTCGACAGCGGCGGGAAAATTCGCAGCTTCCACATCCTTCGCGAATTGGCAAAATTGCATGCTGTCACGTTCTTTGGTTTTCAGGCCCCGCAGGACACTCCCGCACACGCAGAGCTAAACTCGATCTGCGAGCGCGTAGTTTGTGTTCCTCTGCAATTGCACGCGCCGAAAAGCGCAGCCGAGCTTCTGCAGTACTTGCGAGGAACGTTTTCTCCCCATCCGTACGCGATCCGTAAATACTGCCAGCCGCAAGTCGCCAGGGAATTGCGCCAACTTGTTGAGAATGGTTCGTATGATGTAATCGTCTGCGATTTTCTCGTCGCCGCCGGAGTGATCCCCTGGGATACACCGTGTCCAAAAGTCCTGTTCACCCACAATGTCGAGGCCATGATCTGGAAGAGGCACTACGAAGTGGCGCGCAATCCGTTGTGGAAACTGCTTTCCTGGCGCGAGTGGCGTGCCATGAAACGCGCAGAAAATCAGTATTTGAAAGAAGCCGACCTCGTCCTGGCAGTTTCGCAGGCAGATTGCGATGTTTTCGCACAACTGATTCCCCCGGACAAGCTGGTTGTCATTCCGACCGGTGTCGACATTGACTATTTCGCGCCCCAGAAATCGGTGGAACAATCAGACACTCTGGTCTTCACCGGCTCCATGGATTGGCTTCCGAATGAAGACGGAATCTTTTATTTCGTCCGTGAAATCCTGCCGCGGATCTCTCAACAAGTCCCAGGAGTGAAGCTGACGGTGGTCGGCCGCAAGCCCTCGCGGCGCCTCCAGTCCTTGGCGGAGGAATACTCGAATCAGGTGTGCCTGACTGGCTGGGTCGACGATGTTCGCCCCTATCTCGCGAAAGGCGCGGTTTGCATTGTTCCGTTGCGGGTGGGCAGCGGCACCCGTCTCAAGATTTTTGAAGCCATGTCGATGGGCAAAGCCGTCGTCTCGACAACCATCGGGGCTGAGGGCTTGCCCGTTAGCCATGGAAACGAAATCTTCCTCGCCGATACGCCGGAAGATTTCACCGAGTTCAGCGTGCGGCTTCTGCGCGAGCAAGGTTTGCGGCGCCAGATCGGCAACGCCGCCCGGCACCTGGTTGAGACGAAGTACAGTTGGGCCTCGGTGGCAACGGAATTTGCAGCTGCCCTCGGGCGCATTGCCGCCACTGCCCAACCTGCAGCAGCGCAGAGATAATTTGCACAGTCGCTGCTCCCTTCCTTCGGCGCTGGCTACTTCCTGACAGGCGTCCCGGCCAAAATTAACCCATTGCAGCAGAGGAGGTTATACTCAAACTCATCGCCCTGGCGAGGCCTCGAGAATTGTAGAAGCATTCAGGCTGCGCATGGATCAGGATTGCGCCGCAGGTCAGAAACCCAGGTACCGAGAGCAAAGCAGAATGAAATTGTCCGTGGTCATGCCGATCTACAATGAACGGGCGACGCTGCGCGCGATCGTTGCTCGCGTACTTGCGGTGCCGCTCGAGATCGAACTGATCTGTGTAGACGACGGATCCCGTGACGGTTCACGGGAACTGTTAGCAGCCATGGCCGCCGAGCACCCGCAGATGCGCGTCGTCCTTCAGCCACACAACATGGGAAAGGGCGCGGCATTACGACGCGGGATCCAGGAGGCTACGGGCAATTACGTCATCATTCAAGACGCGGATCTCGAGTATGACCCCGATGAGTATTCCATCCTGCTTGAGCCTCTGATCGAAAACAAAGCTGATGTTGTCTACGGCTCGCGCTTCATGGGAGGACGCCCTCATCGGGTTCTCTACTTCTGGCACTCCGTCGGAAACTGGCTGCTCACCCTTCTGTCCAACTGCGTCACCAATATCAACCTCACCGATATGGAGACCTGTTACAAGGCCTTCCGTCGTGAGGTCATTCAGGGGATCCCTCTCGAGGAGAACAGATTTGGCTTCGAGCCGGAGGTCACTACGAAAGTTGCCAGGCTCAGGCTCCGCATCTATGAAGTCGGGATCAGCTACTCAGGCCGCACCTATGAAGAAGGCAAAAAGATCAGCTGGAAGGATGGACTCCGCGCGATCTGGTGTCTTCTCAAGTATTCCATGACCGACCTGCCGCCCCTCGCTCAACCCGCTCCCGCGCCTCCACCCGAGGCGCAATTGAAGCAGGAACGCAACCTGGGATGACGCGACAGTGCCCAACAGCCACTCAACTCTCGATGGCGATCGGCGGTCGAAGTCGGCGAGCGCCCGCGGTCCTCTCGCTCAACAGATGTTTGCTAGCGAGGGGTTGAGATCGGGTCGCTGTCTGCAAGCGCGTCGACCAGTTTGTGATTCTTATCGTCCGGCATAAGCAGTACAAAGCCATCATTCGCGCCTACCGAAATCCCAGTGTCGACCTCACGGAAAAACCGGTACACATCCGTCCATTTCACGTGCTTATCATCCCCTTCCACCCAAGCTGAATCTGACCCAGGCTTTTGATCGAAGAAACGCTTCGAGAGCCAGATGTCGCCACCTTCGCTCCAGGCACGGCTCGTGGTCTTCGAGAAATCCTGCTTCCAGTGGAGATTCTGCGGTGTTCCAGGATTCAACGCCGGATAAAAGGAGAAGTCGGAACGATTCACGATGGGCTGCAGGGGGAAGCTACGCGAAAAATTCTCGAGCTCATCGTGGATATCCACCAGCACAATACGACTGTGTGGTTTGTAGACGGGCAGAAGCGCCTGCAGGCGATCTTCTGAGCGCTTTCCCTGACGATGTATCGAAAACGCCGACATGACGGAAAGATTGCTGATGATCACGACCAGCAGAAATACCAAAGCAATGGTTCGCGCCCAAAGTTGGCGGCTCGCTTCTAATGCACAACCGAGACCCACAAAGAAAAATGGGTACAGTGGCAAATAGCGTTCCACGTCTCCGCCGTACCAATAAAGGCCAAACGTAATTACTGGCAACATGCCGAGCGCAAAAAAAGCCAGCACAGATCTCCGCCTGCGCCCCAGTTCCCAAACCATCGCCAGCATCAGCAGATAAAAAACCCCAAGTTTCAGGATGCTCAGCCGCACGAGTTGTGAAAGCGAGACCGGGTTATACGGATCATGCAGCAGGAAGCGTTTATAAAGAACGCCGTCCTGCCCCATATTGATGAACGAGCGGGCCAAGCCAAAAATTGTGCGCGTAGGCCCGCGGACGCCGGCAACGTCTGACGCTCCTGTCGCGACCCAAGCCCTGATGTCGGCAAGAGTGTGCAGATGCAATCCAAGAATGACGGCTCCGTAAAAAGCGAGTCCAAAGAGCAGGCACAAAGTGCAGGCCTTGGCGACCGCGCGCCAGTTCTGACGGGAGACAAAGAGCGGAGCGCTCAAGGCTCCCAGCAGGGCAAAGAAATAGGGGAACCAGAAACACACAGAGAGAGCTAGCGCCAGCGCCCCTACGAGAATGCGCAAGTTGGTGAGTTCGGCAGGTTCAGCGACGAGACAAAATAACCCGACCACAAGCCACCCGAGTCCAAAAATGTAAGAAGACCCGGAGTGCACGTAATTCATGAATCCTTGTGCGAAAAGAAAAGTGGCCAGGGTTAGATTCAGAGCCCAGGAAGGTTTGCAAAAGCGGAGCAGAATGCGGCGCTGTAGAAGGAGGGAGGCCAACCCAGCTGCCCAGTTGAGTACGATGAACGTTCGCGTGACCATGGAGCGCGCGTCGGCCATGTCGTCGTAGTGAACGAACCATTTCGAGAAATGCAAGAAAAGCCAGCCCAACGGCCTCCAGAACAGGTGCCGAAAGTCCCAGAAAACGTAGTTGATCCCCTGGTCGCGAAGGACCGCAGCCTGAACGTAGTCAACCGTGTCCGCCATGAAGAAAGCCCCGGTGCAGGCCATGAGAAGCAGGTAGAGAAGCGTCCAGATCGCGTCAGGTCGGGCGAAGAAACGAACGGGCTTCGCAACCCGCGAGGTACTCTGATTTTGTAGGCTTGCAGCGCTGCTCATTGTTGGCGATTCAAGTTCAGAACGGTTTGGCGCCGATCGATTGCCGCTTCAGTTCCCAAGCGCGCAGTGGTTTTTTTGACCGGTGCTGGCACCGGCGTGGCGATACTGATGTTGTACAGCGCGGTTGTGTAGGCAACCGTGAAATATGGAAAAAGTTCATAGGCGGTGCTCGCGAAGAAAGCTCCCACCAAATAACCAGCGAGGCTTGCCCACAAAGCCCCGGTGAACAATCTCACCTCATCACTTTCCGCATACAGCTGCGTTTTTCTCACGCGGCTCAAGTTCCTGAACGCAAAACGAATGACAAACAGGAAGAGAATTAAAGCCGGTATGCCGCATTCGGATGTCAGTTCCGTGTAGGTGTTATGGGTCACGTGCCAAGATTGGGTATAGCCCTGGAAATTCCCGGCGCCGAGACCAAATAGAGGATGATGAAGGGAGATCACCAGGCTCTCTTTCAACAACTGCTCGCGGTCCGCCTGGGAGTCGCCGGTTTCGCCGGCCGTGGCGAAGATGGTCCCCAAGCGAGAACCGTATCCGGAAGGAGCGGAGAGAACTGCTGCAAGTACGCCGACCACCGCAAGGGCGATCAGGTAGCGCCGCTTGCCGCGAATTCCAAACTCAATGACGCAGAAGATCATCGCGACAGCGATCGAGAGGAATCCTGTTCGGGAAAACGTAAGCATCAAACCGCGCAGAAGAACCACGAGTGCAACAGCCCAAAGCAACTTCTTGAAGATGTTGCGAACTCGCAGCATGAACATCAGGCACAGAGGCCAGTTGATGCCGATGTTGATCGCCAGATCGTTGGGGTTATCGAAGACACCCCCCAAAACCCCGCCCATTCGCCCACCTTTGTAGAGCAATACCGAAGCTAATGTCATGACAGCAACAGCAGCTGCTTGCACAAACATCAACTTGCGAAGGCGCACCACTGAGGTGACGACCAAACTGACAAGCACGGCGACGATCAGGGTCTTTGAGCATTTACTCAACACCGTGTTCAGCGCACCACTCTTATACCAAGCGAAGGGCATGCCAATGCATTGCCAGGCGAAAAGAGCTGCCAACAGCTTCAGTTCGATGGGAAACTTTTTGATCTTGCTCGACCCGGCCCCGACGATCAACCCGATCAGCGCGAGACCACCGGTGATCTTGGCTACCGGGATGACCCCGAGCCCCAAAATAAAGTCTTCGGGACGAGCGAAATACAGGAACGCGAACACCAGCAGCGCGCCATAGGCGAACGCTCCCTTGCGGTCGGCGGGCCGCTCCAATGTGCCACTTTGGGGACTCAGTGTCGCCATGTCAGGGTTATGGATTCTGTATGCTAACACCTGCGAAGACCAGGGACCGAGGGCTCTCAGGTCGAAGAGCACGATGGTAATCGGATTCAAGAAGAAGCGAATTGGCAGTGTTCATGGCAATTCCAGCGAAATGGGTCTGTGCTGCGAGGTGCAGTGGTGACGACCTGACAGAGCTAGATTAGGCCAAAAGGCGCCCTCCCCAGCATGCACTTCCGTGTGTGTCTCTGGGACAGGTTCTTCCGTGACCTAGATTGTAACTCCTTTCTCCCCTACAGTCGGAGCCAGTGAACTCGTTACTTCGGGTTCCCCCAACCATTACCGACGTGAGGGAAGCTTATGAACAGGTTTAGCTGCCCACGAGTGATTCGCTCGAAGACGAACGTTCGAGGCGTGATTTTTTCATTCTTTTTTTTATCCTCTCTTTCTCTACTCTCGTCATTGCAGGCGCTCGCCCAGCCGAGGTTCGTGAAGCACATGGTGACTGCACAGACGTTAATCCTTCGCTTGAATATCATTACGCCGACCCTTCCCGCGGGTAAAGTTGCGACCGCTTACAAGGCAAGCATCGGCATCACGGGAGGAAGGGCACCTTACACATTCACGGTGAATCGAGGGACAGTCCCACCGGGACTTTCGCTCAGTTCCACCGGAGTGCTTTCCGGTACCCCGACGACCGCGGGCCTCTACTCGTTTCATGTCGTCGTGAGCGATCCGCCTTCGACGATTCATGGAGATGGGACGATTTACGTGACGATTCAATCGGCCAGTTCGTCGGGCGGAACCGGCTCGGGCGGCAGTACAACACCTGCGGTTGCGATCGCAATCGCGCCGGGAACTGTGACGTTGTCTTCTGCGGCCAAACAACAGTTCACCGCAACTGTAAGCAACACCTCGAACACGTCGGTTTTATGGACCGCATCGAAGGGAACCATTTCGAGCACCGGTTCGTTTAGCGCCCCTTCGGTCACGACTGCTACATCGGTCACGGTTACTGCCACGAGCGCCGCGAACACCACCAAGTCTGCGCAGGCCATCGTGACGGTGGTGCCGCAAGCAGCAGTTAACGTTGCGGTTTCCCCCAGTGCGACCACCCTTGTATCAGCAGGCAAACAGCAGTTCGTCGCCACGGTCTCCAATAGTTCGAACACATCGGTTACGTGGTCAGCCAACAAAGGCTCAATTTCAAGCACAGGAGTTTTTACGGCACCTAGCGTGACGACGAGCACCAGTGCGATCGTTGTGGCCACCAGCGTGGCTGATCCCACGAAGGCTGCTCAGGCGACAATCACGGTAAATCCCCCGCCCACAACCAGCGGCTCCGGATCAGGCAGCACGTCAGGGTCAGGATCGACGTCGGGTTCAGGATCGACCTCGGCTCCGACCGTGGCCACGGGCTCGGACAACATCTACTGCGGCGCAGGCGACAATCCGAACTTCGGTTCGAGTGATGGTCCTGCATTGCTGCCGCAGCGCTGCATCAACACCGCACGTGCAAACACGCCTTCCCCCGGAAAGGTGATTCCGGTCGCTGCCGGCAGCAGCCTGCAGAGTGCTCTGAACAACGCTTCCTGCGGAGACACCTTACAGCTTCAAGCCGGAGCTACCTTCACCGGTGTGTTTGTGATCCCCGCCAAGGGTTGCGACAGCGCGCACTGGATCACGATCACGACCAGTGCTGCCGGGTCACTGCCTCCGGAAGGCACCAGACTCACACCCTGCTATGCGGGCGTAACATCTCTGCCCGCACGCCCGTCCTTCCATTGTTCCAGTTCGAGCAACGTCATGGCGAAGGTCATGATGGTGTCGCAGCAAGGCTCCGGTCCTATCCAGTTCGCCCCGGGAGCCAACTACTATCGCTTCATCGGATTGGAAATCACTCGTCCGGCTGGAACCGGCGTCGTAACTGCTCTCGTTTCCACGCAAAGCGGAGCCACCGACCACATTATTTTTGATCGGTCATGGCTCCACGGAAGCGCTCAAGACGAGACTACTCGCGGCATTTCACTGGTTGGTTCGACCTACTTTGGAGTCGTAGATTCTTTCTTTACCGATTTCCACTGTATCGCGGGGGTAGGGTCATGCACGGATGCGCAAACCGTGTTGGGAGGCCTGGGAAACCTGCCCGGAGGTGGTTACAAGGTCGTTAACAACTTCCTGGAATCTTCTGGCGAAAACATTCTCTTCGGCGGCGGCGGCGCCACCGTCACCCCGGCTGATATCGAGGTGCGACGTAATCACTTCTTCAAACCAACCATCTGGCACCAGGGGCAACCTGGGTTCGTCGGCGGACCTAGCGGAAATCCGTTCATGGTCAAGAATCACTTTGAGTTAAAGAATGCGCAGCGAGTTCTGCTCGAAGCCAACATACTTGAGAACAACTGGGGTGGTTTCTCTCAGGTGGGCTACAGCATACTTTTGACACCCAAGAACCAAAACGGCGGTTGCCCACTCTGCGCAGTCACGGACATAACGATCCGGTACAACACGATCAGCCATGTCTCGGGCGGTTTCCAGATTGCCAACACGCAGACGGCTCAGGGACCGGCCCTGGCGGGACACAGCTACAGCATCCATGACGTAACCGTGGATGACATTCAGGCGGCGGCGTACGGCGGGCCTGGGGTATTTGCTCAAATATCCGCCTCGACGCCCTTGTTGCAAGATGTCACCATCAATCACGTGACCGCATTCCCTCCGAATTCCATGCTGTACGTGGGAAATAACGCGGGCGGCCCGACAATTCCGAACTTCGTCTTCACCAACAACATTATGACGACTGGTCCCTATGCGGTCTGGTCAACCGGTGGAGGAACATCAAACTGCGCCTACACCGATGTTCCGGTCACCACCTTCAACGCCTGCTTCAGCCCGGCCACCGTCGCATCGAACGAATTCATCACCAATTCGCCGAGTTCGCAATGGCCAACCGGTAATCTCTTTACAACCAGTGCCAGTACGATTCCGTTCGCGAATTTCAGCGGCGGGGTCGGAGGGAACTACGCATTGACGACCACAAGTTCTTACCTGGGATCCGACGGCAAGCCGTTGGGAGCCGATGTGGCTGCTATCGCGGCCGCCACACGAGGCGTGTACTGAGGCAATCCAAGTAGATTCAAACCACAAGGGACCCTCGACCGAGGGTCCCTTAATTTTTCGAGGCGCCAGTAATGGCGCTCAGATCTCGCCCGGCAAGCACCGTCTGTATCGCGTCAATGTCAGCTCCAACGGGTTTTCCGTCGGTGCCCGGCTCAGATGATTCGCGCGGCTTGAAGTCTCTGAGCTCATTCTCCTTATTCGGAGAAGCAGAAATGCCGATGGATTGGGCGTTCCGCACGGAACGATTACCTTTTGGCCAGCCTCCCAAACTTCCAATGAAGACATTTCCGCTCACTTGGTATGGCAACCAGCAGGCCTCGAAGATATCTTTCGGCGATACTTGCTGGAACGCGCAATTACGTTGCCCGCCCGTCGAGGTCACTTGGTACTGGCCGGCATCGAAAATGTTGTCGTTGATGACGACCTCCTGAGCCGCATGCATTCGGCCACCAATCGAGAAGAGCTGGCGATCGGAAAAAGGAACCGTGACGTGGCGAATTGAGAAGTTGCGAAACGCACCTCCAGACGTAGAAATCTGGAATGTCATGCCATTGCCGTCGAATTTGCGGGCGTTGATGTCGTCCATGACGACATCGTGAATACTGACGTTCTCGAGCCCCTGGGTAAGCCCGCCAGAGTCTGAAGCGGTGCTCGCCAGCTGTATGCCTGCCCCGGAATGGCGCATGAAGCAGTAGCGGAGAGTCACGTCCTGCACAATGCATAAGGGGCACTGGTTGTTCTGGTTCTTAGGGGTAATGAGGACTTGAAAACCTACCTGCGAGAAGCCACCCCACGAGTTCTCGAACGTATTGCCTTCAATCAAGACTCGGGCAGCGTTCTTAAGTTCGAAGTTGTTCTTAACGATGAAACGGGGACCGGGGGCTGTGTGCCAGGAGATCGGCTTGTAGAAATCATTGCGGCGGATTTCCAAGTCTGCGGGAGTTTTGCTCCCGCCGCCCCCGCCCATCATGATGTTCTCCCCGGCGGCTTCCAGGTAGTTGTCGACGATCTTCAAGGTGCCGCCTCCGATGTCGCCTACGCCGCCCCAGATCGCCTGGGAGTCGACGCAGGCGCCGGTCCGGGCGATGCAGTGGAAGTCAGAAAAATACGAATCGATCACCGCGATATTGGTGGCGCCGGGAATCGCGATCCCGCGCGTGGTCTCATCCAACTCGGTTCCGTGTACCCACGTGCGATCGAGGATGATTTTGTCGGCGCGGTTGGCGGTGATGATGTTCGACACTAGGCCGCTGCCTGGTGTTCTCGAAAACTCCACCCCGATAAAACGATAGTGATCGGTCACCTTGATGGAGCCTTGAGCGGGCAAAATCAAGGCTGCCATGACCTTTCGCGGAGCTGTACAGGGGTATTCGGGCCGACCCGGTAGCGAACTGACGCCCGCATAGCATGGCGTAATCCGGACACCTTCGGGAGGCAACTCGCCCGAGCTGCGGACGGTGATCCAATGCGAATCGTCACAATTTTTAGTTGGAAAACTGAAGAAGCCGGTGAACTTTGCTCCTGCGGGTAGTTCAAGCGTATCGCCACACCCAGCAGAGTCGATCGCCTGCTGCAGGCTTTCCTCCGCAGTGACTTTGATCTTTTTCCCCGGAGAGGGCGTCGCTGACAAGGCAGTGTAGAAACAGCTCTGCGGCAGGGTTGCCGGCCCGTCTTTTGCGCCGAACTTGGGTTGGTTGCCGGGGTCACAATACCGGTTGTCAGCTTGCGCAGAGGCATCTAGGCAGAGAAAGCAGCAGCCCATCAGCAGGATTGCGGCAGCCTTGAAATTGCTCTTAATCAATAAAAGCAGAGAGGATTGAACGGACATTATCCACCTATTTCCATCGGACCGATGTCCGCCATTCGGCCCAGCAAAGTACGATTCTTCAACCAAAGCTTGGTGGCGAAAAGGCGAGGATACAGGTGTCGCAAATATCGAGAGTACATGTCAGCAGGGCCCGGCTCGGTCGCGAGTGGATAACCGAGTTGCTGAAGACGGTCGCCGATGAGTGTCTCCAGTCGCTCCTGTTGGGCGGTTGAGAGTTTGGTCTTCCAGCGCCCGACGGGATTGAAGCTGCCGCCGGGGTCGGAGCCAAAGGACGAGTTCGGCGCGCTTACGGAACCGATCCCGACGGCCTTGATCCGCTCGTGATCGAGTTCCTGGCCGATAAACGAAGAAATCACATTCAGAACTCTCTGAGGTTCGGTCACCAGATCTTCATAATGGACTTCCAGGTAGTCGGGACCTAAGGCCGAAGAGCATTTCCTTCCCTCCCCGACGATCCAGGACCAGTACAAACCGGCTACGTTCAGTTGCTGGTTGACGTCCCAGGGCAAAGGATGCGCCCAGCCTTGTTGGGCAAAGGAGAGCGCCACATCGCGACCATCGCGCACGATGTGGATGACGAGCGCATCCGGGATTTCGCGCTTGATCTGCTCTATACAAAGAAGGTGGTCGGGAGTACAGTCGGCCCAGCGATTGACGCCCTGCGTATGCGCCACGTTCTCCATGAAGAGCCGCAGGAAGTCGCCTGGCGTTTGGCATCCCGAAACCCCCGCGCGCATGACTTGAGGGTCCAAACCTGATACGCGGAAAAGTTTGCTGTTCAGCCAGGTTGCAAGCAAACGGTCGTAGCTGGCCGAATTCCGGAGCCCTCCGAAGCGTGGAGCAAGAATGTTGTAGACGTTGGACTCAGCCCGATAATTCGCAAAGCCGCCGGCGGACAACAACATGTGATACAGCACCGTGGTGCCAGACCGTGGTGAGCCCAGGACGAATACCGGAGCTTTGCTACGAGCTGGGGATAGACGTTCTGAGACTGCGTCGCTGTGCGTCATCACTGGCATTTCCTATACCGTAGTGGCGTGCACCTTCCAAGGCTTGGTACCAGCGGGACTGCGTGCCTCTAGGAAATTCCTGTGCCACAGCTCGAAGATAAGAAGCAGCCATAGGTCCGTAGGGCGATTCCGTCTCCCGCTGACATGCTCGTCGACCAGAGATTGCACCGCCTTGGGATTGAAAAAGCCGCGCTGCAGAGTACGAGATTCGGTCAAAATGCCGAGCATGTGTTTGAGTTCCCCTCGCCACCAATGCACGAGGGGCATGGCGAAACCCTGTTTCGGCCGATCCACGTTCGGTACGCCCAGACGCTTGGCGAGTTGTCGAAGCGCATATTTGCGAGTGCCAAGCCGTAGTTTCCATTCCGGGGTTAACCCCGTCACCCATTCCAGGAACACGTGATCAAGAATGGGGCAGCGCACTTCGAGTGAATTCACCATGCTCATTCGATCCACCTTGGTCAGGACGTCTCCAGTGAGATACGTTTTTGTATCCAGATAGAGGAGTTTTGAGAGGCGGTCCTTTGCGGGCGCGTGGTCGAAGAAATTGCGATGTTCCCGGCTTGGATCCGAGTTGCCGTTCGCCCACTCCAGGAAGTCGCTCGAGAACAAACGCTCCTCGCGTCCTTTGGCGGGAAGGTAGGAGACGCTGTCGAGGTAGCGGTCGCCCGGTGGTAAAGAGATATTGAACGCGAATCTGCGTCCGCGAGTCTCCGACGACAGGCGCGGATACACGTAATCGCGAAACGGCGCGCCCAGCACGGCTGCCAAAGGTTCGTACTTTTGCCGGGCCAGGTGGACCAGGTAGCGATCGTAGCCGGCGAAAAGCTCATCTCCTCCATCACCGGTGAGCGCAACCGTGACGTGCTGGCGCGCGATCTGCGAAACATAGTAGGTAGGCACCATGGAAGAGTCGCCGAACGGCTCTTCCATCATCGGGGTCAGCTTCTCAAGCAGTTGATCCACGTGCGGCTCAACCACAAACTCATGATGCTCGGTGCCGAAACGTTGGGCCACCGCACGAGCATATTTCGCCTCGTCGAAGTCTTCCTTGCCGAAACCGATGGAAAACGTCTGGACCGGACGACTGGAAGCACGTGCCATGAGAGCCACCACCGTCGATGAATCGACTCCACCGCTCAACAAGGCACCGAGAGGAACATCGGAGATCAAGCGGATTCGAACGGCTTCCGCCAGGCGCTGCTCTAATTCTTCAAGGCACTCCTGTTCGCTCGCCGGATTTTGCGTACCGTAGGCGGGAAGATCCCAATAGGGCGTAATTTGAATTTTGCCCCCGCTGAACTGCAGCAAGTGCCCTGGGGGAAGCTTCTTGATTTCCTTGAACGCGGAGTTTGGGTCGGCAATGTATGCGAACTGGAAATATTGCTGAATCGCTTCCGGATTCAGTTCAGTGATGTCAGTAGCGACGCTGAGGATGGTTTTGATTTCTGAGCCGAAGAACAGTGTCCCCTGGTGCAGAGCATAATACAGCGGCTTCTTGCCTAAGCGGTCGCGGGCCAGCAGCAAGGTCCGCTTGCGTTCGTCGTAGAGTGCGATGCCAAACATCCCCCGAAGCTTCTTCACGCAATCCGCGCCATATTCCTCGTACAGGTGGACGATGACTTCCGTATCGGAATGCGTGTAGAAAGCGTGACCTTTTGCTACGAGTTCTTTTCGCAGCTGTGGGAAATTGTAGATTTCCCCGTTGAAGACGATCCAGATACTTCCGTCTTCATTGCGAATGGGCTGGTGGCCTCCGCCGACGTCGATGATGCTGAGGCGCCGCATACCAAGCCCGACAGGGCCCTTGGTGTAGATGCCTTCGTCATCAGGACCTCGATGTACGATGGTCTGGCACATCGCGTGGACCTGACGCGGGTCAGCAGGCTGTTCGGAAGGTCTGACCATTCCGGCTATGCCGCACATGGAGAGGTCTCCCCAAAGACATCGTGCAGACGGGCGAAGAACAATGTGAGGACTGGTGTCATCCCTGGGCCGCTATATGCCCCCATGCGACCTTCCGTCTGAAGATGAAGTGGACGAACGCGACAAGCGCGGCCGTGTTGAGCAGCACGAACGCCAACACCGCATCTGCCGCCCTCGACAATGGGCCCACTTTGAGACGAAGCAGACTCAAGAGAGCCAATCCATAAAATGCAAGTTGCAACAGCGTGGCCACGCGGTAAAAGGGACTCGTGAGAAACAGAGAGGACAGCAGCAAAGCGAACAAAGCGAAAGGAACACACAGTCTCAGCAGCTTGTGACTGACGAACTCAAAACGAATGGGATTGCGGCCGCTGAGCACAGACGGCATGAGCTGAATCAGTTGGTAGTTGCCGGACAGTGTGCGAACCTTCCGCCCGAATTCCCTTTCGACGCCTTGATCAGCGACGTCCCAGGCGCGTGCCCGTGGATCAAACACCACGCGATATCCCCGCTCGACCACCGCCATGGGGATGAAGACGTCATCGAGTAGAGTTTCGATTGGCAGGTTAGGAATGCATTTGCGTCGTACGGCGTAGATGGCGCCGGTAGCGCCTGCGACGGAACCTGAGTCTGACTCGAGTTCCCGAATCCGCTTCTCGATCCGCCAATAAAGGCCTATGCCCTTGCCGGACTCTCCAGAATTCATGTCGCCTAGCATCAATTCGCCGCTGACACAACCTACGCTGGGATCGGCGAAGTTCTCGGCCAGTAGCGCGAAAGCGTTGGGCTCGATGATCTGGCGAACATCCGTGAAAAAGATGAGATCCGAATCGCAGTGCCGAAGTGCCTCATTCAATCCAGCTGCTTTCCCGCCGCTGACGGAGTTGAGAATGCTCCGGACACGCGGGAGGCGTTCGTAGGAAGCGAGGATCTCGTTGGTTGCGTCGGTCGACCCGTCCGAAACCACGACGATGTTCCAATTATCGGTGGGATAGCGAAGCTCCAGCAGGTTCTGCAATTTTCGCGCGAGCACGGAAGCACCGTCACGCACCACCATGACCACCGAGATGGAGTCGGACACGCTACCCCGTCGAACCGGCTTTGGCCGCAGGCGCGAACGCACCCAAAGCCAAATGGGGTAACCGATATAGGCGTAGAGGATCAGCCCAGCTGCAAACCAGAAAAGCAACCTCATTGCGCACCCCGGCCAAGAAGCACAATCTTTATGGTCTGAAACATAATCATCAGATCCAAGCCAAGGGACATGTTCTTGATGTAGTAAAGGTCGTACTGCAATTTTTCCTTCGAATCTTCTACGGTATTGCCGTACTTGTATTTCACCTGAGCCCAGCCTGTGATGCCGGGACGAACCGCGCTGCGCACCGGATAGTACCGAATGGCTTTCGAGAGCATATCGACGAACTCCGGACGCTCTGGACGCGGCCCGACAAACGCCATGTCGCCCTTCACCACGCACCATAGTTGCGGAATTTCGTCGAGGCGCGACTTGCGCAGGAAGTGGCCCACGCGAGTAATTCTGGGATCGTCGTCCCCAGCCCATGTCGGACCGGTATCCGATTCCGCATCCCGGCGCATGGTGCGGAACTTATAACAGTAGAAGACCTTGTTCCCCAGTCCGATTCGCTTCTGGCGATAGAGGATTGGGCCCTCCGAATCGAGCTTGATCGCCAGGATTACCAGCGGAATGACCGGCAACACCAGTAACAGGAGAATGGCGGAAGCCAAAATCGAAAACAAACGCCGCAACAGCATGAAGCTGGCGCTGAAACGAAATCCTTCGGCAAAGATCAACCAGCTGGGATAGAGGTTATCAACCTCGATCTTTCCGGAAATCTTCTCCAGCCAGGATGTTGCTTCTTCGATGGTGACTCCACTGAGCCGCAGCTGAAGCATCTCCATGACGGGAAGGGTACCGCGGCGATCTTCCATCGCAACAATCACGCGGTGGACTCGATGTTCGCGAATTAATTCCACCAGGTGAGCACCGATCGCTTCACGGGTAAGCGCCCCTTCCACATTGCCACTCCATCCTGCAACCTGGACACCCAGTTCCGCGCGGGTCCGCAATCCGTTGAGCAAGCGCTGCGCCCGTTCCCCAACTCCCAGCACATAGACTCGCTCCCGCAAATAGGAACTTTGCGCGAGCCATGCGTACACCAGGCGCCAGGTAAACAGGGCGGCGGTAACCAACAGCAACCCGAGAACCATGGTGTTGTTTCCGATCAGAACCCGCGGAAAAACATAGGCCACGACGGCCGTCAGAAGCGCCAGAATCCCGGGCACCATGAGCAGGCGAAAATACAATTCACCGCGGGCATTCCACTGAGCCTGCCCATAAAGATCAAATAGGTGGGAAAATACCAGCACGGCAATCGTGCCCACCAGAATCTTGAAGTGTCCGCCTTCGTAATTCAGCAATACGTAACTGTCTTCCGGATGTCGCCACAGGGTGGCCCCCAGGAACGAAGTCCACACCAGCAATGCCTCACCACCGAGCAGCACGAGTGTCCGGATCGGATAGTAGATACTGAACAGGCGGATCAAGCGATCTCCTAATTCTTGGATTCGGCCTTCGCGTCGGATCCGTACGCTGAGTAGTAATAGCCCATGTAGGGAGAGAGTTCCGGGTTGACCCCGTTGAGCACCACGCCGATCAGATTGCGCTCGGCGAATTCTCCGCGCGCTCGGCGCGCCGCGTCCACCGGAGTGCCGTTCGAGCGCACCACCAGAAGGACGCCGTCACAGTCGCCGGAGATCAGGGCAGCGTCGGATACCGGTACCGCGGGCGGTGAGTCGATGATGATCCAATCGAACAGCGGGCCGAGCCGGCTCAGTAAGGACTTCATGAGCTCGTTGGCCAGCAATTCGGCCGGGTTCAAAGTGTTCAGTCCCGCAGGAATAAAGAACAGGTTCTCGAGCGGGCCCTGCTGGATCACGGAAAATTCGTCGGCTTCGCGGCGAAGGTACTCCGCCAATCCGGGCCCCGGCTGTGCGCCGAGCAGTTTGTGTAGAGTCGGATTGCGCAAGTCGGCATCGATCAGCAGGGCGCGCCGCCCATGCTGGCGGACAATCACTTGCGCAAGGTTGGCAGAAGTGAACGATTTCCCTTCCTTCGGCAAAGCGCTCGTTACCAGCAGTTTCGATAATGTCTGTCTCTCTCGGATCTGATAGAGACGGCTGCGCAGCGTGCGGAATTCTTCGGTTCCCGGAACATGCTCATCGTTGCTGAAGAAGAGCATGGTATTCGGATCTGGGTTCCAGCGGGTCCGCGGACAACGCGCCAGCAGGTTCTCGTAATTCAAACCCATCGTGGGAGCCGTTCCCGCCAGCACCGATGCGCTGGCCATCACCCGAACAGGCTCGGCAGCAGCAGCACCTTCGAGGACCATGGACGGGCTCTCCGCCCGCGGGGTCGGCTGCGTCATCGCCCGCTCCTGCTCGGCTTTCTTTAACGCTTCGTGAATACGGCTCATAGTTTTCCTTCCTTGGGTAGCTCACGCTCGGGTTCTTTCAATCGTTCTGCAAGATTGGAGAGCGTCTTCAATGCCTCTGTCAGATCAAACTTATCTGCACTGGCGAGGGGAGGCGGGGGCAGCGTTGCGGGGCCATCCCCGAGATCAAAATCCCGAGCAACGGCATCCACAATGCTGGATTCAACCGTCTTCTTCTGATCCACAAATGCGCTGACCAGGCAGTGCTCACAGATCAGGTTCACCACGCGGGGAATGCCATTGGAGTAGCGGTGAATCGCGGTAAACGCGTCCGCGCTAAAGATTTGTTGACCGTTCGAACCAGCAATGCGCAGGCGTTGCTGGATGTAGGCCTTGGTCTCCTCCACGGCAAGGGCGTGCGTTTTCGCGCGAAGGGTGATGCGTTGCCGCAACTGGCGCAAGTGCGGCTGTTTCAGTTTCTGTTCCAGTTCCGTCTGACCCACCAGGACAATCTGCAGCAACTTCTCGGTGAAGGTTTCCAGGTTCGTCAGCATACGGATCTCTTCGAGCACTTCATCGGCGAGATTCTGCGCCTCATCCACGATCAACACCGCTGTTTCGCCCGCACGGTAGCGTTCCAACAGCCAGTTGTAGAGACGCATCAGGATCTGGCTCTTCGAACGCGTCTCGCATGGAATGCCGAAGTCTGCCATCATGTAATCGAGGAACTGCGGCACATTCATCCGGGAGTTGAAGACGAACGCAGTCGGGACCTGCTGTGTCCGTAGCCACTCGAGCAGCTTGTTAATGAGTGTGGTCTTACCCGTTCCCACTTCGCCGGTGAGAAGCACGAAGCCTTTTCGGCTCTGGATGCCATAGGTAAGGCAGGCGAGAGCCTCCTCGGTGTGCCGCGTCAAAAAAAGATAGCGCGGATCCGGATTCACGTTGAACGGATTTGCCCGAAGCTCAAAAAAGTCTTTGTACATTCCCGCTTAGACCTCGACCGTTTCTTTCTGTTTCGCGCGGCCATTGCGCGATTTCTCGTTCCCGTTGGCGGATTCCGTGCCGACCCATGGCACTTGAGTGAGGACCGGTAGATCCAGCAAGGCAACCACGTCTGCTTCGGTCCGTACTGATTGGTCGCGGAACTCCAGCCACAACGCCAGCGCCAAACCCAACACCAGTCCACCGCCAAGGCCGCCCCCGGCAAAGAGCAAGCGATTCGGAAAACTCGGAAGCTCGGGGAGGTTCGCCGGTCCTTGTACGTGCATCTGCTCGCCCTGTTGCTCCTTTTCCATGGCGAACTGAATCTCAGCCTGAGCCTTCTTGGCAAGCAGGTCGTTATATGTCTTTTGAGCGCTGTCGTAACCGCGGGTCAGCTCTTTATATTGCTGATCAATTGCGGGGCTCAAAGACACCCGTCCTTGGTAGATCTTGATCTGCTCTTCGAGTTTCTGCTGCGCACGAGTGACTTGGGCAATGTTCTCTCTTTGCTGATGGATCTGCAGCCGAAGCTGCTGAATCTCAGGTGGCTCGGCAACACTCGCCTTCGTCTCCTTCGAGCCGTCATTGTTCTCTGCCGCCGCATTCACGTCATCAATCTTTTTCTGTAGAGCCTTGATGTCTGCCTTTGTCTTGATCACTTCCGGGTAATCGTCTGTATAACGCGCCTTGAGTTGCAGTAACTGGCTTTGCAGGTCCCCCATCTGCTTCTGCAAAACCCTGGGGTCGGCGTTGTCGTCAGAAGTGGATTTCCAAGCAGCTAACTGCTGGGCCAGCACCGACTCCGCGTAGGCCTTGTCTTGCTGTGCCCGATTCAGAGACTGCGAATTGGCCTCCAATTGCTGGTTCAAGCCCATGAGGATTTGCAGGTTCTTTTCCGAATCTTCAGGCAACTGCCCGAGGTAACGCGCTTTGAAAACGGCTAGTTTGCTATCCAGCCCATCCAAAGTTTGTTTGGCGTCTTGTGCTTGGCGACCCAGAAATTCTGTCGTTTGTTTGGCGATCTCTTCACGATCTGAGAAGTTTTCGCGGATGATGATCCCGGTTACCTCCGAGCAAACCGTTTGCGCCTGGCGCGGATTTTTCCCGGTGAAGCTGACGTTGAATCCCGGAACGTCACCTTTGGCCACCGAACCCGGCACTGCCGCCTGCACGGACTGAATCTTGACGTTTTTCCTGATGTCCTCCATCGACGTGGACAGCTCGGGTTCAGAGAGCTTGAGCTTCTCCGTAAGCGGACGCAGTTCTTCCGCGCTCAAGGCACGCTGCTGCAGCCGCGTGATGCGTTGAACCAGATCCTCCGTGACCACCGGCTTCACGTATCCTTCCGGAACCTTTTGTTCTTCAATCAACACCAACGACGTCGAGGTGTACTGAGGAGTGAAGGCGTAGGAGACACCAAACCCGACAGCCGGCGCCAAGACTGTGGGCAGCAAAATGACCCACAGGCGGCGGCGCAACATCGCCAGGTAATCGTCAACCGTCATTTCGCGGTTTTGAATCATCGTGAGTTCCGTTCTGCCAGCCCGGCTGGCGCAATGCTCTTAGTCAAGTCGGATCGGCTTGGGATGCCAATTCAGTCCGATCATTCCCGTGTGTCTCGAGTTGTTGACACTACACGTCGTTGAACCACTGCTCGGACAAGGCCCCAGTCCCAGATCGTTAAACTGGTAGCTGGCGAAGGCGCTGAAGTGCTGGCCCAATTGCCGCTGTAACGAGGTGCCGGCATACCAGAACTGATAGGAATGCGATTTCCCACCCGTGGTGATTGTGCTGGACCTCTGCAGGTTGGTGTTATGGGAGTATCCTCCGTCGGTCGTGGTCATCCAGCGGCGACCGAGGCGATGTCCGACTGAAAGTCGCACCGAGTCCGTGTTGGCTCCAGCGTAAAAACCAGAACCCGGCGTGACATACCGGCGGTACGCCAGCTGAACATTCGTGCGGTTTGACACGGTGTAGGCCAACGTGACCGACCCGTTTGTCGAGAGCGCCTTGGTTTGGCTGGGAATCAGGGGGTTGCCCGAAGGCGCATGGTGCACGATGACCAGTTGCGGGCCGGCCGCTATCGTGAGGTTCAGTTTGCCGCTAATACGGTGCCCATAGAGCACATTGCCGACGTGCGCGGTGACGGTTCCGCTTCCGGCGTTGGGGAAATGGAGTTCCTGGAATCCGTAGGCCAACCCAATCTGGTCCTTGCGGCTCAACAGGTGGTTGAAGCCGACTTGCCCGTTCACCTGCTGACTGTTGATAACCGGAAACTGCGGGTTAGGAACCTCGAGATAGTGGGCAAGGCCATAGCCCCCTGCCAGTGTCACAGTGGTTCGTGGCGAGAGGCCTTGGGTGATATCTACGATGGCTGTGTTATCGATTCTCGGCTGATAGCCGAGTGAGCCGAAGGAGCCTGAGCCGATGCCCCCTGTGCCCAAACCGCTACCGAGCCCCGTTCCCGCACCGGAGCCCGAGATCCCGCCCCCCAGGGAAGAACCAAACGAACCTGCCCCTCCATAGGAGCCGAAACCAAAAGACCCTTCCGGCAGATAGTCAAACGAGTCCCGAATCGCAAGCTGCCCGGTTCGCCACAAGAATCTTTGCACCGCAGCGAGTGTGTGCACTTGCGTGGCTCGGCTCCGATTTTTGTCGATGAGTGGCCCAGCGTAGAAATCTCCCGCGGCGATGTAGTCAAGGCCGAATTGGTACTGTCGCCATATTTTCTGAAGATCCGCCGACGCCAGCGCCCGGGTAATCTCCGAGGTGTGGGAAGTGGTGCTGGAACCGCCCACGTTTGCGTCAACAGACTCGCTGAGCTGGAATCCGGGCATGAGGTAGCTACGCCCGCCGAATGCCGGCTCCGCGGTTGGCTGGTCCAGACCCGAAAGCGGTGGGTTCTCGACATTGTTCTGTTCTGCTGGAGCCGTAGCAGCAGGCACAGCACCTGTACTGCCGGTGCCACTATCGTCCTGAGCGACTGCCAGGGAAGCTGCCAGCACCAGTGCTGCTAGCATGCTCACCACTCGCTGAATTGGGAATCCTAGGTGATTCATATGTATTCCTACGGGACGACGATCGTGTCTCCGGGCTTCAAGACAATGTTCTGAGCCATGGCTTCGCCCTTGATTAACTTCTTGTAAGGTACGGGAATCTTCTTTTGTGCTCCGTTATCGTTGCGGAGAACATAAATACCTTTCGTATTGGCGAATTGGGTAAAGCCGCATGAAGCGAGCGCTTGTAGAACGGTCATATTGGGCAGCAGAACGATCGTTCCCGGATGCTGTACTTCTCCCATGGCGTAAATCCGCTGGCTGGTCATCTGAGTGACAGTCACGGTCACGCGGGGATCAGAGAGATATTTCTTCAGCCTGTCCGTGATATCGGCGGCCAGCTGCATGGGGGTAAGGCCCGCCGCCTTCACATCGTTCAGCAGGGGCAGCGAGATCATGCCATCGGCTCGCACCGGCAGAGTGGAGGTAAGATCCGGCTCCTTCCAGACGTGGACCGAGAGCACGTCGTCACCTCCGATGACGTAGCTGGCATTGTTAGCTTGAGAAACCGGCGGGGTGGACTCCGCAGCCGGCGGATTGCTCTGCGCCATCACCGGTAGTAATCCAACCGCAAGAACCGTAAGGGATAATATTTTTACTCGCTTCATGTCTTCTCCTGGCTACGATGCTCCGTACTCCGTGTAGCCGATCTGCTTCAGCTTGTAGAGCAGGGCCTTGTAGCTGATCTGCAATTCCTGGGCGGCACGTCTGCGATTCCAGCGCGTGCGCGTCAGCACTTTCAAAATCAATTCCCGTTCCGCTTCCCGCGAAGCCGCACGCGAAGCCTCTTTCAAGGACGTCCTTTCGCCGTTCCCTCTCTGGGCCCCGCGCGTCAACAACGAGCGCAACCCACCCATGGCTACGGACTCGTCTCCTACGGCGACAATCGCTCGCGCGGCGGCTTCAAGTTCTGGAAGGTTTCCCGGCCATGAGTGGCCGACAAACAGTTTCTGAGTCGCTGGGCTCAGGACGGGCACCGGCCGGCGATAAGCCTCGGAATAACGCTGCAGGAAAAATTCCAGCAAATGCGCCAAATCTTCCTTGCGCTGACGCAAGGGGGGAATCCTCAGGCAGACGCTGCTCAGGCGATAGTAGAGGTCCTCGCGAAAGCTTCCGGAACGCACATCTCCGTCGAGATCGCGGGAACTGCCGCACACCACCCGGATCTCCCTTCGCGCATTTCCATTCCCATTTCCATTTCCGTTGCTTCCTTGCTTCGCCAGCATTTCCAGCAGCTTTTTCTGACACTCCCCGGAGAGGTCTCCGACCTCGGACAAATACAGGCACGAGCCGGCGGAAAGCGCTCTAGGCTCCAGTGCTTCGGGACTGAGTTCGCGGCAATTGCCTACTGTGAAATGTTGCGGCTCACCGCCAGAATTCACATGAATGATGCGGGCGATGCTGTGCTTCCCTGTCCCGTGCTCGCCGATCAGCAACACTGGAACCCGGCTGTTCGACAGTTCGCCAATGACCGCCACAACCGCCCTCATGCTCGGGCTGGCCGCCTCAAGCAGCGGAAGGTCAACGAAGTCATCCTCGACCAGGCCTGCTAAGGAGAATTCTTGTTGGTAATTCTGTTCCATGATTTGGTCGCGAACAGGTTGGGGGGTACCACACTTCGCGAGGTAACAAAGTGCTCTTATTTGCACGGCTTGTGCCACACAGGCGAGAGCGGGACTAGGGGAGGAGGGAATTTCAGCTATCCAACATTTTCAAGGGTTTATCCGCGATACCTGAGCAATCGAGCACCCCGACAGAGGTACAGGGTTCCTGGAAAAAGAGAAAAGTTTTTCCCATCCAGCAGTAACTCCAAATGGTAACTTTTGTCCTACAACGACCCTGAGTCTGTGTAGGTCATTGAAAACATAGGCTATTCTCGAATGACAGGATTGTGGGTAGTTTCCGAGGCAGTGGAAAGGAATTGTCCTTTTGGGCAAGCCCCCAACCCTCCAAAGGGCCAGTCATCCTCCCTCGGAGCTCTCAGAAATAAGCCACTTAGCCCTCCTGCTTTTCTACCTGCAGTGGGAGAATTGGGCTAGTTTGCGGCCGCTAAATTGCAAGTCTCCCCTGTACGCAGAGCGGATTCGCGCGCCCACCCATGTCACAACTGGCTCAACCCGTTCAACTTCCGCAACCAAGCCTCTCGACGCGCTTGGGGAGCGGTGCCTTATGGCGGTTGCTCGTCTTGTGTGGTCTGATTCTCTGGCTCTACGGGGCGGTGCTGGCTCGGCTGTCGCACCAGTGGTGGACTGATCCGAACTTTTCCCACGGCTTCTTTGTCCCCGCCTTTGCCCTGTACGTTGTGTGGCAGAAATGGAACAGCCTGAAAGCGACCCCTAGCGCTCCCTCGTCCTGGGGCTTAGCTGTGCTTTTGTTTTCTCTGTGCACTCTGATTCTCGGGGTCCTTGGGGCCGAGTTGTTCCTTTCTCGTGTTTCGCTCGTCATGCTGCTGGCGGGCATCATTCTCTTCCTGCATGGATGGGAAATGCTGCGGGTCCTGTTGTTTCCCCTCGCGATCCTTCTTCTTATGGTTCCGATTCCATCGATCATCCTGAACCAGATCACCTTTCCGCTTCAGATTCTTGCTTCGAAGCTGTCCGCCTGGATTCTTCCATTGTTAGGAGTGCCCGTGCTCCGGGAAGGCAACATCATCAACCTGCCCGCGATGCCCTTGGAAGTGGCTGACGCCTGTAGCGGAATTCGGTCCCTTCTTTCCCTGACCTGCCTGGCGATTATGTACGGGTACCTTCTGGAGAAGCGAACGGGAATTCGGGTTATTTTGGCACTGGCGTCGATCCCGATTGCTGTGGTTGCGAATGGACTGCGAATCGTGGGAACTGGGCTGCTGGTGCAGTACTGGGACCCGGACAAGGCGGAAGGGTTTTTCCATGCTTTCTCCGGATGGCTGATCTTTGTCGTGTCCCTTTTGATGTTGTTCGCCATGCATCGCCTGTTCGTCATGCGCTCCAAAGATCCTGAGGTGAGCGCATGAGGCGGCAATGGAGATTTGTCGTTGCGGTCTTGCTGCTTTCTGGCGCCGCCATCGTGCTTCAGGCGCGTAACGGTGCCGAGATCATCCCAGCGCACCCGCCCCTCGGGTCGTTCCCTCGTTCGCTGAATGGATGGAATTCCACCGACATCGCGCTCACTCAAGATGTCCTCGACGTGCTTGGGCCCGGAGACTTTTTGCTGCGCAACTATGGCGATCCCCAAGGCGCGCAGAATATATCTCTCTTCATTGCCTATTTTCCCAGCCAGCGCGCCGGCGACACCATCCACTCGCCGAAGAATTGCTTGCCGGGAGCAGGATGGGCACCGGTTCGAACCGGAAGGATTACCTTGAATGTGCCGGGGCACCATCCATTTGAGGTGAATCGCTATTTGATCGCCAAGGGAAATGATCGGCAACTGGTTCTGTATTGGTATTGGGCGCACGACCGAGCAGTTGCGAGCGAGTACACCGCCAAGATCTACCTGGTAGCCGATGCAGTTCGCATGCGGCGGACCGACGGAGCGTTGATCCGTCTTTCGGTTCCAATCCGGTCGGGCGAGAGCGAAGCCGAGGCGGAACGGAACTTGACCGCTTGGGCGGGAAGCATTGTTCCGCTACTGAATACCTACATCCCGCGTTGAGCGGGATGGCGGTGACGCTGGTAATTACCGGGTAAAGGTTCGATGCATTACCGTTAGAAGTTGGAGATTTCTGGAGTTCGTGGGAGCGCGCGGCGCTCCGGGAGAGTCGTGATGAAGGGTTCTTCAAAGGTCAGTTTGTTCCTGGTGCTCGGATGCATGGCAGCGTTTCTTGTCGGCTGCTCGCGCGACCCGAATGTGCGCAAGCAGAAATATTTCGAGAGCGGTGAACGTTATTTCGAAAAGGGCAAGTACCGCGAGGCGGTCATTCAATACCGCAATGCCACGGAAGTGGATGGTGCTTTTGCCGCCGCCCACTACAAGCTGGCGGAGTCCTACTTGAAGCTTCAGGACTGGCAGCGAGCCTATCAGGAGCTGACAAGAACGTTGGAACTTCAGCCCGACAATTACAAGGCTCATCTTGAGGCCGCCAACCTCCTGATCGCCGCCGGGCAGGCCGACCAGGTGAAGACTGCGCAAGACCACGTAGATGTCCTGATGGACAAGCAGCCGAACGACCCCGATACTCACGTGGCACAAGCCAGCATTCTAGAGAAAGAGAAGCGTTTCAATGAGGCCCTCGCTGAGATGCAAAAGGCCGTGGCTTTGGCCCCGTCGCGTGGAGATGCTTACTACAACCTGGCTCTTCTGCAGAACGAGATGAACCAGCCGGAACTTGCCGAGGCGAACTTCAAGAAGGCAATTGACCTGAAAGCAAGCGGAGCGAACCCGCGCCTGGCGCTTGCGGCGTTTTATCAATCGCGCAGACGGTTTTCGGAAGCAGAGCAGCAAGTTCAATTGGTTATGGCAGCCGATCCCAAGGATGTGGATGCACGCAGCGCGATGGCAAAGCTCTATATTTCCGAGGGCAAGGGGGCTGAGGCCGAGTCATTCCTGCGGCAAGTCAAGCAGGATTTCCCGGACAACTCCGTTGGCTATCGCATGCTGGGGGATTTTTATTTCGCCATCGGAGACCTGGACAAAGCGGTAGCCGAATATGAATCGCTCTATCGCGATCACGCCAAAGACCTAGTGGTCCAGAAGAACTATGTGCAACTTCTCATCCTTAAGAATCGGCTGCAGGAAGCAGACAAGCTAAATGAAGAGATTCTGAAGGAACACGCCAAAGACGAAGACGCACTTACCTATCATGGCGAAATTCAACTGGCACAAGGGAAGACGAGCGAAGCCATCAACACCCTGCAATCCGTGGTGAGCATCGATCCGGATATGGCCGTCGCCCACTATCAACTCGGACTGGCGCTAAATCAGACCGGCGACACAGACCATGCCGCCAAAGAGTGGCGTGAAGCCCTAAGAACGCGTCCCGATATGATCGAGGCCCACCGGATGCTCGCGATCTACTCCCTTCAAAAGGGCGACTTGCGTGCGCTCGAAGAATCGGCCGGCAAGATGATCGGTCTTCAGCCTGCAGGGCCTGACGGTTATGCCTGGCGCGCGGCTGCACTCATGGGTCAGAAACAATTCGCCGGCGCCGAGCAAGATGCCCGCAAAGCCATCGAGGTCGCCCCCCAAGCGCCGGCCGGATACGTGCAAATGGGGAACATGGCTAATTTGCAACAGAAATTCCCGCAAGCAGAAAGCTGGTATCGCCAAGCTCTGAGCCTGGATAAGGACTCATTCGAGGCGCTTCGCGGTCTGGTTGTAACCTATCTTTCCCAGAAGCAGCCTGACAAGGCCCTGGCCGCGGTGAATCAACAACTTTCGCAATCGCCAGACAACAGCTCGTTCTATTCTCTGCTCGGTCTGGTGCAAACCAACAAACACGATTCGATCTCAGCCATTGCGGCGTACAAGAAAGCGTTACAACTGGATAAGAAGAACACCGACGCCAGCCTAAAGCTAGCCGGGCTGCAGATTCAAACCGGGGCCCTCGATGATGCGCTAGCAACCTGCAACGACGGAATTCGGAACAATCCGAAAGAGTTCGGCTTATACATGGTGATGGGCAATGTGTACGAAAAGAAGAACGACCTCAATAAGGCGCAATCCTTCTATCAGAAGGCCTTAGATGTGAAGCCGGACGATCCGCTGGCGTCAAACAACGTCGCCTATATTCTTCTCGAGACCAATAGCAATCCGGACCTCGCGCTTCGTCTGGCGCAAACTGCGCGCCGCGGTAAGCCGGAAATGTCCAATATTGCCGACACTCTGGGATGGGCTTTCTACCAGAAGGGCATTTACGGATCGGCCATCAGCATGTTCCAGGAAGCAATCAAGCTTGCGGCCCAAAACAAGGAACCGGACAACGCAACTTATCACTATCATCTGGGCCTTGCCTACGCCCGGTCCGCGCAACCAAGCCTTGCCAAACAACACCTGGAACGCGTGCTAAAGATCGACCCCCACTACAGCGATGCAGATGATGTGAAGAAACAGCTGGCGCAGTTGAGATCTTAGCTACCGCCTGCAAGGAATCTAGACAAACGTGCCCGCCGGTCTTTGGCGGGCATTTCTGTCAATCCAGGAGACGGATCGGGGGCCTTTGCGACGTCAGGGTGGATCGCTGAATCCTAAGAGGCGCCGGCTGAGAGTCGATGCGTCTTGGTCTGCGCAATCCCGTACTGACGGATCTTGTACAGCAGCGCCTTATAGCTAATTTGCAGGAGAGCCGCCGCCTGCTTGCGGTTCCAGTTGGTCTCGTCCAAGGCCTTGGCAATGGCTTCGGCTTCGGCTTCGTCCTTGGCGCTGCGTGCGAGCCCCTTCAAACCTCCCGGGGGTTCGGGTGCATTGCCGCCGCGCGCCGGCGAAGGATCAAACTGAGCGCCCGAACCGTCGCTGCGGGGCTGCAGTTCGTGAATCGCCAGTTTCTCATCCCAAAGTACCAGGTAACGCTTCACAAAATTGCCCAATTCGCGCAGGTTTCCCGGCCAGGGATAGGCCAAGCAAGCCTGAAGGAGATCTGGGGTAAACGGCAGTGGGGAGCGTGCGTACTGCTCCGAGAGCCGCGTCATGAAGTGCTTCAGCAGAATTGGTATTTCTTCTTTGCGCTCGCGCAGGGGAGGAATGTGCAGGGTGAAAGCATTCAACCGGTAATACAAATCCTCACGCAAACGCTTGTTCGCCAGGGCTTCGGGAATATTGATGTTGGTTGCAGCCAGAATGCGAACATCCACTTTTACCACGGAGCGGCTGCCGAGTCGGGAGAACATCTGGTCCTGCAGAACGTGCAAAAGCTTGGCCTGCAAACTAGGAGGCATTTCGCCGATTTCGTCGAGCAGGATCGTGCCCTTATTGCAAAGCTCAAATTTTCCGGGCTTTGCGTGCGTCGCACCCGTGAAGGCTCCAGCTTCGTATCCGAACAGTTCGCTTTCCAGCAGATCTGCAGGGACAGCGGCGCAGTTCACCTTCAAAAAGGTCCTGTGGGCGCGGGGAGAAAGCTTGTGAATCAGGCGCGCCATCACTTCTTTTCCCGTGCCGCTCTCTCCGAGCATCAAGACTGGAATGTCGACGTTGGCGACAAGCGCCGCTTGCGAGCGAAGTTTGCGCATGTTGGGCGAAGCCGCGACGAAGAAGGTCTCTTCTCCAAGTTCTTCCACTTCGCTGGTGTAGTTCTGTTGGTTGGTGCCGAGACACTGATCAATGACATTGTCCAGCTCGGCTTTTTGAAAGGGCTTGGTAATGTAATCAGTCGCCCCCAGGCGAATCGCCTGTACGACCTTCTTGGTATCGCTCACGCAGGAAAGCATGACGACTTTCATGCCGGGGCGCAGCTTGCGCAGCTTTTCCAGGGTTTCTAGTCCGTCAATTCCCGGCATCAGCAGATCCAGGAGCACGAGGTCCGGACTCATTCCCTTTTGAACAATCTCCAGCGCTTCTTCGCCGGTAGAGGCGGTCGCGACCTGATGGTTTTCCACCTCGAGAAGAGTCTTGATGTAGCGCAACATTCCGGGTTCATCGTCAACGAGTAAGATCTTTGCCTTGTCCGTCATTTAGCTTTTCCCTCGGATTGTTTGGCTTCTGATTCTCCAACCGCAGGCTTGACCGGCAGGATGAATGAGAACTTGCATCCAGCACCGGGTTCGCTCTCAACCCAAATCTTGCCTCCCATTCCATTCACCAGCCGGCGCGCAATCGCCAGCCCCAACCCCATTCCTTCGGTCTTGTCGCTCGAGGGCAGGCGGAAAAAGTCGTCAAAAATTTCCAGGTGATACTCAGGCGGGACACCCGGCCCGGTATCGGACACGCTGATCTTCACCGAATTCGCCGTGGAGAGCGGGCGGCGCCGGCGTTCCTGCGGAACCACCGCGTTGCTGGTGGTTCGACGCTCCCACATATAAGGTTCCGCGTGCAGCCAAACGGTTCCGCCGGGCGGCGTAAACTTGTAAGAATTCTCCAGCAAATTGGAAACAATCCTCTCCACTTTCGCCTCATCGAACGGAAATTCGATCACTTTCTCGTTGGCGAGAAAGTAGAGAGCCAAGCCCTTCTCCTGAAAACGCGGCGACCAAAGGCGGCAAACCTCTGACAGGCAGGCGTTGATATTGGCGGTCTCGAACTTCATTCTCAGTTCACCGGTTTCAAGCACGCTGAAGCTGAGGAAGTCCTGGATGTAGCGTTGCAGGCGCTCGCCATTGGAGCGCATGTCGCGAAGCACGTCGCGCTGGCGGTCATTCAGATCGCCGAGTTTCTCGCTCTGCAAGAGTTCGACATAGCCATTCAAAATCGCAAGCGGGGTCTTGAGATCGTGGGCGGCCGAAGCAAGTGCATTGGTGGTGCGGAGATAGCGCTCGCGGAGCTGCGAATATTCCTGCATTTCCTGCGACTCGGGAGTCCCACCCTGAGCCCTCAGGCTACTCGCGGCTGCCGCTGTTCCATCTTTGGCTGGTATAGAAGACACAAAAATCTCTCTTGACACGAACACCTATTCTGCTTTGGTTTTGGGGGAGGGAACGGCATTCAGGCTGGCCAGTAGGGCTGAGCACCGACAAGCGAAATGCTAGGGTAAGGTCTAGGGAAGTGTCAATGAAAAATGCAAAAGATTGGTCACTTTCGGTAAATCCTTTCCAGTTACCTCATTGGGGAAACCCCACCCGGGCGCCACTCCGGGATCGCATTAAGTCTTTCGTTTTCCTGCAAATACCAGCATCGGACGCCATCTTTCGCCTGACAGGCAGGCGCACCGGGCGACATCGCCGCGGTGATCGAAACAGTTTGGCCCAATAGGTGCGAGAAGATCGTTTTCACAACCTGTGGGGGCACAAGTTTGGATCAACGCAAGTCGGCAACAGAACGACGCGAGTGGGTGAGATTGCCGCTTGCGATCCCGGTGTTTGTCCGCAGTCGTGATAACGGCGGCAAAGACTTCTTGGAGTTCGCGACCGCTTTGAACGTGTCGGCGGGTGGAGCTCTGGTTGCCGTCCACCGCGCTCTTCGGCCAGCAGCGCAGGTTTCGCTGGAAATTCCGAGCGCCCCTCTGGCAGCTACCGCACCGGTCCCCAAAAGCGCCAAGAACCTTCGGGCAAAGATTGTGCGGGTGACACACGGCGAAGGCTATCATCTGCTCGGCCTGAAGTTCCAGCATCCGTTGCTTGCCTCAGAGATCCCCCCGGTCAAGGCCCGAAGGAAAGTTGCTTCTTCTGTGTGAAAGTTTTTTCCCACCCAAACTCTTGATTCTCAAGCCCTAGTTATGCCTTCCCATCCAAACGCCCATTACCAACGATTCACCTACAAGCCCTTGATGCTGTGCGGCTTAAGGCGGGTGAACCGCCGAGTGACGGGTTCGTGTGGGGTTTGGTGCCTGGGATGCACCTGATCAAGTTGCAAAGGAGCCTCAGGACTCACCATGGCAGCCACAGTGACAAATTCTGTCAGTTCTCTGGTGCAAGCGATCGGGGAGATCCCGCCCGAGACCATCGTTTTCGGGAACTCCGAGGCCATGCACGCCCTTCGCGACCGCTTGTCCAAGGTTGCCGGCGCTAACGTGCCGGTACTGATTCACGGGGAGAGCGGAACTGGCAAAGACATCATTGCGCGCATGGTGCACGCGCTGTCACCTTGGAAGAGCGGCCCCTTTGTGAAAGTGAATTGTCCCGCCATTCCCGGGACCTTGCTGGAGAGCGAACTATTCGGGTATGAGCGCGGAGCCTTCACCGGCGCCTACGGATCTAAGCCAGGCCGCGTTGAAATGGCCCACCGGGGCACGTTATTCTTGGATGAGATTTCCGAGTTGGATATGCCCCTGCAGTCGAAACTACTGCAACTCCTGCAGGATGGCCAGTTCTGCCGCATCGGCGCGCAGGCGGACAAGAAAGTGGAAGTGCGTATCGTTTGCGCGACCAACCGCCGGCTGGAAGAAGAAATCGAGAACGGCACCTTCCGTCAGGACCTCTTCTATCGCATCAATGTTGTGAATCTTTACATGCCGCCGTTGCGCGAGCGTCGTAGCGATATCGAGACCCTGTCTCATTACTTTCTGGACTACTACAACCGTAAGTACAACTGCAAAGCACGCCCGCTGTCTGCCGAGTTAATGGAAGTGCTTCAGAAGTATCATTGGCCGGGCAACATCCGGGAACTGGAAAATCTCATGAAGCGCTACGTGATCCTTGGAAGCGAGGACGTGATCAGCGCCGATTTGCAGCCCCGGGAAGCTGATCTGCTGACAACTGACATTAATCTCGATGGTCCTATCTCGCTCAAGAAACTCACGCGCCAGGCAACGCGGGCTCTCGAGCGAAAGATCATTCTGAAAGTCCTGCACAACCATCACTGGAACCGCAAGCAGGCCGCGCGAACATTGAACATCAGCTATCGCGCGCTGTTATATAAGATACGGGACGCCGGCCTTCCGGCTAACCGCGTCCGGCGTGAGGATACTAAAACCCAGGTAGCGGGGGACTAGGTTCGACCGCCCGAGTGACTCCCATTTCGGAATTACTGTCTCACCCAACACAAGCGCGTACTAAGTTATTGACTTCACCGTACCGCGCGTACTATGTTCTGTTTCCCAAGTGATCGTTCGACCTATACTTGGCAGCCGCTGCACGTCCGGAGTCTGCTTATGACGATCGCGCGTTGGAGTTTGTCTGTCGTTGTTGCTTTATCATTCGCCGGCACGCTGCAACTCAAAGCAGCGGACTTTCCTCCCGCCACCCAAGAAGAACTGAAGATGACCAGTGTCCCCGAGCAACCCGGAGCACCAGCTGTCATCCTGCTGCGCGAGGAAATTGACGATGATATGAACAACATGAAGGCGGTGCATGAGAAGATCAAGGTCCTAACCGACGCCGGACGAGAATATGCAAACGTAGAAATCCCCTACAGCCGTCGCGCCTTCACCGTTGGCGGGGTCTCTGGCCGCACCACACATGCCGACGGTACGGTCATACCGTTTGAAGGGAAACCCTTTGATAAGACGGTTGTCAAAGGTGAGAACATCAAGATCAACGTCAAGAGCTTCACGTTGCCTGACGTACAGGTGGGGAGCATTATCGAGTTTCGCTATGATTTGCGGTACGACGACCGCAGAGTGTTTCCACCCGAGTGGGAGGTCCAGAGAAACCTCTTCCAGCGTCACACATACTTTAAATACGTTCCGTTCCAAAACCACGGCTCGATGGAGGTCCTGCTCGACCACGGCCAAGTGGCCACCGGAGTAGCGTGGTCACCGTTCCTGGGGGTAAATAAGGGGCCCGAGCTGCATCGCAACGCCGCGGCAGAGGCTTCGTATATGGCTTCCGTTGGACAGACTACGGAGTGGATCGATTTGAATCTCGACAACGTCCCGGCATTTGTGGAAGAGCCCTACATGCCGCCGCCTTCCATGCTGAGATGGCGGGTTTATTTCTACTATCAGGAAAATCTCAAAACGGAGGACTACTGGAAAACTCAGGATAAGTTTTGGACGAAAGATGTCGAGTCATTTCTCGGGAAGGACAAGGGAATTGGTGCGGCGGTCGCGCAAATCGTGCAGCCCTCTGATACCCCAGAGCAGAAGGTCCGGAAAATATACAGCTACGTAGCGAAGATGGAGAACCAGGACTATGTTCCGGAACGCAGCAAAGGCGAAAACAGAATTTTGCAGCTCAAACTGAATAAAGGATCCGAGGACGTGTTGTCCAACCACAGCGGCACCCACGACGAATTGAACCGGCTGCTGGTTTCCATGGTGCGCTCTGCGGGCATCCCGGCATCCATGATCTGGGTGCCGGACCGAAGTCGCGAAGTTTTCTTGAAACAATATTTGAGCACTCGCCAGTTCGATGCCGAAATAGCAATCGTCCAGTTGGACGGTAAAGACGTCTTCCTGGATCCGGGCTCCAAGTTCTGTCCGTTTGGGACTTTGGACTGGAAGTATTCGGCAGTCGCGGGATTGAAGCTCAGCACTAAGGGAGCGGAGTTCGGGGAAACGCCGCCTCCGGGGTATAAGGAGTCAGTCACCACTCGGATGGCAGACTTGTCCTTGGATGCGGATGGGACAGCGCACGGGAAAGTTGTGTTGCTGCACAAGGGGATCGCTGCCATGGAGACCCGTCAAGAAGGCGGTAAGACGGACTCTGACGGCCGCAAAAAGATATTAGAAGACCAACTGCGATCTATCTTGCCGGGGAACAGCGAGATCGCACTCACAAATAGTCCGGACTGGGACAATGCGGAGTCTCCGCTCGTGGCAGAGTTTAAGGTCTCATTTCCTTTTGCCGTAGTCTCCGGGAAAAGGCTGCTGTTACAACAGCACTTGTTTCAGGTAGATTCCAAGAACCGCTTTCCTTCGGCCAAGCGAGTCAATGCCGTGTATTTCCGCTACCCTTGGCAAGAAGCGGATGAGGTGCACATCACAGTTCCGGCTGGCATGGCAGTCGAGAGTCTGGCACCCGACGATTTGGTCAAGGTCGGATACGCTTTGTATCAGACTCGACAAAAGCAGGAATCGCCCGGAAGGTTGTTCTCACGCCGCGATCTCATCATGTCCGAAGCCGTGATTCTTCCAAGCCAGTACAACGACGTCAAAGCTTTCTTCGATAAGGTGAAGGCTGGCGATGACCAGCCCGCGCTTCTTAAGGTTGGGGCCAATGTCGCGAGCAGCAACTAGGTACCTGATTTGCACGATCTTCCTGTTGAGTGGATTCGCGGGGACTAGCGAGGCCCGGGTTAACGTGCCTGACTGGGTAAGGCAGGCGGCTTCCAGGCAGGTTCCCAGTCTGCCTCCGGAAACCAAGGCCATCTGGCTGCTGGACGAAACCGATTATAAGGTTGTCGGTTCAGGGGACTTTATTGAGCACTCGCGAACTGTTCTCAAGATACTTCGCCCGGATGGGCGCTCCTACGGGGATCTCAATGTCTATTTCAGCAAAGGGGAGAAAGTATCCGGCGCGCATGCATGGACAATAGACTCTGCCGGTAACGAATACGAGGTCAAAGACAAGGACTTTGTTGAAGAAGGCGAACTCAACTTCGCTCTCTACAGCGACAGAATGAAACTGAAGGCTCACTCGCCCGGATTGGGGCCCGGGACGATTGTCGGCTTCGAGTGGGAAGTCAGAGAGCACAGGTGGATCAATGAGTTGGGTTGGCAGTTCCAGGGCGAACTTCCGGTGCTAGAGAGTGTGCTGCGGCTCGAACTCCCGCCCGGATGGGAATACAGGACAGCCTGGTCGTCCGGCTCGCCGATCGAGCCATCTCAGACCGGGCAAAACTCCTGGGAGTGGCACCAGAAAAACATTCCGGGCATTGATGACGACACCGAGCCATTGATGCCTCCCGCGTACGTACTGGCGGCACGGATGAGCGTGGCGTACTTTGCTCCCGGACAGCAAGCGCCGACTTCGGCCTCTTGGCAACAGGTTGGGCGATGGTACTCGGACCTAGTGGCTCCGCGAGCTGCTCCCACTGCGGAGATCACCGCCAAAGTAAACCAATTGGTTGCGGGCGCATCCGATTTCGGGTCGCAAGTACGCAAGTTGACTTCGTTTATCCAGTCCGAGATCCGCTATGTTGCGATTTCGATCGGTATCGGTGGTGAGCAGCCGCACACGGCGGGCGACATCTTTCGATACCGATATGGGGATTGCAAGGACAAGGCGACCCTGCTGAAGACAATGTTCGAAGTCGCCGGGATCCGGTCCTACCTGGTCCTGGTGAATACCCATAGGGGATTCATCAACCCGGACGTCCCCTCCTCCTGGGCCAATCACGCGATCCTCGCAATCGAACTGCCTGACGATATCAAGAGCACTGACTATCGGTCTGTCGTAACCACAAAGACCGGCAAGCGCTACATCATTTTTGACGCGACGGATGAATACACGCCGGTGGGTTTGTTGCGCTCGGAATTACAGGACACCTATGCGTTGATCGTGACGGACCGGGGCGGCGAACTGGTGCACACTCCCGTACTTTCGCCCGATTGGAACCTCATCACCAGAGAAGGGCGGTTTGTCCTCGACAAAGAAGGCGGGCTGTCAGGCGAAGTATCCGAAGGCCGGAGCGGAGACTTCGCCCGCAGAGAACGTGAGCGGATGCGCAGAACAGATGAACGCGAGCGCACAAATGAGTTTGAACGCTGGCTTGGCCGGTCCATTCAAGGGTTCACGCTCTCAGGAGTGGACATTAAGCAGGTGGGAGACTTTAGCGAGGACCTTCTCCTTGCCTACAAACTTTCGGTGCCTCAATACGCGAAGCCACGCGGGCCCATCCTCTTGCTGAGACCCCGCGTACTCGGTGACAGCGGTCAAAACGTCGAACACAAGCCGCGGAACTACCCGATTGAGCTCGGCCGGACGGGACGTGAAACTGATACCTATGACATCGAGCTGCCAAACGGATATGTTGTGGATGACATCCCTGACCCGGTGAAAATTGACGTTGGCTTCGCGGCTTACGAAAGCAAAGTTGAAGCCATCGGGCCGAAACTGCGCTACTGGCGTCAGTATACGGTTCGTGAACTGACGATTCCTCCGCAGAAATACGGGGACTGGACCAAACTGCAGGGCGTGATTGGGGCAGACGAAGCGGCGGTGGCGGTTCTGAAACGTGCGCCCTAATAGGGCGCGGGCTGGCGTAAGGAGACAAGAGCCTGGGCGGGATTAGGTTCTAAGGTAATGCTTCCCAAGGTCATGCCTTAGCGGTGTTACTATCCGGTCATCCTTATTCCATTGACTACCCCTCTTTTCCGTACTATCTTTCTTCTCCACGTAAGTAGCTGGATTTGGTGTCTAACACTACTGACCCTTCATGCCCACTCGGGAGAACCTGATGAAATCCCTCCTTGTCCTGGTTGTTGTGGCATTCCTTTGCGGACCCACCGTTCTTGTGTCCGCCGACAGTAAGCCGCCGATCACACCGGAAGATCTCAAGGCAACATCTGAGCCGCTCGCCCCGGGGGCGGCGGCAATCATTCTCTATCGTCAGGTGGACCGCGATGATAGTGCCATTACGGGATCTGAGAACAACTTCGTGAGAATCAAGATCCTCAAGGAAGAGGGCAGGAAGTACGCCGATATTGAAATCCCATACTACAAGGAGAGCGGTGACCAGATCGCCCACATCTGGGGACGAACCGTACATCCAGACGGTTCCGTGGCCGAATTTAAAGGCAAGCCTTTCGACAAATCTATCGTCAAAGCCAAAGGTCTGAAGTACATGGCGAAGACCTTCACCCTTCCGGACGTTCAAGTCGGATCGATCATTGAGTATTCCTACACCGAAGAGCTGCCTGAGTATTCCCTCTTCGACTCGCATTGGGTCCTGAATGAAGAGTTGTTCACCAAGCAAGCGCGATTTTCGCTAAAACCATACAACGACGACTATGGCTCGTTCCATCTGCGGTGGATTTGGCATCTTCTGCCGGCGGGTACCGAACCGCCCAAGGAACAACCAGACCACGTTATCCGCATGACAGTCAGCAATGTCCCGGCTTTCCAAGTCGAGGACTACATGCCTCCCGAAGATGAACTCAAGTCCCGAATTGATTTCACCTATTCCCAGGACACGGAAAAGGACGCAACCAAGTTTTGGAAGAACCTCGGCAAGAAACTGAACGGGGATGTCGAAGGTTTTACCGGGAAACGCAAAGCAATGGAAGAAGCGGTCGCCCAGATTGTTTCCGCCGGCGACCCTCCAGAAGTCAAGTTGCAGAAGATTTATGAACGCGTCCAAAAGCTCCGCAACCTTTCGGCGGAACGGGAAAGAACCGCGCAGGAGCAAAAACGCGATAAGCAAAAAGACAACTCGAACGTCGAAGATGTCTGGAAACGCGGATATGGCTATGGAAAAGAATTGAACTGGTTGTTTCTGGCACTCGCCCGAGCTGCAGGCTTCGAGGCGAATCCCGTATACGTGTCCGACAGATACCACTACTTCTTCGATCCTTCGCTCATGGATTCGAAAAAGTTGGACTACGATCTCGTCGTCGTAAAAGTAAATGGGAAGGATATCTATTGTGACCCCGGAGTTTCCTATACGCCGTTTGGGCTGCTGATGTGGTCAGAAACTGCGGTGCCTGGACTCAAGCTCGACAAAGATGGGGGCAATTGGATTAGGACGGCGCTTCCTAAGAGCGGCGATTCACAAATTATTCGGCATGCTGAGTTGGCGCTTTCCGAAACCGGTGACATCGAGGGTAAGCTCACCGTAAGCTTTACCGGCCTCAAGGCCATGGAGCTACGCCGGGAGGAACGGAATGACGATGAAACGGACAAGAAGAAAACCCTGGAAGACGAGGTCAAAAGCTATATTCCTGTGGCGAGCACTCTCGAGCTAGTCAATAAACCCGATTGGACGAGTTCTTCCTTGCCTCTCATTGCCGAATTCAAGGTGAAGGTAGACGGCTGGGCATCACCCGCGGGGCGAAAAGTCATGCTTCCAGTCGGACTCTTTAGCGCTGATGAGAAGAGCGTATTTGGGCATGAGGAGCGGGTCCACCCCATATACTTCGAGTATCCCAGCGAAAAGAATGACGACATCATGATCACCCTGCCCGCGGGATGGCAGGTGAGCAGCACTCCGAAAGACTCTGTTCAGGACGGGCAGGTGATTTCCTACACTTTGAAGGCAGAGAACAACAAATCGTCGGTGCGAATCACCCGCAAGCTCAGTATGGACATGCTCATGTTGGAACAGAAGTATTACCCTGCCCTACGAAACTTTTTCCAGGTCGTGAGGACAACCGATGAGGAGCAGATTCTTCTGCAGCCTGGCGGCACAACGGCAAGCAATTAGGCATTGCGTGCCAATCGGTAAGATCCGACGCTGGATTTTCCTGGCCGCTTTCTGTGCGATCGCAGTGCCAGGCTTTGCCGACGACCGGCCCCTCGTCACCCCGGACGATCTCAAGATGACGGAAGAACCGCTCGCACCGGGAACAGCTGCGATCATCCTTTATCGGCAAGTCGACCGCAACGACGACTCGGAGTATGCCTACGAGAACCACTTTATTCGCTTGAAGATATTGAAAGAGGAAGGAAGAAGGTACGCGAACATTGAGATTCCGTACGAGAAGACTCGGGGCAGCCATATCGCGCGGATGTCGGCACGAACGATTAAGCCCGACGGGTCCTTCGTGGAGTTGACTGACAAGCCTTTCGATAAAACGCTCCTAAGAAGTAAAGGGGTTAAATACATGGCGAAGACGTTTACCTTGCCGGATGTCCAGGTAGGGAGCGTCATCGAATACTCCTACTTGCGGGAGGAACATGATTTTGGTTACACGCTCGTAGCGGAGAACAGGCAATCCTCTGTTCACCTCTCTCGCAAGCTCAGCACCAACGCATTGATACTAAAACGGGAGCGTTACGCAAGTCTGCGCGAATTTTTCCAAAAGGTGAGAACAACAGATGAAGAACAGATTCTTCTGCACCCTGCAAACGCAGCGGCAAGCAATTGACCGGCGCACGCTGCCTCTTGCCCTCGCAGGGCTAAGTTGTGCTCTGCTTTGGTCCTTACCGGCAAGAGCTGGCGAGGCACCACAATGGATGCATGCGGTTGCAAACGCATCTCTGCCGGCTCACGACGAAAAAACAAACGCCGTCCTGTTGTACTCAGAAACCAGTGTCAACGTTATTTCCGCTGACAAGATCAAAACGGTTCAGCGGCGCGCCTACAAAATTCTCCGTCCCGAAGGCCGCGACTATGGAACGGCGTTGGTAAGTTTCCGGTCTCCCGGTGAGAAGGTCAACAACATGAAGGGGTGGTGTATTCCTGCCCAGGGCAAAGATTACGAAGTAAAGGACAAAGAGGCAATCGAGGCTTCCCTTCCCAAGGTGGAGGGCAGCGAACTGATTAGCGACGTCCGGGTTAAGATCCTGGTGATCCCGGCAGCCGATCCAGGCAATATCGTGGGCTATGAATACGAGCTGGAAGAAAATCCACTGGTACTTCAGAACAACTGGATTTTTCAGAGGGAGGAGCCGGTCAAGGAGGCTCGCTACTCCCTTCAACTTCCTCCCGGCTGGGAGTATCAAGCAGCATTCTTGAACTATCCGGATTTGAAACCTGTGCAAGCGAATGGTCAGTGGCATTGGACGATTACCGATGTCAAGGGGCTGCGCGAAGAAGAGGACATGCCACCCTCGAACGGTGTTCAGGCGCAACTGATCGTAAACCTGCTTCCGCCTGGCGGTCCCGGACTGAAGGGATTTTCGAACTGGCGGCAAATGGGTTCCTGGTATGCCAGCCTGACGAGCGGGCGACGCGACGCCTCTGAGGAGATCAAGCAGAAAGTTTCACAGCTCACCGCCACGTCCGGCAATTCTTTAGACAAGATGCGGGCCCTCGCAGCCTTTGTGCAACACGATATTCGTTATGTCGCGATAGAACTCGGCATTGGCGGTTATCAGCCCCATCCAGCGCCGGAGATATTCACCCACCGCTACGGAGATTGCAAAGACAAAGCAACCCTGTTGTCGACGATGCTGCGCGAGGCTGGTATCGAGTCGTATTACGTGGTCATCAACTCAGAACGCGGTTCCGTGAGACCCGACATGCCGGCTGATAGCAATGGATTTGATCATGCCATCCTTGCCATCCGACTGCCCAAGGACGTTGCCGGTGATGGCCTTGGGCCGGTCATCAATCACGCGAAACTTGGCAAGATCTTGTTCTTCGATCCCACCGACGAACTCACGCCATTCGGGCAGATCAGCGGAGCGCTACAAGCAAACTACGGCTTGCTCGTCACACCCGAGGGGGGCGAACTTACGGAGATTCCACAACAGCCGTCGGCGATGAATAGCATTCGGCGCACAGCCAAGTTGACGCTCGACCGAAGCGGCACCATTCGGGGCGATGTCGAAGAAACCCGGCTTGGCGATCGAGCCTGGAGTGGGCGCTGGGCGCTGCGGACTGTCACCAATGACAAAGACCGGGTCAAGCCCATCGAGAACATCCTGTCAGGTTCGCTCTCGAATTTCGGCATCGTGAAGGCAACGGTGGTCAACCTCTCTCTGCCCGATCAACCCTTCGGTTTTCGCTATACATTCGAAGCCGCCAATTACGCAAAAAACGCGGGCGGGATGCTGCTGGTGAGACCTCGCATCCTAGGAGAAAAAGCGCGAGGAACCCTCGAGACGAAGGAGCCTCGCCAGTTCCCAATCGAGTTCGAAGGCCCAGTGTTAGACACCGACAACTTTGAAATTACGCTTCCACCCGGCTACACGGTGGACGAGCTGCCGGCTCCCGTCGATGCGGACTACGGATTCGCCAGCTATCACTCGAAGAGCGAACTGAAGGGAAACGTGCTGACATATTCACGCACGTTTGAGATTAAAGAGCTGAGCGTGCCAGTAAGCAGAGCGGCGGAGCTGAAGAAGTTCTACCGCATCATCGCCAGCGATGAGCGCAACACCGCTATTCTCAAGCCGGTCAACTGAGATCTACTGCACGATCAGCGTAACCGAGGTGCTTCGGGATGCGCTGCCCGAGGTTGCATTGAGCGTGACCGTGTAGGTCCCCGCCGGTGTCCCTGTGGTCGTCGCTGGATTGGAGCTGTAGGAGCTGCATGCCGACTGGAAGATCGTGAACGCCAGAATTGCGGCGATGAAAACGCCAAGCATCCAACGGCGCTTGCGCGATACGCCAACAAATGCCAGGCCCGAAACCGGCAACCAGAAAGCATAAAAGATGCTTCGGTCGCGTAGCAGACCTGCAGGTGTGGTAACTCGGGGAGTGGTCGTGATGTTCAAGGTTCTGCTTTGGGCGAGATTATTGAGGTTGGGAATCGGGTTCCCGGAAAATGCGCAGGCTGCGCCGGCCGGCAAACCCGTGCAAGAGCCAAGCGAAACCGACTCCGGAATGACTCCGGTGGGAGTCACTGTGATGGTATAAGTCGCTTGATTCCCGGCCGTCACGGTCTGAGAGTTCGGGCTGGCGCTCACCACAAAATCGTTGACCTGGCCTTGCGTACCGAGCGTGCTCTGCAATGTGGTCCCTGCCACGTTCAGGACCCCGGTTATCCCAATCGTTGTGGTCGCAGCAAAGGGAGTTGTCGGAGCCGTGGGCGTCACGGAAACGGTAATCGTAGCCGCCGACGACAACGTCGTCGTCGAGTTGCTCGTCGTGGCATTCGATGTACCCAAGGTGCCCAGGCTGCATACAATGCCCACAGCAGAGCCCGCCCCGCTGCAGTTCCCGGTGCCCGAACCCGTACCCGAGGTCCCCGCGCTTGTAACGGCGGAATCCAGCGAGCCCGCCGTACCAAAGCTAGAGGCAGTGAATAACCCGCCATTCACCGGGTCCCCGGTGTTGTAGATCGGGAAGGTAAATTTGATTTGGTTTCCAACTCCGGCCGGTGAGGGGTTCACGTTCGCCGCCGTAGGATTGCAGGCGTTAATCGTGGCGCCGTTGAAGGTCGCACCAATTGGGCAGGTAAGCGTCAGGCCCGAGATCTTCGGCCCCAGCTTGCTGATAAAGGCGTCAGTATTACCCGAAAGAGATGCCCGCAGGGGTGTGATCTGCGGCTGTCCAGAAGACGACGCAGCCGGGAAGTTCCCAGAGTTTGTTTCTCCGCCAACGTAGCTGTTGAGGGTTACATCCGTGACCAAACTGGTGCCGACATCGGTGCCGGACCCGCCGAGAAGACTCGTCGAGGAACTGCCGCCGGAAGCTGTCATGATTCGCGCAAAGAATGCGTCGGTTCCACCCCCGGAGACGTTGGGCAGGGGGTCAAGGGGCGAGAAACCTCCGGTGGTGTAGCCCGTAAGCCTTACGTTCTGTATGTTGTCTGCGGTGATGGCAAAACCCGCGTCGGCGCCACTGCCACCCAGATACGTGAAATAGTTCAGCGGCACCAGACCTTGTGTCGTCCCGGTGACCGTAGGGCTTCCGAATTTAGCCACAAACGCGTCGGTTGGCCCTCCGCCATTTGCGGACTGAAAAACCGTGACCCCGGTGGGGATAACGAAGTCGGTGGAAGAGGTGGAACCGGTCAGAAACATACTCGTTCCATCCGAAGCCACACCATAGGCAACGTCATTCCCGGATCCGCCAAGATAAGTCTCAAACAGTAACGAGTACTGTTGCGTATTGGTGGCGGGAGCCTTCAGCTTCGCAGCCCAGACATCCACCCCACCCTTGAGGCTGCTCTGATAGGCGTTGACCACCGGAATATCGGTGAAGTTCGTCCCCCCTCCGAGGTACACGTTCAGGTTCGAGTCCACCGCGACCGCACCGCCGCTCATGGAACCGCCGGCAGAAGCGCCACCGAAATAGGTTGCGTAGAGAAGACTATTCGAGCCGCTTTGCGCGGGGTCTAGCTTGGCAAAGAAAAACTGGTTGGCAACGCCCGCGGGAAACGAGGATTGCAGAGCACCGGGAGTGGTGGGGAAGTCAGGAGAAGTCGTGGTGCCAATGACGTACGCATGAGCCTGACTATCCACGGCCAAGTCGCTCGCCGTTTCCGCACCTGAGCCCGCAAGATACGTCGAGTACAAAAGATTCGCGCCCGGATCGAGCTTGCTCAAAAAGGCATGATTGCCGCCGGAAGGTGACGCCAGGCCATTCACGGTGGGGAACTGAGCCGAGTTGGTATTCCCCGCGACATAGACGTTGAAGCCGCTGTCAATGCCAATCCCGACCGGATATTGGGTTCCAGACGCACCCAAATAGGTCAGAAAATCGAGCGCTAGGCCGGTGCCTGAATTGCTAATTCGAGCCACAAAAACGTCGGCGGTTCCTGCCAGAGGCGGACCCGATGTACCAGGAAATGTGCTGCCGTCGGAAGTGGTCGCGCCGGCGATATACACGCGCGAGGCTGAATCCACGGCGATTGCTGGGCAATGCGGAACCGGCGACGCGATAGAACCGTTCGCGATGACTCCGCAACTCTCATCTCCTGAACCGCCCAGATAGGTGGAGAAGGCCAGCACAGGGTCAATCACGAGTTCGCGGCCGCGGTCATAGGTCCCGATTTCAAAGCCAGCACGATCCTGGGCAAGTAGAACGAATCGACCTTCGATAGCCTGCTCCCCCGCACCAGACTTCTGGTAGATGTGGGGTGCTTGGAATCGAAGGTCCCTTCCTGCGGATGTCAAAACCAAATCGCCGTTGTCGGCGATCTGGATGGCATCGGTGCCGTCGAAGTTGAGTGCGATCTGCCGGGGGTCAGCTCCTGGGGCCACAGTGAAGTCGTATTCCAGCCGTCCTTCGCGCCCATAAAAATCCAGATTGATTCCAGGATAAAGACCGTCGTAGCGCACCCGTCCAAACTGGGCTACGTTGCGTTGCCAACGCGAAGGGTCGTTGCCAATGAAGTAGTTGGTGTGTCCAGGAAGTGGCTCGACTCCATTGATGGGAGAGGAACTGGCTCCGGCAAATTGCATCCGCACTGTCGGACGCCGCGACTTATCGGCCCGGCTCAGGGTAAGCACTGCTTCCTTGGGGGTCAAATAAAGCCCATAGCCATGGCCATGGGCGAGGAATTTTACCGGCTGCTCGGTCTGTCCCACGTTAGGTTCGAAAACCAGTGGCAAACGGGCCAGCAGAGAACTGGTGGTCATTGGAGAGGCGGCCGGACTGTTGCCGCGTCCACGGGATAGATCGTGCCGGAGGAGGGCTACCCCGCCGAGAACTAGAAGAGCAACCAGCACGGAGACGCGTCCTCGCCTGAGAACCGCTCCCGACCGACCACAATTAGCCATTAAAACCCCTCCGCGTTCTCGCTGCCTGGAAAAAGAGAAATGGAGCTGAAGCGAAATCCCGGGCCTGCCTGGGACGGGACGCGCGAAGCCTGGAGGCCATCGGAACTGCCCGTCGCCTGATTGACCTAAAGTAAGTAATTACTTAAACATCTGGTGAATACCATGTCAAGTTGGGTCTCGGGAAATGCGGCGCCGACAGCGATCTCAGAAGGTCAGATGCGGCCGGGTTCATCCAGAGATGCCGTGGCACGGGAAATCGTCAGCGCCCGCAGCCTGCCGTGTGCTCGGATTTTGCGTTTCTCTGCAAGCCAGCTTCACCCGGATTTTGCCGCACGCGGTTCCACGCCAAGGAAACCCCGTCTTTGCGGGGGATTGGGGCGCCCTCCGGGGAGAATAAAGTGGCCGCTTGAATGCATGAGCCCCCAAGGCGCCCTTTTTGGGTAGCTTCCCTCCCCAACCGGAAGCGTTAACCGACGCTATCCCCCTCCGGTGTTTCTCGTTGCAATCGAACCCTGGGTTCGGCAAGGCTGGTATAGAAGCTTCTGTGCCGGCGCTTCGAAAAAGAAATGCTCCTGCGACAGGGCCCGGACAACGACGCAAAGACCGAGCGGCGTGCCATGCGGCGGTTCAGTATGAAACTGCCTGCTTGGGTGCGGGTTTCAGGCATTCCCACTCCGTTTGAGACCGTAACCGAAAACGTCAGCGCCCGCGGTATTTTCTTCTATATAGATCGCTGGATGAAAGAAGGCTCCAAGGTCGAAATCACCATGGACTTCCCTTCCCAACTGACTCTGTCCGATCCGGTGCGAGTCCGCTTTCTCGCGCGTGTGGTCCGCGTCCAGGGGCAAACTGGGATGCGCATGGGAGTCGGGGCAGCGATTGAGGAGTACGAGTTCCTCACTCCAGAAGCAGCAGGCTCAGCGGGTCTGGAGCCCCGGTGGAGCTTTGGGGCATAGTCACCGGCAGTCTCACCTATAACCAAGGTGTTTGTGATTTCCTGGCTTGGCCGCTTTATTTCAGCTTCTCGATGTCTCTTCGCACCCGTCTCGCTTTACGCGCCAGGATGTAAAGATATGTCCCGTGAATTGCCCAGGTCATGACGTAGGCGGCGTACAGGTAGTGGGTCGCGTTCATCGTGCTCCCTCCCTCAGCGACTGCATGGCTTCCGCTTCGTGGACCGCGCGTTCGGCAACCTCAAGCCGGTAACGTGTCCAGCAGATCAGCCAAGCCAGAGCCATAAATGCGAACCAGTTGTAGAGCAGAACCCGGCCCATGCGCGGATCGAGTGAACCTCCTCCCCCGATCACCGGGGAGGGATGCTGGGTCCGGAAAAACCAGATGGAGAAGTACACGAGCGGAACATCCAGTGCCCCAAATACAGCCAGTACGGCTGCAAGCAGCGGGGTTTGGCTGCTCATCGAAAAGCGCCGCAGGACCAGATAGCTGACGTAGATCAACCAGAGCACCAAGGTCAGCGTGAGACGCAGATCCCAGGTCCACCAAATTCCCCACACCGGCCGGGCCCAGATCGGACCGGTGATCAGTACAACCGTGCAGAAAACCACGCCCACTTCTGCACAAACCAAGGCGACCATATCGGCTTTCGCGTTGCGACGAATCAGGTAGATGACCGAAGCAACGAAGTTGATGAGGAACAACTGGAACGCTACCCAGGCCGAGGGCACGTGGTAATAGAAGATGCGCTGTACATTGCCCATCGTCTGTTCGGTTGGTGCGATCACCAGCGCCGCATAGAGCGCGAAGCTCAGAAGGATAGCTGTCGATAGCGCGAGAATCGTGAATCCGCGTTTCATTCCGCTTCCAGAACCGTCTCAAACAGCAGAAGACAGGCGGTCGTAAAGACGACATCATACGCCACCAGCAAAGCAATCCAAACCGCGGGAGAGGTTTCGCCGGTCAGAATCGCGGTGGTGGCGTTGACCATGCCGAGCAGAGCGGGAATGGACAGCGGGAAAAGCAGCAACGGCAGCATGATTTCCCTTGCCCGCGTGCGCAACGACATGGCTGCAAAGAACGTTCCGTTGACTACGAGGGCCCAGGTTCCAAGAAACGCAATGGGAATCAGTTGCCACCCGGCTCCAAGCGGTCTCAGTTTGTAGAAGGCAATGAATAGAGGCGTCATCAGGGCTTCGAGCACAGCAACAAAGATGAGGTTACCGATGGCTTTTGCAAGGAATAGTGGCGTTGCCGGAGCGGGAGATACCCGGTAGGCATCGAGCACCTGATTGCGCAGTTCGCGAGCCCATGTCTGATTCAGGGCAACGATCGCGGCAAATAGAAAAGCCACCCAGATGAGGCCACCGGCGATACGGCGCGATTCCTCGGCAGTGGGGTCGAAGGCGAAACTGAAGATCACCACAACCAGAAGTGAGAAAAACAGCATGGCGTTAATCGCATCTTTGGATCGCCATTCCAGGCGCATGTCTTTCGAAAGCGTGGCACGAGTGATCGCGAGGAAATTCACTGTGGCGCTCCGTACAAACTGGTTGTGCGATTCACGATTCGACCGCTTTCCATCCACAGGAATTCGTCGGCATGGCCGGTGAGCTGTGCGGGTTGGTGAGTCACAATCAGCAAGGTCTTGCCCCGATCGCGGATCTGCGCCAGCAAACCAGCCATTTCCGCCGCCGAACGAGCGTCCACGTTCGAGAATGGTTCGTCCAAGAGCACGAGCTTGGGGTCGTTCAGCAACGCGCGCGCCAAGGACATCCTCTGACGCATCCCCTGGGAATATTGTCCGACCGGGCGCTCAAGATCGGGATCCAGTTTCACCGAGGTGATCGCTGCTCGGCATCTGCGGTCAACCTCGCCTGATTTCAATCCGTACAGTTCGGCGAAGTAGCGCAGGTTCTCCATCCCGCTCATTTCGTCATAAAGCAACGAGGGATGGGCCATATAGCCAATCTGAGCACTTGACGCTTTGATGTCATCGGAACCGAGAACCGTGATCTTGCCGCGGCTAGGCTGGGCGAGTCCGGCAATGGTGCGAAGCAGGGTTGTTTTTCCTGCGCCGTTATCCCCCAGAATGACGTAGAGCTTTCCCGCCAAGAAGTCTGCGTTGACGCCGCGCAGCGCGGCAAAACGGCCGAATTGCTTGATCAGGCCCTCGGCAACAATGACCGGCGTACTTTGAGTGTCCGCCATGCAGAATTGAGAAGCTCTTTTATAGCATTCGCACCTTCGACAAGTCTCTTATGATGGAGTCATGGGCTCACCGGGCACGCAGGCACAAGAATGGAACTCCTCCCGCTATGCAGCCAACGCCCGCTTCGTCTCCGATCTGGGACAGCCGTTGTTGGAATTGCTAAACCCACAACCGCCGGAGCGCATCTTGGATATCGGCTGCGGGGATGGGGTTTTGACGGAACGACTGGCCGCGGCGGGAGCTGAGGTGGTTGGCGTCGATGCTTCGCCGGACATGATTCAGTCCGCCCAGAAACGCGGATTGGACGCCCGCCTGATCGATGCCTGTGATCTCGCCTTCGAGGCGGAATTCGATGCGGCCTTTTCGAATGCGGCCTTGCACTGGATGAAAGACGATCCCGATCGGGTGATCCTGGGCGCGGCTCGGGCGCTCAAGCCTGGCGGGCGCTTTGCCGGGGAAATGGGGGGTCATGGTTGCGTGGCAGCGATTGTGGTCGCCCTCTGTGCGACGCTCGAGAGGCGAGGGAAATTCAACCCTCCGTCGATGATCCCCTGGTATTTTCCGACACCGGATGATTATGGAAACCGGTTGAAACGGGCCGGCTTTGAGCTCAAATACATTGCCCTGATCCCCCGGCCAACCCCGCTGCCAACGGGGATGCGTGGCTGGCTTGAGACCTTCGCGATTCCATTCACCAAGGCTTTGCCGGACCGAGACCAAGGCCCTTTTCTGGATGAGGTTACTGAGCGGCTCCGCCCCGCGCTTTGCGACGAACAGGAGCGGTGGACGGCGGACTACATGAGGTTGAGATTCCTCGCGGTAAAGCCGGGAACATAGATTTTGCCATTTGGAAACGGGATCAGGCCGGCGAAAACGCGTGGCAGTTGCTCGGGGAAAACTGGGACGCCTAGAACGCGCAACCGGCCGTCAGTCGGACTACATCGTCGAGGTCGACTGTGAAGTCCTGTCCCCATCTTTCTGGGGAGCATACTTCGACGCGCACTTTGCCTGAATTTGCTTAGCGTAGAAGACGTTGTCGTGCCCGAAGGTACCCTCGGCGAGGGCCTGCGCGTTGTCCTTGAAGGTGTCTGGCGGAGGCTCGGTGCCGTTATAGACGACACTCAGTAGCTGATCATTCTCAACCAGGACGAAGCTCATGTTGGTCCCGCTGCGCTTGATCGATCCCGGCTGCACGTTTCCGGCGACTCGCAGGCGCTTCGTGTACGCACCGTCTCCCATTCCGTGCAGTTCCTTGATGGTGACGTAGTAGCTCTTGCTCTGCTGCACGCCGGTGTAGGCAAGATACCCCAGAGCGAGCAAGATCACTACCATCGCGATGCCGAATTTCAGAAACTTGCTGGATTGGGAAGACATTCGAAACCCTATGGAAAAGCCTACTCGCCCCGCCATCGAGGGTCAAGCCGTACACTTTCGTTAGAATAAACCCTTATGATCCACCCCTGGCACGACGTCACCCCCGGTGGCAAACTTCCGCGCGAGTTCAACGCCATTGTCGAAATCCCGTTTGGGTCGAGCGTGAAATATGAGCTCGACAAGGGCAGCGGGCTGATCAAGCTGGACCGTGTGCTCTATTCCGCGGTTTACTATCCGGCGAACTACGGATTTATCCCGCAGACGCTTGCCGAGGATGACGACCCACTCGATGTTCTAGTGCTTTGCCAGGAAACGGTGGTGCCGCTCACCATCATTTATGCACGAGCGATCGGGTTGATGACCATGGTTGACGCTGGCAAGAAGGACCATAAGATCATCGCCGTGGCCACAAAAGACCCCGAGTTCAACACTTATTCCGAGGCTGAGGAAATGCCGCAACACCGGCTGCTCATGCTGCGCCGGTTCTTTCAAGACTACAAACAACTGGAGGGGAAAGCGGTGGAAGTTGACCAGATACGTCCAGCTTCGGAAGCTTACCCCATCATCCGCGATGCCCTGCACCGCTATAGCGAGCAACGCCGCAAAGGATTGTCGCACCACGAATAGGACCTGCTAATGCCGCTGTCGATGGCCGAGGAGCAGGACATCCTCCGCACGCCAGCGCCCAAACGGCCGCCGAAACTGACCTCACGGCGCATTGGGATT